>Ga0153915_10005522_pt1 | contig 11763 bp, 10 predicted proteins | sample Opewatmetagenome_2_FD_107003 | JGI IMG/M metagenome (GOLD analysis project Ga0153915, IMG submission 107003) | Freshwater wetland microbial communities from Ohio, USA - Open water 3 Core 3 Depth 3 metaG | ecosystem: Environmental > Aquatic > Freshwater > Wetlands | place: USA: Ohio, Lake Erie...
CACCGCCTACACCGGCATCACCCTCTTGGAGGTTCCGACCTCGCTGAGTCGCTCCGAGGGGGACATCCACGCGGACGGCAACCCGCACGTCCATACCGACCCGCTCAATGGGATCATCATCGCCCGCAACATCCTGACCGGGTTGCAGCGGGTCTCGCCGGAGAACTCGGTCTTTTTCGCGACGCGCGAGCTGGATTTCGAGCAGCGGGTCCTCGAGGCCACGATGGGCCCCGAGGTCGTCTCGATCCTGACGCCCGCAACCGCGTTCGGCCTGCTCAGGAGCGACAAGCTCATGGATTTCCTGGCGCAAACCCGGTACCAGGGCAAGCCGCTGCTCGAGCGGTTGGGTGGCTGGCTCAAGCAGGCCGAGATCATGCGCGGCCGGGAGATGGCCTGCTACCACAAGGAGTGGGCCTACTTCAGCGCCCGCTTCAGGGTCGGGTGCGTGGTGTTCATCGAGGCCAAGCCGGGCATTCCGCCGACCCCGGGACACGTGCAGGAAGTGATCGCGCTGATGAAGGATCGGAAGATCCCCGTGTTGTTCGCGTCGAACTACTTCAACCGGAATCAGATCGCCGAGGTTGCGGCGCGCACCGGTGCGAGGGCGGTGGTCGTGGCCGAGAACACCGGCGGCGCGCCCGGCGTCGAGACCTACTTCGACCTGGTGAATTCCTGGGTGAACGGTCTGACCTCGGCTTTCCGCGCGGGGGCGCAGTGATGGATCTGAGCCTGTTCCTGCCGCCGCTGGTCGCCTGCCTGGTGATCGTCGCGATTCACAGTTACCTCGGTCTCCACGTGATCGCGCGCGAGGTGATCTTCGTCGATCTGTCGCTCGCCCAGATGGCCGCGCTCGGCTCCGCGGTCGCCATTCTGGCGGGCGTGCACGGCGATTCGCCGGCGGCGCTCGCCTATTCGCTGGGGTTCACCACCCTCGGGGCCGCCCTCTTCGCGCTGACCCGGACCCGCGAAAAGGGGCGCGTGCCGCAGGAAGCGATCATCGGCATCGTCTTTGTGGTCGCCTCGGCGGCCGCGATCCTGGTGGCGGATCGAACGCCCCGCGGCGGCGAGGCGATCAAGGACACGCTGGTTGGCAGCCTGCTCTGGGTGAACTGGCCGACGATCATCCGGCTCACCGTCATCTATGCGGTGCTGGGGCTGATCCACTGGTTCCTGCGCAGGCCGTTCCTCATGATCTCGTTCGAGCCGGAGGCGGCCGCCGCGCAGGGCTGGAGGATCCGGCTGTGGGACTTCTGGTTCTATCTGCTGTTTGGCGTGGTCATCACGTTCTCGGTGCCGATCGTGGGAGTGCTCCTCGTCTTTTCCTTCCTCGTCGTCCCCGCGGCCGTCGCCTTCCAGTTCACCAGGCGCACCCCCATGCTCGCCGTGGTCTCCTGGCTCACCGGAGCGCTTGCTTCCGGCGCCGGCCTCTGGGTCTCGTTCAGGTATGACCTCCCGGCCGGTCCGGTCGTAGTGTGCGCCTTCGGTGTCATCCTCCTGCTCGCCTACGCCTACCGGCGGCTCTCCGGAGTTCCGGAGGGAGGCCGGGTGTGATGACAACGACCGGCCCATGCGCCTATCTTGCCGAAATGCTGGCCTGGCGGCGCGCTTTCGGGACCGTACTCATCGCCGGGCTCCTCTGGCCCGGCGCGTGCACGCCGGGCCGGGTGGAGGCCCCCAAGGGCGGTGTGGCGTTCCCCCGGCCGATTCCGAAGGCCGATTTCACCCTCACGGACACGGACGGGAAGCCGTTTCAGTTCCGCCAGGCGACCGAGGGCTATGTCACCCTCCTGTTCTTCGGCTACACTCACTGCCCCGACGTCTGCCCTGTCCATATGGCCAACATCGCCGCTGCGCTGCACAAGCAGCCCCCGGAGATTGCGCGTCGCTTCAAGGTGGTGTTCGTCTCCACGGACCCCGACCGCGACACCCCGGCGCGGCTGCGGAGCTGGCTGGACAACTTCGATCGCTCTTTCATCGGGCTGAGGGGGCCGATCGATTCCGTCAATCGGATCCAGCGGAGCTTTCACTTCGCGCCGGCGCAGCGTGAGGAACCCACCGAGCCCGGGAAGGACTACACGGTGGGTCACACCGCACTGATACTCGCGTTCACGACGGACGACCTCGCACACGTGGCCTATCCCTTCGGCGTGCGGCAGGAGCAATGGGCCGAGGATATGCCTCGTCTGGTCCGCGACCCATCCGGCTGGAAATGACCCTGGCAACCGGAACACCCCTCCCCGGCAGACGCGCCTGCCTGGTGGCAGCCCTGACCGCCCTCGCCTGTCGCCACCAGGCCCCCGCCATCCGTTCGGGCGATCTGGAGTTCACAGGGGCCTACTCGTTCGCCCCGGTTACCCCGGATGAGGCCTCCGTCTACTTCCGCGTGCGCAATCTCGGAGCATCGGACGACACCCTGACCGGGGCGAACGCCGATATCGCCGCGTCGGCGATGTTCCATGGGATCATCGCCGACGGCGCGATGCGCCGGATGACCCGTCTCGAGCGGATTCCTCTCCCCGCCGGCGGCAGCATCATCCTCGAGCCTGGCGCCACCCACCTGATGCTGATGCATCTTACCCGCCAGCCGAAGCCCGGTGATTCGATCGCCGTCGATCTCGAGTTTCGCCGCCGCGGCCGGGTGCGCCTGACGGTGCCGGTCCGGCCTTACGGCACCGGGGACTGAGACCGAATGAAGTGGTGGTGCTCCGCCTCCGATGCACCCTGGGAGTGGACCTGGCGACCGTATCCGGGGGTGTGGCTCTGCCTGGCGCTGATCGTCGCCTTGTATGTGGCCGGTCGCCGCCACCTGCGGCGGGCCCGGCCGGGTGAGCCCGCCATGCCTCTCCGCACGATGTCGTTCGCGGCCGGGATCGTTTCGCTGTGGGTAGGCATCGACTGGCCGATCGGTGCCCTGGGCGCCGGTTACCTCCTCAGCGCGCACACCGTCACCTATATCCTGCTCTGTCTCGTCGCACCGCCGCTCATCCTCGCGGGCCTGCCACCGACCTTGGTCGAGATGGCGCGGTCCCGGGCTTTACTCTGGGGGCTGCTCCGCCTTCTCGCCCGCCCGCTCATCGCGTTGCTCGTGTTCAACGTCACCCTCGTTGTGACGCACCTGCCCGACGTGGTGGATGGCTTCATGCGGGCGCAGCTCGGTTCGATGGCGATCGATCTCGGCTGGCTATTCTCCGGACTGGTGCTCTGGTGGCCCGTCATCGCGCCGAAACCCTCGGTCGGATCGATTTCGGAGCCCTCGAAGCTGGGGTACCTCTTCGCGGCGACGCTACTGCCGACGGTGCCCGCGGCATTCTTCACCTTCGCCGACTACCCGGCCTACGCGCTCTATGAACTCGCGCCGCGGGCCTCCACTCTGCTCGATGCGGCCACCGACCAGCAGCTCGCGGGCCTCATCATGAAGGTGATCGGCGACATCCCGCTCTGGATCGGATTCGGGGTTGTCTTCTTCCGCTGGCAGCGTGGTGAATCCGGGTCCACCCCGTCCGCGCCGATGCCGCTGCAGCCTGTCCGATAGGCGGTCATCCGGGCCGATGCCGGGCGTTGGCGGGTCACCCGGGGTCGTGGTATCTTCCGCTCCTGCCGTGGCTGGAGTGGGGCAGGTTCGGATTCAGGAACTGGTGTCTGGCAGGCGCGCGGCCAGCACCTCGAACGGTGAGCTCCAATATGGGCTGGCGTCGTGACACTCGATTCGCGTAGTGGGACGGTAACACTCACTGGCGATCCCGCCCGGGCGAGCGCCCGGACGTGGCTCGGTGTGCTGCGCTTCGGCTGGGGCGTCACCCGTTTCGCCCTCGACGCGACTTGGCAGGTGTTGACTGTCCGCCCTCCGGTCAGGGCGGCTCAAGCTGATGGAGTTGACGGAATGATGCAGGATCTATTGACCCCTCCGCAGGAAACCAAGGAGGAAATTCAGGCCGGCGCTGCAATGGTTCGCCAGGCCTATCGCCTGGTGTCGGACCTGATGAAGCCCGTGCCGTGGATCTACTGGGCCGATCTGACGGCGAGCGCCGCGCTCGGCTGGACGGCGCTCATCATCGGCACCCGTGCCGAAGCCGTGGCGGTCTCGGTGCTGGCATTTGTCGTGGCCACGCTGTCGCTCTACCGGGCCAGCCTGTTCATTCACGAGCTGACCCACCTGAAGGCGGGTTCGGTGCCGGGATTTCTCACCGGCTGGAACCTGGCCGTCGGAATTCCGTTGCTGCTCCCCTCGTTCATGTACGTCGGGGTGCACCACCTGCACCACGCCCGGTCGAGGTATGGCACGGCGGAAGACCCGGAGTACCTCCCGCTGGCGCACCGCTCACCCACCCGCATCGTCGGTTTCCTCTTCGCCGCGGGCCTGTTGCCGGTGCTCCTGGTCGGCCGGTTCCTCGTTCTTACCCCGCTGTCGTTGCTGAGCGGGCGGGTTCGCCGGCTCACCGTCGTGCGCCTCTCGTCGCTTGCGATCAACCCGGCCTTCCGCCGCCGCCTCCCGACCGGGCAGGACCTGGTATCGTGGCGCTGGCTCGAGGCGGCGTGCTTTCTCTGGGCCATGACGTTGGGCGTGCTGGTCTGGGGGGGGGCCTTGACGTTCCACGCGCTCGGCTTCGCGGTCGCCGTGGCGTCGGCGGTGGCGCTGGTCAACCAGGTGCGGACCGCCGCCGCTCATCTGTTCGAGAACGAAGGCGGGCAGATGACGATCGACCAGCAGCTGCTCGATTCGGTCAACGTTCCCGGCAACCCGCTGATCACGACGCTGTGGGCCCCGGTCGGGCTCCGGTTCCACGCCCTGCATCACCTGCTGCCGGGGTTGCCGTATCACTCCCTTGGCGCGGCCCATCGGCGTCTCCTCGAGCAGTTGCCGGAGGATTCGCCTTACCGTCGCACCGTCTCTCCCAGTCTCTTCGCCACGCTGGCGAACCTCATGCGCGGGCGCGACGGAGGTGAGGCTCCGGCGGTGGAGCTGGCGGCACGCGCCAGCTGACCGGGACAGGTTGCTCCGTCAAGCAAGGGCCTCTCGATCGAGGGGCCCTTCTGCTTTTTTCGGGCTAGTAGCGTGGCATGCGTTTCCAGCCGGGGATGAACGGCGGCGAAGCGGCCGCCGTCCGACGCAGAATCTCGAAATGCGGAGCGATGAGGTCGGCCAGCTGCTGGGCGACGGCCATGTCGGTTCGGGTCAGCGGCTCGTGCCCCGAGGACGTCATCGCCATCGCGCCGATGACCAGACCCGCCGTCCTGAGCGGCACCACGAGTACCGATACCGGGTGTTGCCCGAGCATCTGCTCGGTGAGCAGGTACGGCAGTTCACCGCGCAGGACCCGTCCGGTCGGGGTACCGGCGATGGGGGTCTGCGGCCGGTCCGACAGGGGCATCGTGTCACCCGGGCGCACGATCGCGACCCGGGCTTCGTCCCCGAGCCGGATCGCGAACTCCAGCTGTTCGAGGGGCAGGAGCATCTCGGCCTGCCGGGCGAAAATCCGGGTGCCCTCGCCGAGCAGCGGCGTCGTCGCGAGCACTTCCGCGATCTTGCTCAGATGCATCGGGACGTGGCGAAGTACGCTGAGGTTGCCGCGGAGAACCTGCTGCTGCCACAGCAGCACCAGCGAATCCACCCGCGGGGCGATCAGTGCCCCGATCTGCTCGAGCAGCATCACATCGTCGGGCTGATAGAAATCGGGTCCCGGGCTCCCAACGAGCAGATAGCCCACCGTGCGCTCCAGCACTCGCAGCTTTACCCCGATCAGCGAGCGGCCGTCCTCTCTCGCCTCGGCGCTGGTCGGGGGGAGAATGACCGAGAGCGGGCCTCTCGGATCGCTCGCGGTGTTCCGAACCCGGACCACGCTCGAATCCTCGAACAGCCGGTTCAGGTCGAGTCGCGATACCGGGAGGACCAGCGCCGGGTCGGACCAGAGCGGCCCGAATCCGTGCGCCCCGAGCCGGTAGGTCTGCTCCCCTCCGGAGTCGGGCGCGAGGAGCTCGATGGAGTCGTGGGGAATCAGCGGCTGCAGGGCGAAGGAGAGGGCCAGCGTGAAGTCTCGCGGCGTGCCGGCGCCGATGAGGGCATCGCCCAGTGCCGCAATCAGCGACTGGAGTCGGTTCGCGTCGGTGACTGCGGTGGGTCCCGACTTGCGGCCGGTGTCGCTCTGCTCGGCTTCGGGAGGCTGGGCAGTCGGCCAGCGGCGGGCGATCCGGCCCATGAGCGGCGCCATCGCACGGGCGGCGGCCGCCACCGTCGCGGCCTGCAGATGCCCGTACTGGCTCGGCGCCAGAGCAGCCACCAGCATCAGCCCGACGTCGCTGGCCCCGTGGCGGATGGGCATGCACCTGGCCGAGCGGTAGCCGGCATCGCGGACGATCTCCTCGAGCACCGCGACCTTCGCCCGGTCTACGTGCGGGGCGGGGAGTGGAACGATCAGGTGGTCTTCAGCCAGTGCTTCGGGCCCGATGAGCACCGCCTCCGAGGCCGGCGGATAGAGCCACAAAGCGAAAAGGTCGTGCGGAACCGTGATCGCCAGGGCGTCGGAGATCGCCTCCTGCCAAGTCCGGAGCACATCCAGGTCACTGGACGCATCCTCTGCTCGAAGCAGCGGGATGGCGGGAACGGCGTCGCCGCCCTCGAACGCCAAGGGATCGAACGAACCGGTAAGCGCGGCTAGAGGCATGGCAACGCCTAGGGAGCATGAGTCATGCCCGGTAATGCTGTTTGCACATACAAAGCACTGCTGGACATGGGGATAGCGCACCTGCCGCGGTGCGCCTCCGACCCCGGCACTGCACGCTCCCCCGCGTCCTGCCCTGACGGCTTGCATGCTGCTCAAGTCCTGGGGCGGCGAACTACCCCCCGAGTCCGGCCTACCGCCAGTAGTCGCAGGAACTTGACATACCCCCCTCCCCTATATATCGTCCCCGAGTCCGCCTTATCGGGAGACCTGATGAAGAACACCGTCCTCGCCATCGGTGGCATGAGCTGTGGCCACTGCCTGAACGCGGTAAACAAGGCTCTGGGCAGCACGCTTGGAGTCAGAGTGGAGGCCGTGCAGATCGGGCGTGCGTCTCTCCGCTACGACGAGAAGCTCACCGATCTGAGCCGCATTACTGCGGCGGTCGAAGCGGCGGGATATACCGTCGACGGGGTCCTGGCATGACCATGCCGCAGCTGGCGGTCACCCTTTCCGGGCTGGCCGCCATCGGCTGGATCAACTGGTACTTCTTCGCCGCCCTGCGTTCCCGGGTCGCCGCGTCGCCGGCCGATTCCGGCTTGCAGCGCTTCACCATCACCGTCGATGGGGGCTACGAGCCGGCCGCACTGCGGGTCCGGGCGGGTCAGCCGGTCCGCCTGGAGTTTCGGCGCATCGACGACGGCAGCTGCACCGAGGAAGTCGTGCTGGGCGACTTCAACCTGCGCGTCTTTCTCCCCTCCGGAAAGACCACGGCGGTGGAATTCACGCCGCAGAAGCCTGGCAGTTACCTGTTCACCTGCGGCATGGGCATGGTTCACGGCCGTCTCGAGGTGACGGCGTGACAACCGCGACGACCGGGCCCGTCCACCCGGAGTTGACGATTCCGGTCTCGGGAATGACCTGCGCCGCCTGCAGTGCCCGGATCCAGCGCGCCCTCGAGAAGACGCCGGGCATCGACCGGGCGAGCGTCAACCTGATGATCAACGCAGCGACGGTCGTCCTCGATCCCGGGAAGATCACGCCGGAGCAGGTGTGCGCGGTCATCCGCGAGACCGGCTACGGCGCGAGCCTGCCGGCCCCCGACGCCGAGGTCGAGGAAATCGTGGCCGAACAGGACCGCGAGCGGAACGCGGAGGAGAGGCTGCTTCGCCGGAAGATGGCGTGGAGCCTGCTCGCCGCTGTCGTCGTCACGCTGCTCACCCTGCCGCTGGCGGAGGCCGAGCCGGCCCAGGGGGCCTCGGATCCACTGATGCGCCTGATGATGCCGGTGGCCGAACTGCTGCGGACGCTCGCTCCGCCGTTGTTCGCGCTGCCGGCGGCGCTGCTGCGCTGGATCCTCATGGCGGTCACCCTCCCGGTCGTGGTCTGGGCCGGTCGCGACTTCTATCGCCGGGCCTGGGCGGCGTTCCGGCATCACTCCGCCGAGATGAACACGCTCATCGCGGTCGGCACGGGGGCGGCATTCGTCTCCAGTGTCGCGATGACCGTAGCGGCCAGCTGGTTCGAGCGGCGCGGATTGCCGGTGCAGGTCTACTACGAGGCGGTCGTCTGGATCATCGCGCTCATTCTGCTGGGCAACTATCTCGAGGCTCGCGCCAAGGCGAGTACCTCGACGGCCCTTCGGAGGCTGATCCGGCTGCGCCCGCAGGTCGCCCGTGTCATCCGGGATGGCGCGGAACACGAAATCCCGCTGGGGCTCGTCGTCCAGGGTGACCTGCTTCTGGTTCGCCCGGGCGAAACGATCCCCGTCGACGGGATGGTGGTGGATGGAGTGAGCGCCGTGGACGAATCGATGCTGACCGGAGAGCCGCTGCCCGTGCGGAAGGAGGCGGGAAGCAGGGTCACCGGCGCGACACTCAATCAGGACGGCGCCTTCCGCTTCCGGGCCACCCATGTCGGGCGCCAGACGGTGCTGTCGCGGATCATCGAGCTGGTCCGGCAGGACCAGGGCTCGCGGCCGCCCATTCAGCGCCTCGCCGATCGGGTCGCCGCCGTCTTCGTTCCCGTCGTAATCTCCCTGTCGATCGCCACCTTCGTGCTCTGGTTCGACTTCGGTCCGGAGCCTTCCTATCTCCGTGCGCTCGTCAATGCGGTCAACGTGCTGGTCATCGCCTGCCCGTGCGCCATGGGCTTGGCGGTCCCGACCGCCGTAATGGTGGCCACCGGCCGCGGTGCCGAGCGCGGGCTCCTGATCAGGGGCGGCGAGGCGCTCGAGCGGACCGAACGGATCGGGGTGGTGGTGCTCGACAAGACGGGGACGATCACCGAGGGAGCGCCAGCCGTCACCGATGTCCGGGCCTTCGGACGGCTGGCCGATAGCGAGGAGCTGCTCCGGCTCGCCGGCTCCCTCGAACAGCACAGCGAGCACCCCATCGCCCGGGCGATCGTACGGCATGCACGGGAACTCGGCGTGGGGCTCATGGATCCGCAGGAATTCACGGTGCACGCCGGACTCGGCGTAGCGGGGACGGTGAACGGCCGCAAGGTGATCGCAGGCAGCCCGCGGCTCCTGCGGCAGCTGGGTGTCGATCTCACCGGACCTGAAGGGCAGGGTACCCCGGACACCGGGACGGCCCAGGCGAGTGTCGTCGTGGCGGTGGACGGTCGGCTCGCCGGCCTGGTTACGATCGAGGATCGGGTGAAGTCGCACAGCGGGGCGGCGATTGGGCGTCTGAAGGCGCTCGGGCTCAGGGTCGTCATGCTGACCGGCGACCGTCGCGCCACTGCCGAGCGCGTGGGGAAGGAGGTCGGGGCCGACGAGGTCATCGCCGAGGTGCTGCCCGACCAGAAGCTCGCCGAGGTGAAGCGGCTGCAGGCTGGTGGCAGCGTCGTGGCCATGGTGGGAGACGGGCTCAACGATGCGCCGGCGCTGGCGCAGGCGGATATCGGCATCGCCATGGGATCGGGGACCGATGTGGCCATGGAGACCGGAGCCATCACGCTGATGCGGAGCGACCTGGGAGGCGTGGCGGATGCGTTCCTGCTCAGCCGCCGTACCATGCGGGTCATTCGGCAGAACCTGTTCTGGGCCTTCGTGTACAATGTCGTCGGCATTCCGGTCGCCGCCGGCGTCCTCTATCCCGTGTTCGGCATCGTGCTCACGCCCCCGATGGCTGCGGCGGCCATGGCCATGTCGTCTGTAAGTGTCGTCGGCAACAGCCTCAGGCTGAGACGGGCGTGAGCACTCCGCAGTGGATCACGAACCGAGGCGCCGGCTGTCATCCGCTCCCGGTGATGGCTCGCCGCCCGGCTTGCGAGGAGTAATCATGAACGACGAATCTCCGCCCACCGTTCCCTGCGCCTGCGGGGTGCCGGAGGACACCGGGCGGCGTGCGGTGATGGTCGATCCTGAGACGAAGACTGCTGTCCTGCACCGGCTCCGCCGCATCGAGGGGCAGGTGCGCGGGCTGCAACGCATGGTGCAAGAGGAACGCTACTGCGCCGACGTCCTGGCCCAGCTGTCATCGGTGCAGGAGGCGCTGCGCGGAGTGGGGCGGGAGCTGCTCCGGAATCACCTGAAGTTCTGCGCGACGACGGCGATCCGTTCCGGTGATGCGTCGGAGCGCGAGGCGATGTACGACGAGCTGGTGGAGCTGATGTACCGCAACGCGAAGTGATCCGCGGGCTCCCGCCCGGCAGTCCTCAGCCGGCCGGGCGATCGCCGGCGTCGACCCGCCATTCCCCCGTCGCTTGGGCGGCGCGCTCCATGTCACGCCGCACGGTGCGCGCCGCTCCCAGCACCACCAGCCCGCCGAGCATCCCGACGGCGGGTAGCAATATGGTCGCGCGTTCGATCCCGAAGCGGTCGGACAGGGCACCGACGATCGGGAACGAGATCGTGTCTCCGGCCAGATGAATGAACAGCAGATAGGCCCCGACCACCGTCGCGTTGACCCGCGCTGGAACGACGTCGAAGATGGCCGCCGTCAGCGGGCCGCTGTACCAGGTGAGGAAGAAGAAGGCGGCGCAGAAGACCGGCACGAACAGTTCGATGTCACGGATCGTGAGCAGCCACGCCGCCAGGGGGGCCCCGATCAGGAAACCCGCGGCCACCACGAGGACCCGCCCCGCCGCGTAGTAACGCCGGCTCCAGTCCGCCAGGAACCCCCCGAACAGCGTGCCGAGGATGCCGAAGATGAGCCCCCATTTCCCGAGCAGCACCGAGCCCCGCCCGATCGACACGCCCAGCGCGCGGGACATATAGGTTGGCGCCCAGCCGACCAGCCCGTTTATTCCGAACGAGATCAGGGCCCCGCCGACGAAGATGTAGGCCAGCGTCGGAGTCTGCAGCACCACTCTCGTCGCCCGCATGACATCGTCGAATGCGGCCTCCACCACGGCCGTCGCGGCATCGCGCGGCGCTCCGGCGGCCTGGGCTTTCGCCTGCAGGACCCACTGCCGGATGTTGAGCGCCAGGCCGACCCCGACGCACAGCGCGAATCCGGCGGCGTCTGCCGCCGATCTCCCCCCGTACCTCCGGTCGAGCAGGTAGGCGGCCAGCGCTCCTCCGGCGATGCCGGCGAGGAGCGGGAGCAGGAACCGCACCAGCGACGTGAGGCGGACGCCCAGCTCCTCGAGATTCCGTCGCAACGAGAGCCGCGACGGCTCGCGGATCGGATCGGTCAGGCGCCCGGCCAGAAACGCGAGGGCGAAGCCCGGCAGTCCAACCGCCATAAGCGCCACCCGCCAGCCATAGACGGCCTCCAGCTGGCCTCCCAGGAGGATGCCGAGCACCCCGCCCAGCGCTATGCCTGCCTGATAGATGCCCATCGCGAAGGCGCGCCGCTGGCCCGGATAGTAGTCCGCGACCAGCGAGGTTGCCGCGGCCGCGGCCGCGGCTCCGCCGACGCCCACCATGGCGCGCGAGAAGACCAGCGAGCCGAAGCCTTCGGAGAGGCCGCCCAGGGCCGTGAAGACGCTCCAGAGGGCGATCCCCGCCGCCACCACCGCACGGCGCGAACGCAGATCGCTGAGGATGCCCAGTGGCAGCGCGAACAGCGAGTAGACGAGCACGTAGGCCGACGCGAGCCAGCCGACGTGAAAGTCTCTCAGATGGAGGTCGCGCTCGATCGGTGTGAAGAGCGAG
>Ga0153915_10005523_pt1 | contig 11762 bp, 9 predicted proteins | sample Opewatmetagenome_2_FD_107003 | JGI IMG/M metagenome (GOLD analysis project Ga0153915, IMG submission 107003) | Freshwater wetland microbial communities from Ohio, USA - Open water 3 Core 3 Depth 3 metaG | ecosystem: Environmental > Aquatic > Freshwater > Wetlands | place: USA: Ohio, Lake Erie...
CACACAGTCTCATTAAACCCTTCAAAGAAACTCCCTTCTGTGACTTCACTCACGGTGAGAACTCCTGGTGTAAAAGTCAAGTTGACCTGCCAACCATAGACGTTAACGGCCTCTGCTATAGTCACATCAACCGTGAAAGTCGCACCTGAATCCAGATCCCTCACATCAGAAGGATTCAAAGTAATCGTGGCTCCGGGATCGGCTCCTGCAAACGGAATCACAGCCAAAATAATCATCATTGTAGCTGTTGCTAATACGAACTCCTTGCTCCTCATTTTCCCAACCTCTTGCATTCCTTAGGAATAGCACAGAGATTTATGAAACTATCGCTCTTCTGTCCCGCATGCACATTGGGAGAACTACCATGTTGCACACCTGCAAAAATCTCAAGTTTCGCCATAATGTGACCCGACAAGCATGATATCGTCTATTTCTATTACGCCGTCCTCATTCACGTCAGCAACAATGTCCCACTCTGGATGTGGCCACGGAACAGCACACCCATAGTGCCCGATCACGATGCCAAAATCATCAATATCAACCCGTCCATCAGGAACTGGCTGAATCTCCCCACCAAAAAAGCCGACAATGTCACCAAAGATTCGGACAGTAACCGAGCCATCAGTTAAGGAATTATCAGCCAGGTCAAGCTCGCCAACAACAGCCACTGCATAAGCACTTATCACATAGGACCCAGGCTTGCCTCCAGTTGTATTCCACTGAAACACCAATGAATAATACTGACCAGACGCCAAAGTAACCTGACGCGACTGTATCAGACTCGAATTAGCAAAACATCGAACTTCAACATCTTCCTTCGCTTCACCTTCATTCTGAACACCGACCTCTATGTAGACTATTTCGCCCCTAAACGCAGTAGTATTGTGCGATGCATACGGCGTAACGCCAAGTACAGCCACATCGTGAAGCTCCAGCCCCAACCTGTAATAAAGATCGAATTGAGCTAGCACCCTCTTTGACGCCCAAACAATCCATATTGACCCATTAACGGTCTGAGTGATAGACGGAGTCTTGTCATCTTCCATGGCACTCGTTAGCTGATCCTCCGCGGTCCACAATGTGCCATCAAAGATCTTATAGAAAACGTTCATGTTAGCCGCCTTTCTGTCTGAATTCCAAGTTATCCAGATTCTTCCATTCATAGACTGAGTGACCGCAGGGCTAGCATCGATTCCCGTATCAGAAGTCAACTGAATATCATCAGACCATGTAACACCGTCAAACGTCTTATAGTAGATGTCGTCGTTCTTAGCTCGACTCTTCTTAGACCAAGCAACCCAAATCTTGCCATCAATTGCCTGTATTATGGAAGGATCCTCATCATCCATATTCTGATCAGTAGTTAACTGGTATTCAGCTGACCATGCTGATCCGTCAAAGGTTTTGTAGAAGATCTCAGGATTACCTGTCCTAATTGAAGACCACACGACCCAGATCTTGCCATCTTGAGTAGCTGTGACGGAGGGATTCTTGTCTGGATACAGCTCGGTGCATAATGGCGTATCGTTAGACCAAGAAACCCCGTCAAAAACCCGGTAATAAATGTCCTCATCCAACAGTTTCCTATCGGTTTCCCAGACAACCCAGATTCTTCCATCTTGAGCCTGCACGATAGAAGGGTTCATGTCATTCTGCGGGTCAGTTGTCAGCTGTGTTTCGCTGGACCAAGATGAACCCGAATAGTACTTGTAAAAAATGTCCTCGTTGCCAGTTCTATCAGTGTGCCACACGACCCAGACTTTTCCATCAACAGCTTCTGTAATCGATGGAGCACAATCCCAGCCAACGTCGTCAGTTAGCCTCAGATCAAAAGACCAGTCGAGCGCCGAGCTGACTTGCATAAGAGAAACAAACAGGGCTACTGCGAGTCCCAGTTTTGCTATGGCTGAAAGCTTCATTCTACCCAACTAAGGTCCACTACATTAGAGGTCTTTTACACTTAAAATAAAAAAGGGGGTTTAGGATAGGTTTTGTTCTTTCCTTTTGACTATGCTGTCACCAATACGACGGCGTGAGCAATGTTGTCAACGGTGTCTCTTTCGAAGGGATGCGGACTCATCCTTACTTCTAAGAGGTAGTTGTCAGGTCTGTATCCAGTTGTGTCCCAGTACATTGTCACGGTCTTTTGCTCTCGCACTTCTAAGGTCACTGTCTGTGTTCCTATCTGAACGCCATCTACAATCAGGATAAGCGTGGCTGTTTCCGGTGTCCATCCCTGGTTCTCCACAACAAGCTCAACCGTCACTATTTCTCCAGTTACAACTGGAGATGTTGCAGTCATGCTGACGATTGCGCGGTCGTGGTCTTCAGCGTTGATGCGGAACCAGAATTCTCCTGGAAATCGCCCGCTTTCCATTCCACTTGACGTGCTGTGGAAAACATAAGCTACCGCGTCGAACTTCTGCCTCCAGTACGGGTAGTTTCTCCACCTCGAGTCCGCCAATTGGAAGTATGCTGGCACATTCAGGACTTCATGAGGACCAATGGTTACCACTGCGCTACTTATCGTTCCTAGTGATTTTCCTTCGTCGCTGTAGATTTTGAAGTCAACGCGAATCTGGAATGTTTCGTCAGTTGGGTTGCCGACTTTAGCCCAGAGCGTAAGTGTATCACCGAATGTCTTTTCATTGAAGTTTTTGTCTTCGTTGGGGTTAACGCTTGCTTCAGGCCATGCCATCTCTCCCGTAAGATCTGGGAAGTGGCCGCCTTCTGCCCATGAGAGGATTTCAAGAGTGTGTTGAGCTGTGTCGACGCCGCCTTCGTTGTCTGTCACGGTCAAAGTGACTGTATAGGTTCCGACAAGATCGTAGGTATGCTGAATCAACATGCCAGTGCCTGTTGCTCCGTCGTCAAAGCCCCATTCATAGCTTACAATCCAACCGTCATCAGAAGAAGCCGACGCGTCAAAGGTTATGGTGTCGGTTTCAGCGCCGATGGGCGGTGTGACCATGAAGCTTGCAGTGGGGAGCTCATTGGCGACTCTATTGTCGAAGAGTCCGCCTGTTGCAGTGTGCTCTATAGGAACCGAGACGCCTCCAATCAGGGTGTTCAGCTTTGTGTTGACTAGGTCAAGCGCCGTGATTCCGACGCCCACAACGCTGAAGGTGATCGTGGCTAATGTTCCACTGCCGTCAAGCCAAAGTGGTAGCATGGGATCGAAGTTGGCTGCTCCAGTAACGTAGCCCATTGCATTGCTTATTTTGTAGTTCCAGTACCAAGTGTCAGGCTCAAAGAAGTCTCCATGCACGATGGAAACCACTTGAAGGACACTGGGTTTGAAGTAGCAGTAGAAGCCCCAACCGTAGACTTCAAAGACCTCTGTGACCATGACATCCACGGTGAACGTGTCACCGGGCTCTAAATGTGTGTCTATGATAGCTGCGGGAACAACGTAGATGTTGGGCAGTTCCTGGGCCTTTGCAGGCTTGACATTGCCAAGCATGGTGCTAGCTAGCATCATCACGATGAGGAAAGACAAGAGTTGATATTTTCTTATCATTTCGTTCACCTCAAATGCTACGCGTATCCTGGTGGATACCCGCTTTGACAGCCTGTCAAACCGTAGCGAGCGCCAGTTTCCATGATGTCGTCAACGTCTACGAAGTCGTCTTTGTTCACGTCTGTGATTGGACCCCAGGTTGGATCTGTCCATGGTTTTGCGTCGCCGTATTTGCCTATGACCATTCCGAAGTCGTCGATGTCGACGGTGCCGTCAGGAACTGGTTGGATGTCTGAGTTCACGAAGTCGGGTCTTATGAGTTCTCTGTGGTATGTGGGGTTAGCTGAGAGGTGTATGTAGTCTCGGCCTGCGCTTATGTCGAGTTTGCCGACTATGCCGTCTTTGTAGGCTCTGAAAGGTCCTGTTCCAATTAGCTTGTTTTCTGCTTCAGGATCAAATGACCACGATCCTGGAACAGCTGGGTCTCCTGGGAGTTTTGGTGGATATGCTTCCCATATGTGCTTTGGAATTATAGCGGTCCCTGCGACCCATGACAAAGCCAAGAAGCTCGTTGAGTTGTAGCGTATTTGAATTGTGTCTCCATCGATAACGCAAGAATGGTACTCTTTCAGTACGGTGGATTCAGCTACTGCCATTGCGGCTTTCTTGTACTGGTAGGAAAACTCCACATCCTCAGGTGTCAACGGATGGTTGTCATGGAACAGTATGTTTGGACGCAATGTAACCGTCACTTTGCTGCAGGTATCTCCCTGGGGGTTCACCCAGGTTCCCTCCGTGAAGCTGCTGGCCAACCATGGAATGTAGTCTGCTACGCTGAGTGGGTTGCGGGCAATAAGTGCCTCGTACATTTTTGAGATAATCTGTGCTTCGTAGAATGACTCGGAATCAAGTGGGTCGATTTTGGCTGGAATGTCAATGAGTCCGTGTCTTATGGTTCCGCCGCGTTCGTATCCAGCAGGATGCGCATTGAGTGATGAGAATCCGAAGGCGCCTCCGTAGTAGCCGAAGCCTTGCTCGTTCACAAATCCTTGCCACTCCAAGCCTCCATATTGTTCTTCTCCAACGACGCCTACTTTGTAGTATTTTCTGTGTGCCACATAGCCAGCCATGGTGTATAGAGGTATGCAGGCAACGTCGTCATGAATAACCTGTTGACACTGATAGCACAAGGGCAGTGCTGCGGCAGAAGTTGCCGAAGTCTTGAAGTCGTATGACAGAGTGTCGTAAGTTTGGCGATGGTAACGGTTGTAATTGTCTCCATCCGTGCTTGGATAAATGTCCTTCTCGGAGTTCCAACATTCATAGTACATGTCAGGTACTGTGGCCCAACCCCATCCACCTGTGTATATGTGGTAGTCGTAAGCCTTCCACGCATGAGGCGTGCAAGTGCTGTAAGTTCCACCATGGTAGTCAGTGGCAATAAAGCAAGCTGCTAAACCGGACGCCATCAACTCGCCTGCAAGCTGTCTCGGCGGATCGTCTGTTCTACTCCAAAGCTGAATGTCAGGTATCTCTTCAGTATCAGCTGGAGCTGGCTGTCCAGGTAGCCATGCGTTTCTCTCAGCAACGTGCTTGCAGTACTCGCGACGACCGTCGTTGTCGTAGTCTTTGAAGCCTCCCTGATCAAAATAGCTCTTTGCATTGGCTATGCTGTACGGATACGTGGGTGCTGCTGGGTCCTCCCAGCCTCCAATCGTTGGGAAGATGAATGTCTCCATTGGCGAAAGAGTGCCAGGGAATGCGCTTGAGAGCCCGTCCCTATTAGTCAGGGACGCTAAAGCCTTTCTAAACATCTTTGCATCTTGACATCTTTGACATCCGTCGTCAATCCAATAGTGACCTTCGTCCCAGCTCGCTGGAAAAGCCCAACCCATATCTGCTGTCGGAGCGGCGCCACCCAGTTCTCCCAACTCGGGTCTCATTGAGCCATGGCCTATCGGCCACATCTGAAGATTAATGTCATATTCATACCATCCAGCTTCAGAATAGTCTTCCAGAATGATCGCAGGGTTACTCTCCCACGCATCGATTCTGTCAGCTGGCACAGCCCAATCCATGAAGTCGATGTTTCCTGCCTCAAAGTCGGTTGCTTCACCAGATAGACTTCCTGCAACTCGGAAGATTATATCGTCGACTCTAGATCCAAACTTTTCAAAGGTTCCCGGACTTTCGACTGTTGTCATACTCGCTGCCATCATTGCTGTCATGAGAATCATAGTTATGGCTAAGATTCGTAGTTTCATATTTTCTCCTTCTCCTTTCGTTCTCCATTACTATTGGAGTTGACAGAAATTTATAAGGGTTTGCTAAGAACTCAGCATATTAAGGATAGTGTTAAATATCTCTCTTTTCACATGAAATCTCTCGTTCCAATCCTGGAGAGAGGGTTCAATGGGGTTCAAGGCCTATCTTTTGAAACGGTCTGCATACACGGTAATTCTTCTGTTGATTGTTATAACCGTCAATTTTGCCATTTTCATGTTGATGCCCGGAAATCCAGCAGAACTCTTGGTTAGCAGTAAAATGCTTGGAAGGGCAGACGTGATCGAAAGCCTGTTGAAACAATGGGGATTTGATAGACCTCTTCACGAAAGGTACGTTAAGTATGTTCAGAGCATGCTGACTGGGCAGTTTGGGTATTCATACCGAAGCGGCAGACCCGTTGGAGCAGAGGCTGTGGAACGCCTAAGCAACACTCTCCTGCTGGTCATACCGCCAGAGGTTTTCGCAGTGATATTCGGCATAATTATAGGGGCTTATGCAGCCAACAAACGTGGAAAGTTGCTTGACAATGTGTCAGTAAGTCTATCTCTTACTCTCTATGCGCTGCCTGTTTTTTGGATAGCGATGATGCTGATACTGATCTTTTCTCTTCAGTTAGGATGGCTCCCGAGTAGCCACGGTTTTCCAGACTACTGGTTCATGGTTCCTCCCACTAGCCTCCTGCAGGATTTTGGTACTCGAGCTATGCATCTTCTTCTGCCGTGGATTACGCTTTTCATCATTTCATTTGGAGCATACGTCCTCCTCACCAGAGCCAGTGTTCTAGAAGCTATCACCGAAGACTACGTCGTCACCGCCAGAGCAAAGGGTCTGAAGGAAAGAACGATTCTCTTCAAACACACGTTGAAGAATGCTCTGTTGCCGATAATAACTGAGATCGCTATAACCTTTGGTTTTACCCTGTCAGGAGCAATAATAACAGAGCAAGTTTTCGTCTACCCCGGGCTTGGGTGGTGGACTTGGCAGGCAATAGAGAACAACGATTTTCCGGTTTTGCAAGCCATATTCTTTATTGTGGCAGTATGCGTGGTCTTGGCCAATTTCATTGCCGACGTTACTTACGGGTTCATAGACCCGCGGATAAAATATGGGTGACGAACTTTGAGCAGCAGACGATCTAGAATACTCCTTGAAATCCACAGATTTGTAGACTTCTTGAAGATTTTCGTGAAGAATAAAAGAGGCATTCTTGGAATAACCATAATCGTTGCCTTCGTTGCCCTCGCGCTGGGCGCAAGCATCATCACACCGCATAATCCCACAGCGATAGTAATATTCCCAAAAACCGCGTATCGCTGGTCCACGCCATTCTGGTACGGATCTCTATTTCCAGGAGAGAACACAAGCCAAAACATCGATCCGATACCAGATCCAAACTTCAACACTGCTACCGCAATCGACCAACTCCAATTCGGCTCGACCCTGGCAAGTCAAGACTCGGTTCACGTCGAGTTTGCGCAGAACGTAGGATACACTGACGGATCAGGACCTGGATCCGCAGTAATCAAGTTTACACGCGGGGCAGATGTTAGTCCATATGGTACTGTTAACGCGAGTTTGACGAAGTCGTTTACATTTCCGTATTCATTCCCGCCAGAGCAATTCCAAGGTCAAGTGGCATTTCTGGTTGAAAATCCTCAAAATCTGTCCATAGAGGTCAGCCTATTCTTAGAGAATACTGGGAGCAGGGTGCGAGCTACTTGGTCTAGAGAAAACTTTGAAGAAGCACCTTCGGGCGAATGGCTTATCCCCTATCCCCTGATGGATTCCGACAGCGACTACGCTCGCAACCATCTGAAGGACACTCTTGGACCAGAGTGGTACAAAGACCCAGTCAAAATCCTATTCAATAAGCCAGGCGAATACAGGTTCGGGGTCGAGGTGACCTTAAATGACAGGTCTGTAGGAGAAAGCGCTGAAGCCACAGTCTACGTCGACGACCTTTGGCTTCGAGTCTTTGGTAACTCGTATGGCCTTCTGGGCACCGACCAATACGGTCGCGACATATTCACCCAACTAACCTATGGAACAAGAATTTCTCTCTTCATCGGCCTAGTTACGGCGTTTCTCACAACTTTCATTGGACTAGCAGTCGGCATTACTGCCGGATACGTCGGAGGCTATGTAGATCAAGTCTTAATGAGATTCACAGACATGCTTCTTGTAATACCTGAAGTAGCGTTGTTCATAGTACTGATAGCCGTCTATGGAGCCAGCATTTGGAATCTCATCGGGATAATGGTGATGGTAGGGTGGACAGGATTCGCCAGGATTTCGAGGTCACAGACGCTAAGCTTGAAAGAAAGACCTTTCGTCGAAGCAGCCAAGGCAGTTGGAGGAGGCAAAGGCCACATAATCTTTAGACATATTGTTCCAAACGTGATGTCTCTTGTCTATGTCTCACTCGCCACAGCGGTTCCAATGGCTATCATAAATGAAGCTTGGCTGAGCTTTCTGGGTCTATACGACCCAACATTAATGACTTGGGGAAGGATGCTTCACGATGTGGAAACGACAACAAGTGGCATTTACATGTGGTGGTGGGTGATCCCACCCGGGCTCTGCATAGCTGCAATCTCCTTATCGTTCATCCTGATCGGCTACGCTCTGGACGATGTGCTTAATCCCAAGCTTCGAGAGAGGCGCTAAACAAGGCAAGACGAGGAAAACCAATGTCGACTAATCGCAGCAACGATTCGAACCTGACAGTTCTGGACGTTAGAGACCTGAAGACGTACTACACAACTGCGAGAGGACCAGTTAAGGCTGTGGATGGCATCAGTTTCCAAGTCAAAAGTGGAGAAGCCATCGGGTTAGCTGGCGAATCTGGCTGTGGAAAAACCACCACCGCACTCACTATAATGCGAATCTTGCCAAATAACGGAGAAATAGTATCGGGCGAAATGCTGCTCGGTAACAAAGATTTGACGAAACTCAAAGAAAAGCAAATGCGCCAAATAAGATGGAAGAAGATATCAATAGTGTTCCAAGGAGCCATGAATGCTCTCAATCCTCTCTTCAAAGTGGGAGACCAGATTGTTGAAGCAATCGTAACGAACGAACGCAACGTAAGCAAAAAGAGCGCATATGAAAGGGCAGGAAAAATGCTGGAGCTTGTCGGAATTCAACCTTCCAGAGGAAGAAACTATCCACACGAATTTAGTGGTGGAATGCGACAACGTGCACTCATCGCTATGGCTCTGGCGTGCAACCCGGATCTGTTGATCGCTGATGAACCAGGAACTGCTCTTGACGTCATCGTGCAGGCGCAAGTGCTCAAACTTATGAGTGAATTGAAGTCAAAACTCAACTTGTCAATGGTACTGATTACGCATGATCTGTCGATAATTGCTGAGTTGTGCGAAAAGACAGCTATCATGTATGCTGGGAAGATCGTCGAACAAGGAGACGTCATCTCCATATTCAAAGAGCCCATGCATCCGTACACTCAAGGTCTATCAAGAGCCTTCCCGAGCCTCAAGGAAGCAAGAAGACGGATGATGTCTATTCATGGCAGTCCACCGGATTTGCTGGAACCACCTAGCGGGTGCAGATTTCACCCACGATGCTCAAAAGTCATGCCCATCTGCAAGCAAAAAGAACCTAAGACTACGAAAGCAGGCAAAGGACGGAATCAGTACGTGGCATGCCACCTGTACGGTGGATCCTAGGAGGATTTGCAATGACTGAAAACGCGGTAATAGAAGCAGTACACCTCACTAAACACTTCCAGCTAAGCAAGGGCTTCACCGAATCGTTGTTCTCCCGAAGAAAATCATTAGTGAGAGCCGTAGATGACATCAGCTTTGAGATAAGGGAAAAGGAGGTCTTCGGACTAGCCGGAGAAAGTGGGAGCGGAAAAACCACTACCGGAAGACTCGTACTCAGACTTGAAGAGCCCACGAGGGGAAAGCTGACTTTCAAGGGACGCGACCTCGCCAAAATCAAAGCCAAAGAACTGAAACCTTTGAGACGCAAGATGCAAATTGTCTTTCAGGACCCGTATGAATCCCTGAATCCTCGTATGACAGTTGACGACATCCTTGCAGAACCTCTCACAGTTCAGAGATTGGATCACAGCAAAGCGGAAATGAATGAAAAAATCAGGAAAATGCTTGAAGCTGTTGAGATTACACCTCCAGATGAATTCCTTCTAAGATACCCCCACGAACTCAGTGGAGGACAGAGACAAAGAGTTGCAGTTGCCCGAGCCTTCATCCTCGACCCGGAATTCATAGTTGCAGACGAACCTGTATCAATGCTAGACGTATCAATCAGAGCAGAGATTCTCAACCTCATGCTTGACCTAGTTGAAAAGTTCAACGTGTCCTTCCTATACATAACACACGACATAGCCCTAGCTAGACACATGTGCGACCGCATGGCCGTCATGTACCTGGGCAAAATCGTAGAGATGGGACCAACAGAAAAAATTGTCTATGAACCCTTGCACCCGTACACAAACGCTCTAATCGACGCCGTTCCCACGCCAGACCCGACTGCTAAGAGAACAAAGGGAGTTCTTCAAGGAGAAATCCCAAGCCCAATCAATCCACCTTCAGGTTGCAGATTCCACACAAGATGCCCAGTGGTGATGGATATCTGCCACAAGGAAGAACCAGCAATCGTAGAGATTGAGGGCGAGCACTTCGTAGCATGCCACAGACACAAGTAAGTTCTGCCTTGCCCGAGATTGTCGATAGACCCGCACTCAGGAAAAATCTTATGAGCGTTGAGCAGATCCAGCTAACTGATCGGTTTTTTCTTCTATAAAAATCCAGAATTCATTTTCCAGCCTTTCCAGCTCCTCTTTCAGCTCAACGGCTTTCAGAAGGAAGTAGCCTCCTCCAAAGGGTTTTGTGAGCATGCCTATGCGAATTGAGTTTTTTGTGAGTTCGCTTGCTGTGAGGTCGATTGTGAAGTCGTCAGGGTTTCCAGTTATCTTTGCGGTAACGGGCTCCTTCAACCGTGCGCCTCTGTAACTTGGAAACCACGAAATAGTGCGCTCCCCTGAAGTTTCGGCTCTTCTGGGCAGCAAGCTTCTGCTTTTGAAGAAGTCTTCAACCGAATCACTGAGTTGATCCAGGTCCACGTTCTTTCCTCTCCATCTTTTCTGCATCGTTAAGGCCTCAACGAATCGCAATTAGGGCTGGCTTTTTCATAAACCTTAACCCGTTCATGCCGCTTATCTATATAGTGGCTAATCCGCCAGGGAAGAGTAGTGTGTTGAGCCAGAAAACGCAGACGAACTGGCTGTGCAGACTTGGGCTGCACAAGTGGAGAGATTTCGGCGAATCCGTGGTGGTAACTTGGACAGAGCCGTCGCCAGGAATGGGGCGGCTGCAAGCACAATGGCGTCCCTATGTGGGCGAAGTTAGATTTGATCAAGATAGCAGAAACGTGTTCACTGAACGAGAGTGTCTGAGATGCGGAATCGCAATGAAGAGGAGAATAGTCACGAACTTTGATGGAACCCTGTCCTGCGTGGGCTGGGAACAAGTACCAAGTCGAACCGTTGAAGCAAATGAACAAAACGGAGAACAACGCAGACGCCGAGTTAGATAGAATGTCAACCCAATGCACATTTGCGAACAACGCTGCCTTCAGGAAGGCTGTAGACGTTTGTCGAACCCGATGCCTATCAGGAGAAAGCCAGCTGCCAGAAGCAAAATCGAACCCAGAGGCGGCACCCATAACCACCAATGCTCAAACAAGGAAACCGAATACGATGCTGTGATGAGCATGCCAGTCCATGTAGACATGGAGAAACCGGGCTCGAGCCATGGTCGATAGTACAATCCAAAGCTGCTTATCAAGCTCAGCAGCGTTAGACTTGCCATAACAAAACTGAAATTCGCAAAGAAATTCTTGCACAAGCCAGGGAGTCGGCTTCTCAAAGTATCGCCCGCAGACGCCCTATCGCCTATCTGAGCTTGGTACGCGCTTCTAAAAGCCACAACTGCAAGAGCGGACAGCACCCAAAGCAGAGCCCAGTCTA
>Ga0153915_10005524_pt1 | contig 11762 bp, 8 predicted proteins | sample Opewatmetagenome_2_FD_107003 | JGI IMG/M metagenome (GOLD analysis project Ga0153915, IMG submission 107003) | Freshwater wetland microbial communities from Ohio, USA - Open water 3 Core 3 Depth 3 metaG | ecosystem: Environmental > Aquatic > Freshwater > Wetlands | place: USA: Ohio, Lake Erie...
ATCCGGCATGATCGGGCTAAGATACTGCGCAAAGGTCTCTCTGGGAACAAACAATACAGTTTCAAGGTTCGATGGGTCGAACATCCAGAAAGAATCTTTGGGATCGATCGGTTTCCAGATCCCAGCGACCAAAACTGGAATCTGTAAATTGATCTGTTCACCCGACTCGGCCCGATTACGTGTATATGCGATATATTCTTCTCCGGCTTGAATGCCTGTCTCCGTCGCGAAGGACTCATTGACTAATACTTCGATAGGGGTCTCTTGCCCTGCTTTGGCTGTTGCCGGGAGTTTCCCATCGACGATTTGAATATGGTCCTCGATACCAGACATAAAACCAATCCCAGTCCACCCGATGGAGGCAGTCTGGTCTGAGTAATTGGTTGTCCCAAGGGGAAATAGCGCGAAAGGCTCTGTGCGGGTGTAGCTGACCTTTGATAGGATCGGTAAACCTAGTTCAGATCCACCTGACCCCATAAAATAATCATCGAAAGGTTGGATTTCCTCCCACTGTTTGGTGCCTTTTGACCCACCATTCATGATAAACAAAAAAGAAAATGGAGGTCTGGCAGATTTTTCCGCTTCAGGCTGGAATATTTTGCGCTGTAAGATCCGCATGTAAACAGCGTCTGCATAAAGCGGTATGCTCATCACCAGCGAAACAGACGCAATTAAGCCCATTATAGACGCCATGACTAACCCCCATTGCGCCACCAATCGGTTTGGAATGGTAGTCAGGATCGCCCATAGGCGTAGGAAAAATTTCATTCAGTTACCTCTACGGGCTTACTACGAGCTGACCTTGTTTTAAACCATCAACAATTTCAACCCGATCAGTGGCTACAATACCCGTCTTTACATCTACACGCTGTTGCAGGCTCCCCTCTTGCACAACCACAAACTTTCGACCCTCAAAGGACCGGATCGCCTGAGGAGGCAGCCAAAGCACTTCGTCTTTCCTCTCCAAGACAACAGTTACTTTAATCATATCTCCCAAATGCCAGTCCAAATCCGCAATGGGACGATCTAATTGGATTCTTGTAGATGGGTCTTGATCGGTTACCTCTGTATTGCCTCCACCCCCATAAGGATAGGGTAGACGTCGGATGCTTCCCGTGACAGTTGTTCCAGGCGTGCCAAACAGCTCCGCTGATACAGATAGACCCTCTGATAAACGTGACAGGTCGGTGCTGGTGAGTTCAGCGCTCACCTCAAGTTTACTAATATCAGCCACAACAGCCACATCCTTATACGCATCGACGCCGCGTCCTTCAGTGATCGTCAGGGACAGTAAAACGCCATCTATAGGCGCAACTAATTGAGAAGTCGCCACCACATCTTCCAAATTCATCTTATTCAACTCGGCTTCTCGCAACGATATTTGTGCCAGCTCTAACTGATCTTGTTGAATTGCCAGTGTCGCAGTGTAAGCCTCAGTCCATTTCGGCGTTGTTGCCACAAAGATATCAAAGTTTTTCTTAGAAATATCATACTGGAGTTGTGATCGGCGCATGTTTAATTGGTTGGATTCAAGCTGGCGCTGTAAATCATCGATTCCTTCCAAATCCGCAATTACATCACCTATCTTTACGGTTTGACCTTCAGTAAAGTAGATTTTCCGAACCCTGCCTCCAGTTTGAAAATATAGTGGATGCTCTTCGACCGGTGTAATCCTCCCAGAAAATTGCATTTGATCAACTATTTCTCCCAGCTCAACGGTATATGTGGGCTTCAAGGGAACTATGGAGGTTGGGATAGGCGTAGGAGTAGCCTGATCTTGCTGTGGCTTTGGGTTCGCAGAGCATGCTGACGAAAAAAGAAACAAAGCCAGGATCAATCCCCGTAGCACACCCAGATACTTTCTAGACAACATCGACTTTACTCCTGTTCTTTTTATGTTCTCAGCCAATAATGGGCAATAAAGTATTGTACTAGCATCCTGGGGATTTGTCATGAGACAGTTATCTTGATTGTAGGTGACATTCTTCTGGAGTAGAGAAAATATTGAGCCTGGAGTGCAGCAGATCACTCCAGGCTCAATTCCGGTAAAAAGAGATCAATCGAAGCTGAATTACATAGGTTCCGAAGGATCTTTTCGTGGATATCCTGAATTAACCGAAATGGGATGGTACGAAGGTTCAGGGCGTTGGAAATTCGACCCGCTTTGAGCTGGTTTAGGAACCGGACGGAACGAGGATTGTGTCATCGCAGGGTTGGGTAGCGGGCGGACTGGGAGGCCGGTTCGTAGACTGGCAGGTCTCGCTTGCGGGATATTCGATCGTGACCGTCGTGAAGTCTGGCTGAAAATACGGTCGCCGGCCAGAGAGAATGTGCCGATGATCAACACCCGGATCAGCCAGACCATAATCGCCACAAAAACCGGGACAACCTTTATTACTGTTTCCTGACCCAAGATCGTATTTTCAGAAGGACCATGTTGTAAAACTGCCACAGACACACCCCACCAGGTCAGGAACGCGTTCATCGTTGCTGCAAGCAGCCATGCGCCAAACAAATACCAGACCTCTGCTGGTTCATCTGCCCCTTGCTCCGGTGTGAACATGCGCGCCAGCCCAGCAAAGTCGATGCCACAGAAAGCAATTGACAAGATCGTCGCCCAAGAGACCCCCATGAACCGCAGGTTGCCGAGTAGATCACGGAGCGAATACTCAGTAGTGCTGTAATTGAACAGCTCGAAAGACAACAGGGCTATGATGATCAACAACCCAAACATCAAACCCCTTTGAAATTTGAACTTGTTGAGCAGTGCCCCCGGTGATGAGAGATAACCTCTGTTCATATGCAACTCCTTTGACTCATTTCCGCAGAACATTTGTTCGATTAACTATATTATAGAACTTTTGTTCTAATTGTCAAGAGCCAAATATGAGAGTTTCTTCAGGTTATCTCTTCTTGCTTAGTCACCTCCCTCTTCTTTGCGCCCATCCGGATGGCACCGAATGCAGTTGCTAAAATCACCGATATTTTCTTCCTGATGCTTATGGGCGATCTCCGTTTGGTCATGGCATGAATAGCAGGTCCAAGATGCCAGCGAAGAAGGATGGCAGGTGCTGCAGGAACCAGCATTCCCGTGACTCATAGGGAAATTATGCGAGCCATTGAAGGAAGCAGGACTCCAACCGCTGGTGTTGTGACAGGCACCACAGTCCGTACCCAACAAGCCTTTGTGGAAATTCGGCTCAGCGTGGCAAGCTACACAGGCACTTGGTGTGCCTTTGAACTGTCCCCCGCTGTGGCATTGCGAACAAGCTGCTTGAGCATGTGCACCTGTAAGCTTGAATGATGCTCTGGAATGATCGAATGATGCACCTTGCCAGCTTTGAGTCGAATGGCAGGTTCCACAGTCCGTTCCAAACTGCCCGCCATGGTTGTCGTCCTTAGCATGGCAAGCATAACAATCCTTCGGAGTCCCTTTAAATTTTCCACCGCTGTGACATGCTGTACATGCCAATTGAGAGTGTTGGCCGGTTAATTGAAAACCCGTGCGTGAATGGTCGAAGGTTGCACCTTTCCAGGTAGTTGTAGAATGGCAACTTTCGCAATCGGTGCCAAACTGTCCATTATGATGGTCGTCCGCCTTATGGCAGGCATAACAGCTCGTTGGGGTTCCCTTGAACTTTCCTCCACTATGACAGCTTTGGCAATTCACCTGGACATGCGCCCCAGTCAGTTGAAATGCAGCGCGTGAATGGTCGAAGGTGATCTGGCTCCAACTTTGAGGGGTGTGGCAAAGTTTACAATCAGTCCCAAATTGCCCAGCGTGTCGGTCATCTTTGGCATGGCAGGCAATGCAGTCTGTAGGTGTGTTTTGAATTGGACTGATTTTATGGCAGTCCATACAAGCGACGCTTACATGCTTTCCTACCAGAGGGAAAGCCGTCGTTGAATGATCGAATGAGATTGAAGTCCATTCCTGAGGGTTGTGGCATTGCCCGCAGTTGGTGCCAAATAGCCCCTGGTGGGCATCATCTTTTAGATGGCATGAAGTGCAGTCTTGAGGTGTGCCTTTAAATAACTTATCTGTATGACAGCTTTCACAAGCGACACTCACATGCTTGCCAACCAGCTGGAACACAGATCGCGAGTGGTCGAATGTGGAGGACTTCCAATCTTCTGGCGTGTGGCAGCTGGCGCAATCCTGACCAAGTTGCCCTTTATGGACATCGTCTTTTCCGTGACAAGAAAAGCAATCTTGTGGGATTCCTGCATACTTTCCGTCAATATGGCATTTTTCACACTCTACTTGTGTGTGCTTGCCTGCCAGTTTAAAATTTGCCAGGTTGTGATCAAATTTTGCGGGTATCCAGCCATCTGGGTTATGGCAGCTTCCACAATCCAATCCAAACCTGCCCCCATGAGCATCATTTTGGAGATGGCACGTGGTGCAGTCTTGAGCAGTCGCTTTCAAATCCGTAATCGTTTGTGCTGCTTTATGGCATTCCTGGCAAGCCAATGGAACATGTTTACCTGTGAGCGAAAATGCAACTTTTCCATGATCAAAAGCTTTCCCGAAGGTTTCACGACCATCATGACAGCTCAAGCAGTTTATGCTGAATGCCTCCAGGTGATTTTTCATATAGGATGGATCGATGGTGCGGTGGCATTCTGTGCAGGTATTTTGATCAAAAGACACATAATTCCCAAAATGGCAGCCTGAACAGGTAAAAGGAGTGCCGTCTGCCATTTTTATGTGAGTGTGAAGCGAAAAGCCAAGTTTCGCATGCGGAAAGTGAGACAGGTCCAAAATTGTTAATGAACCATCCGTACCATGATGGTCAGTATGGCATTCCAGGCAAGTTGTTTGCTCTCCTTCAGCCAGCATAACCTTATGAAAGTCTTCAGGATTGCTTTGAATGTTTTGGTGACAGTCAACGCAACGGTCGCTCATGGTTTGCACTTCCCATGGAGCTACATGGCAAGCTTTACAAGCCAAAATCTCGGCGTGAGAGCGAACCCCTCCCAAAGTCAAAGTTCCAGGCTTTGCATTGAGCTTACCCGGACTAAATAGGGTTCCTCCCCGTGCCAGTGAAACCCCGGCAATGAAAAACAGAACAATTAGGACCGCCAGCAGCCCCGTGAAATTGAAACATCCCAAGCCTTTAGTTTTCATGTCTGCTTCACCGTAACAGGGTCGCGTAATAAATTGCTGCCGCACTGTGAATAAATGCCGCAGCAAATAGAGCCAAACCAATCGGGACATGGATCGCGTGCCAGAGGCTCATCATCCGGCGAGTTGTTCCTAGAGATTGAACTTGACGCTCGAGAGTCTGTTTTTCTTGAACCAGACGCTTGATTTCCCTACTCCGAGAAACAGTCCGTGCATGGATCTCGGATTCCAATCTGGCTATTTGCTTTTCCAATTCACCCGTTTCAATTTCAATCCCATCCAGAGTGCGAGGAATAGAAGTGAAAATATATCGTCCGATAAATCCACTCACCACGATGATCACGGTGAGGAGCATCGTAATCCCTGCCAGCCCATTAAACTTCCATGAGCTGTGAATTAATACCATGTATGGGCCAACGATGCCGGTAAATATATGGAATTGGAGCCAGGAGGACATCCTCCCCCAGCGAGCCAATCGGCTTCGCTTACGCAGCGAATATAAAGTCTCAGTCATCAACATCAAAATAAAGCCCAGGATGCCTAACAAGTGACCAAAAAATCCACTTGCAGCTGGAATTTCGTGCAGATAACCAACCAAACCCAGGTAAGCAGCCGTAATGCAGAGTACAGCGATCAAAGCTAACCAAAGCTCGCGATTACGGTGTGCTTCCAAGGGCAGACTCCTTCCAAAAATCACTCACCAGTTTTACGAGAGGTGCATCAGGAATGAGGATTTGATCGCGAATAGAAGAGATATCCAATTGACGGCGGATAATTTCTTGCAAAGGAAAAGAAGCAGCCTGGTCGCCCATCACAACGGCCCCCAAAAGAGTTCTCCATCCCACCATGATTCGCAACCTGTTCACGTCGCAATTGTTTTGCGCTGCGATGGCGTCTGGCAGTTGCCTCCAAGATTCACTATCGCCTCGTGCAATTCCTACGAGATCAGCGTCCCGACCTGCTCCTACTGTGCCTATAATCGTTGTAGTCAATCCAGCCAGGCGAGTCACGTTGAAAGCGGGGGGCTTAATAAAAGAAGTTGATATCCCCGCCATATTTAATCCTGCTGCATACCCCTGTCCGCGTGCCGGTCCCCAAAGTGTATCCAGGATTGACTGTTTCGTGAGTGGGTCATACACTTGAGCCACGTCCCCAGCCGAATAGATATCGGGTTGATTTGTCTGCAAATACTTATCTACGATGATGCCTCGTTCGGTCTGCAATCCTGAAATTTCAGCCAGCTCTTTTCGAGGGCGCACTCCGATCGCTATAGCGACGACATCGCAAGCGATTATCTCCCCCTGCTTCGTCCTAACGCCAACACAACGACTTTTTTTACCTAAGATTTCCTCTGCTTCTGTATGGTAATGAATCTGCACGCCTTCTTTCTGTAGGCGCTGTTCGATTATTCGCGATTCGATCTCGTCCAACACATTACTCCAATATCGATCACCCCGTAAGAAGTAATGCACTCTCATCCCATGATGGAGAAATCCTTCCAGTACCTCAAGGGCTGTAATTCCACCTCCAATTACAACTGCAGGGTGCCCTTTTCGAGCGGATTTCATGATCCTACGCGCATCTGCAAGATCGTCAAGTTTCAAGACGCCATCCAGCTGCTTGCCTGGGATCGTTGCCTCAACTGCTGAAGAGCCTGTTGCGATCAATAAGCGATCATAGACGATCGATTTCTCCTGGGTATTAAAAATGCGATGTAAGATTGGGTCGATCCGGACAACTTTTGACCGATGAAAGCGGATATCCAGGCGTTTGAAATCATCCTTCGAAAAGGGATAAAGTGTTTTTTCGTCAATCTCCCCGGTGAGAAGGTAAGCCAACCCCGGCCTCGAATAATAACCGAAGGGTTCCTCAGTAACCATGTGGATCTCACCGCGGCGATCCTGGCTTCGGATAGCTTCAGCGGCACTGATCCCGGCTGCGCCAGCGCCTATAATGATATATCGATTCATGATTTTTCTTGAAACAAATTGGTTCGCTCAAAGTGTAGCACGCCGCGTGGACAACGTGCCACGCATTCGCCGCAGGTAAGGCAGTAACTATCCTTCACGGCCTTGCCCAACCAGGCATGTCTCCGCACATCGATCCCAATCGGACAATTAAAGGAGCAGATCCCACATTGGACACAACGCGCAGCCTCAGTTACGACAAAAGCCTGTGTCAATGCCTGATGCCGTGAACGCTCCTGATGCATTAAATGCTTAATCTTCATATTTTGACTGTTACCGTTAAATGGGAGACAATTCCTCGTTTAAAACAAAGACGTAAGAATGCACATGATGTGACGTTTTAGGAAGGCTTTTTATCGGACCTAACAAAAATGCAAGCCGCAATTTTATGGTTTCCCTAAAATTTTTGCCAGTTCTGTCACTTGTGTGGCATGCACCAATGCGATAACCTCATCCACCGGACCTAATACGGCATCTCCATCTGGTACTATCAAGACTCCTTTTCGTAAGATAGCGATGAATCGGCAGTGGGGTGGTAATTTTATCTCCCTTAAAGCCTTTCCGACCACAACTGCCTCCGGATGCACTTTTTCTTCGACAACCGAATATTCCCCCTTGCGCAGCTGAAGAAGCGTCATCATATCACCCAGGGACATTTCCTCAGCGATAAGAGTCGCTAAGATATCTGCCTGGTTCAATGCCACGTCAACTCCCATTTCAGCATTGAACAGCCAGGCATTCTTAGGATTATTCACACGGGCGATCACCCTTGGAACGCCAAACTCAAATCGCGCCAGGGAAGTGATCACCAGGTTTGCTTCATCCTCTCCCGTGACAGCCGCCAATACTTGCGCCTTATTTATCCCTGCCTTTTCCAGGATTGCTGGCGAGCTTCCATCACCCGGCAGGATCACCTCAGCTGGCAGCTCTTGCAGCAATCGCTCCAGTACTGGCTGACGATCCTCAATCAGCTTTACAGAATGCCCTCCCTCCAGAAGTTTAGCAGCCAAATGCGAGCCAGTTTTTCCTCCACCAACGATGATCACATTCATACCATTAGCCTCCTTCTCCCATCCCCAATAATGATCTTACCCGATTCATCGCCTCAGCCGCCACCGCCAGGTGTAATAAATCACCTTCACGGAAAACAGAGCCAGTCAAAGGTAGTTGGGCTTTACCTTGCCGGGTGATATTCACCACGGTCACCTCGCCCGGCACGGTCAGATCGCGAACTTGCCTTCCCACCAGTTGTGGTGGTAGCTCCACAACGACCAAGCTAACCTCACCGCTGCCAAAGCTAAACACCGGGTCTAGTTCTGCATGTGTGAGTAGCTCACAGATCCGTTCCGCGCCCCAGGTTGTCGACGAAATTGTCACTAAACCTAACCTCCGGTAAATCTCTGCCCTTTGAGGATCAAAAAGACGAGCAACCACATAAGGTACGTGAAAGACATTCCTGGCGATTCGGGCTGCGACGATATTAGCGTTGTCCGATGAGCTGGTCGCTGCAAATGCGTCTGTGTATTGAATCCCAGCCTTGACCAATACATCATAGTCGAAGCCCAATCCCTTTAGTTTGGTTCCTTTGAATTCTGATCCTAACCGTTCCAAAGCACTTTCATCTTGATCGATGATCGTCACCTGGTGGTTTTCTTGATCCAACAATCTGGCAGCTTGCTCTCCTACTCTGCCGCATCCCACGATTATTATTTTCATCACGCCTCCTTGCATATTCACATTAATTAGGATTTATGGATTGTTGATTTATTATTTGCTTCATCTTTCTCTAATCAGCCATCTCACAAAACTTTTCCTCATCCAATCTAAGCTATATAAAATAAGCGCATATGACATCAGGCCTAGCCAATATAGAAGCGGTAATGGGTAATGATCGAATATTCCCGCCAGCGGAGGCACATACACAAGAGCAAAGACAATTAGAACCTCCAAGAGGATTCCCAAAGTTAATGAGGAATTGCTCAGCCAGCCCAGAGTTCTGCCGCGCAGTTTTTCGGTTCGGCAAGCGAATGCATTCCCAATTTGAGCCATCACAACTCCAGCAAAATATACCGTGGTCGCTAACGAATTAGCTCGTTCCGGAGGGATATTGGCTATCCCAGGTAGATCTAAAATCCTATGAAGGAATTCAGGAAGAAAACTCAATTGGTGTTGTCCACTGATTACATCAAATACCACAAAATAGCCTCCAACACATAATACCGCCTCGATAAATCCCAGCCAAAGAAATGCCCTGCTCAACAAGGGTTGATCAATCAAAGGTTGGTTCCGTCGCCTGGGTTGGCGCGTCATCACGTCAGGTTCGGGTTTTTCCATACCCAAAGCTAAAGCCGTGTATAAGTCAGTGCCCAGGTCAATTGCCAGGATTTGGCGTACAGAAAGAATTAGAGGGAATTGGAACATTGCCGTAAGGATAAACGGCACCACTTCTGGCACATTACTCGAAAAAATATACGTAATGAACTTACGCAGGTTGTCGTAAACAGCCCGTCCTTCTTCTACGGCTGCCACAAAAGTTGAGAAATTATCATTCGTCAGAATCACATCCGCAGCTTCTTTAGCAACGTCAGTTCCAGTCACCCCCATCACAACGCCGACATCTGCTTTTCGCAGCGCTGGCACATCGTTGACTCCATCGCCTGTCACCCCTACCACCTCGCCCAGGTCCTGGTATGCTGTAACCAATCTCATTTTATGCTCAGGTGCCATACGAGCAAAGATAACCTCTTTTTTTAGGATTGCCGAAAGCTCAGACTGGTTCATCAAATCCAATTCCGCTCCAGTCACGATCAGCGGTGTAGAGGTGGTCAGCATGCCGATACGTCTGGCGAGTGATTCAGCCGTTAGTCCATAATCCCCCGTGATCATCACCAATTTGATCCCTGCATGCTGTAGTGTGTGTACCGCAGCTGAAACCTCGGGTCGGGGTGGGTCCATCATCGCCATTAAACCCAGGAAAGTCAAGTCTTTTTCAACTTTTTCAATCGTATACGCCCCTGAACGCGGTGGGAGATCTCTGCGTGCCAACGCCAAAACCCGCAGTGCCCCGCGCGCATATTGATCATTATTATTCATGATCTCTGAACGCAGCTCAACGGTCAAAGGCTTAATTTCGCCCTCGATCAAAATCGTATTGCAAAGCTGTAACACATCGCGCGGTGATCCTTTTACAAATGCAATCTCGCTAAATCTGTTGTGATGAATGGTGCTCATGCGTTTTCGCCGCGCATCGAAAGGCAGCTCATGCAAACGTGGGTATTCTTTAGCCGTTTCACCTTCAGGACCGCTTTCTAAGCCTCCCTTGATCGCGGCTACCTGCAAAGCTGCCTCAGTCTGATCGCCCAGGAAAGTCCAGTGCGGAAATTCCTGCGTAGGAGGGTTCAGCCGGGCATTATTGCATAGTACAGCAGCCGTTAATAATTGTTGCAGGTCTCGCCCAAGTTGGGTGCCGTTAGGATCAGGAGAAAATCCTCCCTTCGGCTCATACCCTACTCCTGTGACACTTAATCGTTCCTTGGAGACCCATACCTCACGCACGGTCATCTGGTTTTGGGTAAGGGTTCCTGATTTGTCTGTGCACAATACAGATACGGTCCCCAAGGTTTCCATCATCGCCAGTTTCTTTACCAGAACACCGCGCTTAGCCAGCCTCGAAGCCGACATTGCCAGGCTCAAACTGATCGTAGCTGGCAATCCTTCTGGGATCACTGCCACCAGGATCCCTAATGCTAACAAAAAGGCTTCCGAAAACGGCATGCCCACCTGGTTAATTCCTACCGCTAGAACGAGACCACCGATAAATAAACCCACCATCGAGATTGTCCTGGTTAAGCGGAGGATCTCCTTTTGTAATGGGCTGGGTGGTTCCTCTACAGTTTGCGTCAAGTGGGCTATCCGCCCAAATTGAGTCTCCATCCCTGTAGCATAAATAACTGCTTTTCCAGTTCCCGATACTACCGATGTGCCTGTAAAAACCAGGTTTGGACGTTCTAATTCGCTGAATCCTTCTCGAAGGGATGCATCTGCTGATTTACGCGCTGGAACAGATTCACCTGTCAGGGTTGCGTTGTTAACTCGCAGACCATATTCCTCGATGATCCTGGCATCGGCAGGGATGTGATCCCCTTCTGCCAGCACCAAAATATCCCCCGGTACCAGCTCGTTGGCAGGTACTTTGCTTTCTTCCCCATCGCGCACGACTCGCGCAAATTGAGGTAAAAGTTTATTCAGCTCTACCATGGCAGTTTCAGCGCGATATTCCCGCCAGAATGAGAATATCGCATTCACCACCACGACGATCCAAATAAATATTCCCAGAATTGGATCACGAACGATGAAAGCCAGCACGCCTGCCACCAGTAGCAGTAACGCCATGGTGTGCTTGAAGTGCCCCAGAAGGCGCAACCAATGGGGAGCCTTTTTCCTTTCTTCAAGTTCGTTTTTCCCATAAAGGGATTGGCGCGCTAAGACTTCGTTGGAAGATAAACCCTCCAACGAAGTCTCCAATGATGCAATTGCTTCAGAAACCCGCAGGTTGTAGATTGGCGCTGAGCTCATGCGGTACTATTGTAACCGCAATTTAAAAATAATGATTCCCTACCCGTCTATTGAATCGGCACTCTCCTCGGTCTGTTTTGGCTTTCCCCCTA
>Ga0153915_10005525_pt1 | contig 11761 bp, 9 predicted proteins | sample Opewatmetagenome_2_FD_107003 | JGI IMG/M metagenome (GOLD analysis project Ga0153915, IMG submission 107003) | Freshwater wetland microbial communities from Ohio, USA - Open water 3 Core 3 Depth 3 metaG | ecosystem: Environmental > Aquatic > Freshwater > Wetlands | place: USA: Ohio, Lake Erie...
AAGTGGGAGGACTTCTCGACGCCCAACCGCGACCTGCGCCTGCTCATTGCCATCGACACCATCATCGGGTTCCCCGACAAGGTGGCGAAGAATCCCCGGGCGTTCGGGATCCCGCCGCGGGAAACGCCGGACACGACCAGGCAGAGGATGCTGGCCCTCGAGCGGAAGTGGGCCGCGGAGATGTCCATCACCTACACCCGGTCGGACGGCAGACAGCAGGTGCTGACGATCGGGGACATCCTGGAGCGGAAGGAAGCGCTCGAGACGGCCTACAACCCGAACGACGGCATCGAGATCAGATGGGGCGCGCCGCAGGGGAGCGCGGAGATGGCGGCCTGCCGGCGGAGGGCCCCGGCGTACCAAGCCGAGCGGATGAAGGCCATGCGCGTCTGGTTCCGCCAGCGCCTCCACCCGCCAACTTGATATGCAACTTGATATGGGGGTCGGACCTCAGCAACCTATTGATATAAAAATAAATAACCTATTTTGAGGCCCCCTTTTAGGGCTTAACTCCCGTTTTTTGATGCCAAAAACAGCGACTTAGGAAACAGTCTGATTGCCGCTATAAGGAGGAATGTTTATTTTCCTTAGATGTCCGTTTTTGCCGGCAAAAAGGCGGAGTTAAGCCTGTTATTGGCCTTCTTTATTAAGACATCTAGTTATTAATCAACAAGATACTGAGGTCCGACCCCAATAATCCACCGCGGCCGTTCCGGCGCGCTGGCTTAATGCCAAAAAAGCGGTAGAATGGATGTCAGAGGCGATCATTGCGCTGGGCAGTCCGGTATCCTTCCGGAACGTCGCCAACGAGTATGATCACCGGCCGGCCGTCGCCGACGAAAGCGTCCTCCGCAGCTTGGCCACGTGCGAAAGCCGCCGGCGCTCCGGCCGGATTCTCGGAACTTGAAGGGAGTAACGAGACATGCCGACTCGAATCGCATCCGCAGTCTGGGAGGGACCGCTGAAGAGCGGTCAGGGAAAGGTCAGGCTGGGCAGCGGGCTGCTCGAGCAAAAGTACTCGTTTTCGTCCCGGTTCGAGGAGGGGGCGGGGACCAATCCCGAGGAACTTCTGGGCGCCGCTCACGCCGGATGTTTTTCCATGGCCCTGGCCGGCAGCCTCTCTCAGGCGGGGTTCCCTCCGAAAAGAATTTCGACGACCGCCCGGGTCACCATTGGCCCTTCGGGGGGAGGGTTCAAGATAACTGGGATCGAGCTCGCGACAGAGGCCGATGTCCCGGGGATCGGGGCCGAGGCGTTCCTCGGACTGGCCGAAAAGGCCAAGTCCGGCTGTCCCGTGTCCCAGGCCCTGGCGGCGACGAAAATCAGTCTCTCGGCCAAACTGATCTGAAAGGAAAGGAGATATCTCATGCCCGACATCAAAGATCTGTTTCAAAGCGGGGATTGGAAAAAGGAAAAGCACGTTCCCGTCATCGAGGCGCCGGACAGCGTCAAGAAGGGGGAATTCTTTCCGGTGAAGGTGACCATCGGAAAAGAGATCGCCCACCCCAACAAGACCGAGCACCACATCAGCTGGATCGAGGTCTATTTTCTGCCGCGCGGAGAGAAGTTCGCCTATCAGATCGGCAAGGCCGAGTTCGCCGCCCACGGGGCTTCCGCCCAGGGCCCGGACACGAGCTCCGTCTACACGCACCATGAGGTCACATTGAGCTTCAAGACCGACAAGCCGGGCACTCTCTGCGCCGCCGGTCTCTGCAATATCCACGGGCTCTGGCAGAACTCGCAGGCCATCGAGGTCGAAGGGACCTCCCCGGAGCCCAAGGCATAAAGGATCCGAACCCGACAATCGGCACATAAGCGATTGATTTCTGACCGGGCGCCGCTTATGATGATATCCCCTTCGGACGCACGCGCCCGTAGCTCAGCTGGATAGAGCGTCGGACTTCGAATCCGCAGGTCGCCAGTTCGAATCTGGCCGGGCGCGCTCTCTGTTTCAACCCTTTACGCCAAAACATCCGCCGGTCGATTTCCTTCCGAAACGTGGGGACAGATGGACAGAACGGCCGCCCGTGTTGAAAAGCCGGGCCCGCCGGTGATATCTTATTAAATCTTGAAGGCAGGTCAGGATCCTGAGCGCTAAACCGGCATAGCCGTCCAAGTGCCTTAGTCAAAGCCAAGGAGGGGAGTGATGCTGAAAACGAAGATCGTGCGAGTCCTGTCGGCCCGGATTCCTTCGGCCCGCGTCTGTTTCATCGGTCTGGTTCTGCTGTCGGTTCTCCCTGCCGACGCCGGTTACCTCCGTGTCATTCTTCGGGTCCGACTGCCCCATGAGGCCGTTTCCATGCTCGCCGCGGTGCGCGAAATTGAGCCCTTCGTCGAGCAATGGCAGCCGGAATGGCATTATAAGCTCTCTAAAAAGGACGTCAAAACCCGGGTCGCGAGATTTCTGAAAGCTTCCGAAGAGCTTCTCGCCGCCAATAAAGACAACGGCGAGCTCCATCTGTTCTGCGGCCTCGTTGCCTTCTATGGAAACAACGTCGATTTGAAGGGCGCCAGGGACCGGGCCGACAACCATTTCATCGCCGCGCGAAAATTGTTGCCTGACGATTACCGGCCGTCATGGCTCCTGGGCATGCATCTCGTCAGTTCCGCGCGTCCTGCCGAGGGGATGAAGGCCCTGTTGGAGGCCGAGAAGAAGTCGCCCATCTCCGAAACCCTGTTCTGGGAAAACTATGCGCTCGCCGCCTACATGACGACCATGTTCAGCCACTCCCTCATGGCGCTCGACAAAGCCCGGGAGTTGTCCGGCGAGAAGAGCGAGCTGGACGGCGTCATCGGCGAAAGACTGCGGAAAGCCGCCCTGACGCCCGATCCGGGAGAAGGGCTGGGATGGCAGGCTCTCTGGGATGTCAATAAAAGCGACGCGGCCGTCCGGATCCTGAGCTATCCTTTCGGCTACAGGCTTGCGGCCCCGAAGAGAGCGGAAGGGGATCTGCAATTCACCAATTTCGACGGCCGTTTTGCCGCTTTGAAGATCAAACTTGCGCCGCGAACGGGAGCGGGCGGCGCGACGCGCATTCCCACCATCCAGGTTTTCACGTTCATTCCTCCGGAGAAAGAGCCCTTGGAAGATTTCATCAAGCGCTTCATGGGCGGATCCCGGACGTGGCGGAAGTATGATATGGGACTCGACCTGAACGAAATCTGCTACAAGGGCGAGAGCGACGAGGCTTATAAAAACGACGGAGGCGCGACGCTGATCATGATCGCCTTTGAAAGGGATTGTCCGAAGATGAGCGGGTTTGCCCTGGAGGAACCGGACTCAGGCTATATGAACGGCCAAAGCGGGGAGGAGCCTCGTTTCTTCCGTGTCAACGCCTATTACCAGCGCTTTCGGGGGCGGCTCTATTACCAGATATGGCTCGAGACGCCGACCCGATTATTCGAGCAGTGCCTGGTCGAATTCAAAGACATTCTCAGCACGCTCGTCGTGGAGTAACCAAGCGACTAGAGATCCAAGCCCTCTGCCGCGCGTTAGTCTCTCGGCAGGAGCGCTCTTCTTTTCTTTGCGCCGGTATTTTGGGTTTTTCTGGGGGGGGGTCGGACCTCAACATCCCATTGATACGAAAATAGATAAGCTGTTTTATGGGTCCTTTTTCGGGCTTAACTCCTGTTTTTTGATGCCAAAAACAGCGACTTAAGGAGCCGCTATAAGGAGGAAGTTATATTTTCCTTAAGTGTCCGCTTTTGCCGGCAAAAAGGCGGAGTTAAGCCTGTTATTGGCCTTCTTTATTAAGACATCTAGTTATTAATCAACAAGTTACTGAGGTCCGACCCCGATGATCCACCAGGGCTATAGGTCCCTCAAACGGTACGGCTTCAGGATCGAAAATTACTGAGCGGGCCGCCGAGCTTGCGGACGAATCCTTTGGCTTGACAGCCTCTCCCCATAAGCCTAAACTCTGCCCAAGTATCCTGATTCAGGGTTAAGTTTGGGAGGGTTATATGTCGAACGGAAGAAGGGTTCTGTGCGTCGTCTCGTTCGTCGTCCTGGCCGCGTCTTTCCTCGCCTCTCAGGCGACGGCGCAGGAGGTTTCTCTCTTCAAGTTCCGGGGAACCCAGGTCCCCGTGAAACTGAAGATCAAGGACCAGGTCGCGGACAAGGGAGTCTTTGACCTCGAGTTCGTGAGGACCTCCGATCCGGCGCCCTATGCCATGAAGGTCATCAGGAGGGGAAAGGTCCTGGACGTCATCCAGGGCGAGGACTGGCCCTACGACGGCGACAACGACAGCGATAAGAACGTTCCGAGCAAGCCGACGCTGAAAATGACCATGAACAGGGGCGCCAAGCTGTTGACCTTCATCTTCGAATCGGGGACAGACGCGCACCAGTATCCCAAAATCAGGGCGCGATTCAGGGTGCCGTACGAAGAATAGCGGAAAAGCTATTTGACCGGCTTTCCAGCCGGTTTCACGGCCCCGGTCTTGCCGATTTCGGCGACGGCCCGCTCCAAGACTGTATCTCTGCCGGCCCGGAAGTCGGCGACCGTAGGATAGGCCGTGATCTGCGGCTTGACGCCCACTCCCACGAATTCCCGGCCGTCGGCATAGGTGTCGTGCTTGGAGCAGACAAGCGCCCCGCCTCCGCCCGGGAGCTTGAAGTCGCGAGGATTGCCGGTGCTGCCGCCGCTCGGCTCGCCCATGATCGTTCCCCGTCCGCTCTGGTCGAAAGCGACCAGGAAGTCCTCGGCCGCGGAGAAGGTCCGGGCGCTCGCGAGGACGACCACCCGCCCGGCGTAATGATGGTCCGGGTCGACCGGCACCCTCTCGGCCGCTTCGGTGTACATGCGATCGGGGCGTCCCCAGGACCGGAAGGCCGGCTTGTAGTCGCGCGTTGACCAGCGCGAGCCGATGAACGGTTCCTTGGCCAGGGCGGCCATGATCCTGTAACCGACGTTGGAATTGCCGCCGCCGTTCTGCCTCAGGTCGATAATCATGGACTCGGCCGCGGCGAACTCCGCGAAGTGTCTGAAGAATTCATCCGCGGTCTCATCGTCCTGGAAGCTGTTCAGGGCGATGTACGCGATATTCCCCGGCAGCATCCGGAACTCGAAGGACTTCGGCCGCGGGTTCGGATCGAGCTTGGTCAACTCCGGAAACGTCAGACGTGGGACGGTCCGTTCGATCGTTCGTCCGTTCTCCGTCTTCAGGGTCAATTGGACCGGTTTGGAGGCCAACCCGTCCAGCAGGGACCTCTCGAAGGCCAGGATGTCCAAGTACTGCGGCGTGGAAGAGGATTTCCGTGGAATGACGTAATTTTCCGCGTACGAACGCGTCGAAAGTCCGTCGATCTTGACGATCTCCATCCCCCTGGCGATGCCCTGCTTCCCGAGCTCGGGATCCAATATTCTGTTCACCAAGGCGCGGCTCTCGATGCGGCGGGTCCGAAGACCCGGCTGTCCGGCCGAATTTTTCCAGTATTCCTGGGGCATGAGGATTTCGGTGTGGCCGTCCTGGAGCTTCGCGCACAGCTCCTGGAGGACCCGGTAGTATTCGATCGTGGAGCGCGCGGCCCGGACTTTGGGGATGAAGCTGACGTAGAGAGCGTCCCAGTCCAGGGCGGCGAGCTTCTCGGGGAAGGCGAAGTTGTACTTGACCTCGGACCAGAACCGGGAGAGCCCGGCTATTCTCTGGTCCTCCGATATCTCTTCTGCGTAGGGGGTCTTCATCGAGGGCGAGTTCCACATGGCTTCGGCGTACTTGGCCTTGCTTTCGAAAAGGGCCAGGACCGTTTTCCAGCGCGCCTCGGCCCGGAGCGACTCGAGATCGGCGTCGTTCAAGGCGTGGTTGGCGTCCGACCAGCCGAGCTCCCCGGCTTTCTTCAGGAAGGCGAAGGCCTTGTCCTTGTCGCCGGCGAGGGCGAACGAGCAGGCCGCGTTGTAGGCGGCGCTGGGGTCGTCGGCGCCGGCGGCGAAGGCTTTTTCATAGAGGGCCGCGCTCTCTGCGAACTGCTTCTGGTCGTAGGCCGCGCTCGCTCTCTGGGTAAGCTCATCGGCGCTCTGGGCCGCGGCGCTCTGGGCGAACGAAGCGATGATCATGATGACGGCAAGAACAGCCGCGCACTTTTTCATGTGGAGATCCTCCTGAATAGATTGATACGCTAGGTTATTCATACGCGCCCTGTGGCCCAATGGTTGACAGAAGGCCGATTCACGGTTGCCGGCGAATTGTCGGTTTCAGCCAAAAAGCGGCTAGCCGGAAGGATATAAACCTGGCGCACGCGGGGGAATTCAATAATTCCCGATGCGCGCGATCAGACGCGTCCAGAAGTCGGAGCCGCCGGCGCCGTTGGTCATGATGACGATCCCCGTGCCGCGGCGCGGATTGAACTGCGAGAAACAGCGGAAGCCCGACCTGTTCGATCCGCTGTGATGAAAGTAAGGGCCGTCACTGGTCTCGTTGATCGACCAGCCCAGACCCCAGGCGACAGCCCGGCCCCGCGCTCTTCCCGGCCGTTCGATCGGCTCCCGGATATCGAGCTTGACCTGGGGCGAGAGCATGGCTTCTATGGACTTTTGCGAAAGCGAATGACGGGCCGACCGGTCGGCCTTCATGATCTCGGCCAGGAAAACGGCATAATCCGCGGCGCCGGTATAAAGGGAGTAGGCGGCGTTGGCATGGGTGTATTTCGTCTTCTGCAAAAAGGCGCCTTTCTCGTCATGGCCGGCCGCGATCCCGCTCTCGAGGGCCTCGGTCCAGACGAAGCTCATGTGCTTCAAGCCCAGCGGCTGGAAGAGCGTCCGCCGGGCGTAGATCTCGAGCGGCTCGCCCGTGATGCGCTCGACGACCCGCTGCAGGAGATAGATGCCTTCGCCGGAATAGCCGAACCTCGAACCCGGGGAGAACGTCACGGGCAGGGGACCGTCCAGTTCGTCCTCTCCCTTGCGCCAATTCGGCAGGCCGGTGGTGTGGGAAAGCGCCATGCGGGCGGTGATGCGCCCGCGCTCTTCCTGTTTCGGCAGGCGGGATTCCGGCAGGTACGCGGTCAAAGGCCTGTCGAGGTCGAGCCGGCCCTGTTCCGCGAGCTTGAGGGCGATATAGGCGAAGACCGGCTTGCTCATCGAGCAGGCTTCGAAAAGCGTCCCGCCGGTCACCGGGGCGGGCTCTCCGGCGCGGGCCATCCCGAAATTCCCGGACCATATCAATTTGCCGCCTTCGACGAGCGCGATGGAAGCTCCCGGGACGTGAAGCTCTTTCATCAGCCCGGGAGCCAGATTGTCGATGACCGCCGCCGTCGAGCGCCAATCCGGGGTCTTGTCCATCACCCCGGGATCGATCGCCCTCAAGGCCAGGCCGGCGGCCCAGCGCACGTCCTGGTCCGCGTCGGAAAGCCTGTCCACGAGGGCGGGCGCCGCTTCCCGGGCCGGCCCGCCCATGGCGCCCAGATCGTTGGCGGCGTTCCAGCGGACGTCGGCGGCGCCGTCCTCGAGCGCCGCGATCAGTGCGGGGAGGGCCGGAAGGCCGGCGTCCCCCATCTTGCCGATGGCAACCGCCGCGGCGGCCCGGACATGATCATCCTTGTCCCGGAGCGCGGCGACGAGCGCGGCGAGCGCTTCGGGGCCGATCATGCTCAAGCTCGCGGCGGCCCGGCCGACAACGAAGGGGTCGGCGTCTGCAAGGGCCGCGACCAGGGCCTGGACGGCGGCGGGGTCGCTCGCCTTGAGCTCTCCAAGCGCTTCGGCCGCGTGCTCCCGCACTTTCGGGTCTGGATCGCGCAGGGCCTTGACGAGCGCGGCCGTCGCCTCGCCCGTGCGCCGGCCGATATTGCCCAGAACCCGGGCCGCTCCCTGACGGACATAGACGTTCGCATCGGTCAGCGCCGCGATGAGCGAGGGAACGGCCGCCGGGCCCGCCTTCTCCAGCGCCAGGGCCGCCTTCCAGCGGACTTCCATGTCGGCGTCGCCCAGGGAGCAAATGAGATCGGACGTCGTCGCGTCGGTGCGCGGGATGAACTCGTCGAGATGCGCCGTCGGATCGTGAGAACCGCCGTGGGCCGTCGCCGCGGCGAAGGGCAGGAGCAGGCCGATGGCGATCATGGTTCCAAGGGTGATGGCGCGTCCGGTCGTTTTCAACTTCTCCTCCACGATTCGACTCCTGTTCTATGATTTCATCCCCGCCGCGGGGACGTTTGTCAAGGACGGGCGCTTTTCGGCCACCGCCGGGGGACGTCAATCCCCGCTTGGCGGGGCGGCCTCCGGCGCCGTTCCCCAGCTCTTGTCCGGCCGGTCGCACATTTCGATCTCGATCGTCCCGCCGTTCGCGATCACCTCGTGGCCGAACCAGGTCTTGTCCCACGTCTTGCCGTTGATTTTCACCGAGCGGATGTACTTCGTCTCGCGGCCGGCCGCCGGCGCGCTCAGCGTGAACGTCTTGCCGTTTTCCAGGCGGATCGTGACCTTGCTGAAGACGGGACTGCCGAAGGCGTAGACAGGCTCGCCGGCCGTCACCGGATAGAAGCCCATGGCCGAGAAGACGACGAAGGCCGACATGCCGCCGCCGTCCTCGTCGCCGGGAATGCCCATGAGGTCGTTGCGGAACCAGGCCTCGAGCAGCAGGCGGACGCGCTTCTGCGTCTTCCAGGGCTCGCCCGTGTAATCGTAAAGGTAGGGGATGTGGAAGCTCGGCTCGTTGCCCATGACGAACATGCCGACGTTGCCGGTCGAGTCGGGCAGGACGTTGTAGAATTCCCATCGCGGGCGGCCGTAGCCCTCGGCGAACATCCAATCGAGCTTGTCGCTGAACGGGCGGCGGCCGCCGAAGAGCGCGATGAGGCCGGCGACGTCGTGGGACACGTCCCAGAGATAGGTCCAGGCGTTGTTCTCGTCATAGTAGTCGCGAGCCCCCTGGCCGCCCGAGTACTTGTAATCGAACGGCGTGATCCAGCGGCCGTCCTTATCCTTGGGATGGAAGAACCCGGTCTCGCCGTTCCAGAGGTTCCTGTAGTCGTGCGAGCGACCCAGGAAAAATGCCGCGTCATTATTCAGACCGAGCTCCGCCGCGATCCCGGCCAGGCACCAGGAGTCGTACGAGGCCGCGAGCGTCACGGCCACCGCCTGCCGCTTCTCGCCCTTGCTGACCTCGGGAACGGTCTCGGCCTCGCCGGGCCCGAGGGCGGGGAAGTAGCCCTTCTCCCAGTAGAAGCGGTCGAGTTCCGTGGCCGGGCCGCGGTGCCAGGGGAGCAGGCTCGCCTCGTGCATCGTCTTCTTCGCGTACGCGTAGGCCTTGGCCAAGTCGAAGCCGCGGACGCCCTTGCGCCAGGCGTCGAGGAAAAGAGCCGCCGGGTGCAGGCCGTTCATGCAATGCCAGTCGCCCCCGACCGTCGGGAATGTCGGCATCCAGCCGGACTGCTCGGCCATGCGGACATAGGACGCGAGCTTCTCTCCCTCCGCCGCCGGGTGGAGGAGCGTCATCAGCGGGTGCAGGGCCCGGTAGGTGTCCCAGGTCCAGTCGTCGGTCCAGAAGGGGACGCCGCCGTCTTCGTGCACTTGGCCGTCCCAGGCGCCGAAGTAGCGGCCGTCCTCGGAGATCGAGACCATGCGCTCGTGGCAGCGGTAGAGCGCCGTGTAGAAGACCGCCTTCTCGTCCTCGGTCCCGCCCTCGACCGCGATCCGGCCGAGCGTCGCGTTCCATTCGGCGCGAGCCCGTTTCGCCAGGCGGTCGAGATCGAAATCCCCGATCTCCGCGCGCAGGTTTCGCCGGGCCTGTTCGACGCTGATGTAGGAAACGCCGTAGCGCAGGCGAACGGCCTTGACGGTTGGGGCGAACTCCGCCGCGATTGTCCCGTCGGAGTCGCGCGTCTCGCGGCGGCTGAAGTCGAGGCGCTCGCCCGTGAAGACGCCCAGGCGCGCCGGCGGCGTGTCGAACTCCAGGTAAACGCAGGCGGTAAAACCGTCGCCGACGTCCGTGCCGCTGACCGTCGCGCCCTCGATCCGGAGCGATCCCTTCCGCTTCGGCCGGAGGAGGATGAAGCGGGCGCGCTTGTCGCCGCCGCCGCCACCGGGCTCGAAGGTCACCGACCAGATCGCGGCCTGGCGCGCCGGGGCCATCTCCACCAGGGCGTCGTGGTCGTCGAGGAAGACGGAATAGCGGTAGGGGAGGGCGGTCGAATGGTCGTAGCGCGAGCTCCAGGCGGGGCGCAGGGCGGAGGCCTCGCCCCTGGCGGGCATCATCAGGAAGGCTTGGCCGCCGCGGTGCGACGGGACGAGGAGGCCGAAGCCGTCGATGCGGTCGGTCGTGAAGCTTTCGTTCGGCGGCGTCACGCGCAGCATGCCGTTCGGGAGCTGGATCGCGGGAAAGGTCGGCACGAGCATGTGGCTGATCGTCCCGATCCGGGTGTTGACGTAATCAACGGGCTCGCGGGCGGCGCTCGGGTTTTGGTTTTGCCGGCGGGCGAACGTGGCACCGCCGAGGATCAGAACGGCCGCGGCGCATAGGATCAGCCTTCTCATGGGCAACCTCCGTGCCATCATCTATACATGACTTGGCAGGCAATATCAACGCGATGGCTTCGGCAACCCGGCCGGCGCCGGCGCGATCACAGCGCCGACGCGGCCGAGCAACTGACGGCGACGGTCTCTCCCGCCAGCGCCACCGACAAGAACGTTGCCTGGTCGAGCAGCGACACGGCCGTGGCGACCGTCTCTTCGTCCGGCCTGGTGACGGGCGTGGCGGCCGGGACGGCAACGATCACGGTCACGACCAATGACGGCGGCTTCACGGCGGCCTGCGCCGTGACGGTCGAGCAATGGGCGAGCCAAGTCGAAAAGACCGACGGCGGCACCGTCAACTACGGATACTTCGGCCAGTCTTCGTCGATATCCGGCGACTACGCCATCATCAGCGGTCTCTGCCCGGAGTCCACGTGCCGGGGGGCCGCCTATATCTTCTACTAGCTCCGCTTTAGGGCCAAAAACAAGGACTTAAGGCTGTTTTTAATTATTGTTATATTAATGACTTGCTGAGGTCCGACCCCACAGGGCGCGGGGGCGAGCCGTCGGCACGCCCTCCGAGAATGGCGTAAAATGGCCTTGCAAACCTCCCGGGGGTTTGCTGCGTCTAAGGGGATGAGAGCCGGAGAAAGACCTCAATGATGGAAGAACGAGAAATCATCGACGGATTGGCGGCGGGCGACCGTTCGCCTTTCGGGAGTTCGTCGAGCAATACAAGAGAAAAGTCTACTTCCTGGCCCTGGATGTCGTCGGCAATCCGGTCGACGCCGAGGACGTCTCCCAGGAGGTCTTTCTCAAGGTCTACCGTTCCTTCGGAACCTTCAATCGGGAAGCCAGGCTCGGCTCCTGGCTTTATCGCGTCACATACAACGCCGGCATCGACCATCTCCGGAGGAAGGCGCTGACGCCCGAGGCCGTCGGCGACGAGGTCATCGAGGCCAGGAGCCGCATCGACGCTCCTCTGGCCGGCTCGGCCGCTTACCCCGACCCGGCGGCCGCCGCCGAATCGAAACAGCTCCAGGCGAAAATCACGCTCGCCCTGGAGAAAGTCTCTCCCCAGGAGAAGGCGGTCTTCCTTCTCCGCCATTACAACGACCTCAGGCTCAAGGAAATCGCCGAAACCCTGCACCTGTCCACGGGCTCGGTCAAGAGCTACCTCTTCCGGGCGGTCAAGAAGCTGCAGAAGGAGCTCGGCGCGCCCGAGGCCGCCCGGGGAATGGAGGTTTCCCATGATTAGCTGCCGCAAGTGCAGAGACATGATGATCGAAGCCCTCTACGGAGAGCTGCGGCCGGGC
>Ga0153915_10005526_pt1 | contig 11760 bp, 10 predicted proteins | sample Opewatmetagenome_2_FD_107003 | JGI IMG/M metagenome (GOLD analysis project Ga0153915, IMG submission 107003) | Freshwater wetland microbial communities from Ohio, USA - Open water 3 Core 3 Depth 3 metaG | ecosystem: Environmental > Aquatic > Freshwater > Wetlands | place: USA: Ohio, Lake Erie...
GCCTGGCGATACGTAAGGCCTCGGTAAATGATTTTTCCGCTTCATCGGGTTTCCCCATTTCCAGATACAGTTTTCCCAGCATATTATAGTCGGCGGCCAGCCTGGGTTTATTCTGCTGCCTTTCGTCTATTTTTAAACCGTTACGATAACACTCCAGGGCCTTCTTGTATTGTTTCTCAAACAGGTATATTGCCCCGATATTAAAACTGGACTTGGCAGATAAAAGATACGTTGTAGGGTTCATGGTAGGCAGCCAGAGGAACGCGCCGATTGGGAAGCGGCGCTGAAGGCAGCCCAGACGGCCGATGCGATCGCCAGCACGCAAGCCAGCAAGTTCTACATCGGGCTCGCTTCCTTCCAAGTAGGTTTGGACGCGATCAACAACGCCCAAAAACTCTCGAAAGAAAAGGGCAAGGACGCGAAGGAAAAAGCGTGCGCCGAAACGAAAGTCGCCGAAGACATGACGGCGACAACGGCGATGTCGATGCCGGCTGGCGGCGGCTACAACAAGGAGGCGGCGGGCCAAATCATGGGCGCCCTGAGCCAAATCCAGGCGGCTATTCCGCAGTTCAAGAAGGCGCTCTGCGTAACTAAATAGCCCATTTGCAGCGACCGCCCGGCGCACAATGCGCCGGGCGGTTTTGCTTTCTACCCATCCGCCTCGCCCGGCAACGTCGCGACGTGCACCCACAGGTCGCGCGCCCGCGCGCGATACACCAGCCGCTTCGCATTCGACGATTCGCCGTCGACGTTTACCGCGATGGGCTCGCGCGCGTCGATCGTCACCGATCGCACCTGCACATACTGCACGCCGTCCTCGCCAATGTGCTCCCCGCGTTTCAAGCGCAGCACAATACGCGCAAAGTCCGGGCGCGACATGTTCTCGACGATGCACAAGTCCAGCAGACCGTCCGTCGCCGACGCCATCGGCGTGACCATCGTCCCACCGCCGGACGCGCGCGTCAACCCGACCGCAAACATGAGGAACTCGCCGTCGTATTCGAAGCCGTCGCCCGCGAATCGCGCGGTCTGCGGCCGAAGATCTGCCAGCTTGCGCATTCCGCTGATGATGTACGCGATCGCCCCGAGCGATTCCTTGGCCTCCGCGGGCGTCTCCGCCGTTGCTTCGGCCCCGACCCCGGCGGTCGACACGTTGAGAAATCGCCGACCATTCAGCGACGCCGTGTCCAGTCGCCTTGGCTTGCGTTGTAGGATAACATCCATGGCATGATCGGCATCCGCCGGTATTCCCACCTGTCGCGCAAAATCGTTGGCCGTTCCCACCGGGATGACCCCAAGCGGCACGTCGTATCCGTCCAGTCCATTCACGACTTCATTCACCGTCCCATCTCCGCCCACCGCCGCGACGACGTCGACGCCGCGCCGCGCCGCGTCGGCCGCAAAGGCCGTGGCGTCGCCGGCCTCGTACGTCACCAGCGGCTCGACGAGGTGCCCTTTCTGGCGCACCCAATCCACGAGATGTCGGACCTCCGGATAATCGGCGCGCGATCCGTGGATGATGAACACGATGTGCTTGGATCTCATGCCGCTCGATAGCGCATATCACGCGCCTGTGCTCGTTAGCGACGTCATCGAGCTGCTCCGCAACTCGCGGCGAGTGCTCGACTGCACGCTCGGTGGCGGCGGCCATTCGCTGGCGCTGCTCGAGGCCGGTGTCGAAACCGTCGTCGGCGTCGACCGCGACCCTGAGGCGCTCGCCGCAGCCACCGAACGCCTTTCCCATTTCTCGGCACTGGGCCGGTTTTCAGCGGTCGAATCGAACTTCGCGACGCTTGACAGTCTGCCGGCGCTCGAGGGGATTCGGTTCGACGGTATCTTGCTCGACCTGGGGATCTCGTCGCATCAAATCGACGAGACCGACCGCGGGTTCAGTTTTCGTCCGGGCGCACGGTTGGACATGCGCATGGGGACGGACGTTCCAATGGATGCCGCGGGCCTGCTCAACACCGAGGATGAGAGAACGTTGACGTCGATCTTCCGCCATTTCGGCGATGAGCCACGCGCCGGACGCCTCGCTCGCGAGATCGTTCGACGCCGAGCCGGTGCGCGGTTCGAGACGAGCGACGATCTCGTTCGCGCCATTCGCGCCGTCCTCGGATCGCGCAGCGGACCGGCCGACTTCGCGCGGCTGTTTCAGGCGGTCCGCATCGCCGTCAACGACGAGCTCCCCGGTCTGGAACGCGCGCTTCCCGCGCTGCGCGATCGGCTCGTGCCTGGCGGGACGCTCGTCGTGATCGCCTACCACTCCGGCGAAGATCGCATCGTGAAGAACGCCTTTCGCGAATGGAGCGCGGCCTGCATCTGTCCGCCCAAACAACCCGTCTGCACCTGCCGTGGCCGGCCGCTGGGAACGACGATCACCCGGCGCGCCATCCCGGCGTCGGCAGACGAAATCGCTCGCAATCCGCGCGCTCGCAGCGCCCGGCTCCGCGCATGGCGAAGCGCCGAGTAAAACCCGGGCGGCGGGGGATCATCGCCATGGTGCTCGTCGGTTTCGTCTTGGTCACGACGGGCGTCATTGCACGGAGAGTGTTCGGTGTGAGGCAACAACAGGACATCCGAAAGCTCCAGCAGAAGCGCAACGCGCTCGAGGCGGACCGCGTCCGATTGGAGACGGCGATCCGTGATGCATCGAGTCGGGCGCATCTGCAGCCGATCGCCGAGCAACGATTGAACATGCACATTCCCACCCCGGACCAGCAGGTGCTCCTCCCGCGCACCGCGAACAAGACTCCTCGCACGACACATGATTCGCTCTAGGCGCATCGGCCTGGCGCACGCGACGTTGGCGATCTTCGCGCTGGCCATTCTGATTCAATCCGCGCGCGTCCAGCTCGCGCAGGGAAAGGCATGGCGCGCACGCGCCGAGCGTCAGCAAGCGACGGAACGGATTGTCCCGGCGCCGCGCGGTGAGATTCTCGACGCCACGCACCACGTCCTGGCGCAGAGCCGGGAGATGGTGCGTCTCGAGATCGCCCCGCGCGAAGTGAACGAGCCGCGCAAGCTGCGCAAGGCGCTCTCACAGCTGCACGTCGACGCGCCGGTGATCGCGCGCGCGCTCGACACGTCGGTCAAATACCTGACGGTTCCGGGGCGCTTCCTCACCGTGGATGCCGGGCCGGCGATGGCATTGCGCGGCGTCCACTCGTTCGCGTCGATTACGCGAGCCTACGCCGTCTCCGAGGGAACGCAGGGAATCCTCGGCCACGTCGACGGCGACAACAAGCCGATCGACGGCCTCGAGCTCTCGCTCGATTCCATCCTCCGCGGCACGCCCGGCTCGGCGACGATTTTCAAAGATCCAAAAGGGCAGAGTCGTGAATCGCCGACCGCGCCGGGAACCGCCCCGATACGCGGCAGCAGCGTGGTGCTGACGATCAACGCGGACCTGCAACAGATCGCCGAGAAGACGCTGGCCGACGCCGTCGCACGCATGGGCGCCGAGGGTGGCGACATCGTCATTCTCGATCCGCACAACGGTGACATCCTCGCCATGGCGAGCCGGCGGTTGGATCCGCGCCAGACGGCGGCGACCGCGCTCACCGAGCCGTTCGAGCCGGGATCGACGGCCAAGCCGTTCATGGCGGCCGGCCTTCTCGAGCGTGGCCTCGTGTCGGATCGGGATTCGGTCGACACCGGCGACGGCGTCTACGCGATCAACGGGCGAGAGATCCACGACGAGCATCACGTCGGCCGCGCGCCGCTCTCCGAGGTGCTGCGCTGGTCGAGCAACATCGGCATCGTCAAGTTCTCGCAACGCTTGTCGAACCGCGAGGAGTTCGAGACGCTGCGGGATTTCGGCTTCGGCACGGCGACCGGTGTGCCGTTCCCGACGGAGTCGGGCGGCATTCTGCGCATTCCGAAATCGTGGTCCACGCAGTCGGCCAACTCGATGGCAATGGGCTACGAGATCGCGGTGACTCCGTTGCAGCTGGCGACCGCGTACGCCGCATTCGCCAACGGTGGTGAGCTGGTCGAGCCCGCGCTGTTGAAGGAAGTCATCGGGGCCGACGGCTCGGTTCGATATCGTCATGAGCGACGCGTCGTCCGCCGCGTCATGTCGCGGCCGGTGGCCGACAAGATCCGTCATATGCTGCTCGACGTCGTCGACGAGGGGACCGCGTTGCAGGCGGCGCTAGACAACTATCTGCTGGCCGGAAAGACAGGTACGCCGCGCGGCGCGGTGCGCGGTCGCTACGTCGCCGGACGGTATAACCCGAACTTCGTCGGGCTCTTTCCCGGCGACGCGCCGCAATACGTGATCGTCGTCAAGCTCACGGCGCCGCAAAACTCGATCTTCGCGGCGGAGACGGCCGCACCCGTCACCAAAGCGATTCTCGAGGCGGCGGTCGCGGCGGGGAATGCGGCGCTGGACCGAACGAAGCTTGCGTCGAGTGTGGTTCCGTCGCGAAAGGACACCGCGCACCGCGCCACGGTCGAGCAAGCCGGAACGTCGGCGAAGCGTGTCGCCGCCGCGCCCGCCGACGACTCGGTGAATCCCACCGAGAGCGTGCCATTCGTCGTCACACTTCCGATCCAACCGCAACCACCGATGCCCCGATCCGTCCATCCGGTGCCGGACGTTCGCGGGCTCCCCCTTCGCGACGCGGTGCGTTCGTTGCACAGTGCGGGGTTCCGCGTCCAACTCGGGCACGGGAGCGCGAACAGCTCGGCGGTGACGACTCCAGCTGCGGGCGAGCTCGCTCAAACAGGAACGCTGGTTCGACTGCTCTTCGATTACTGAATGCACGCCAAAATCGAAACGATCGCGAAGGCGCTCGACGAGGCTGGGCTCCTCGTCGAGGCGCGCGGCGCGCTCCCGGCAACGATCGCCGGCGTCAGCGACGACAGCCGCGCGGTGCGCGGCGGGTTTCTGTTCGTCGCCGTCCGCGGCTCCGAGCGCGATGGACATGACTATCTCGACGCCGCGGCGACGGCCGGCGCGAGCGCGGCGATCGTGCAGGATCCGTCGCGAACGACGTTGCCCGCGTTGGTCGTGAACGACGGACGGCGAGCCGCCGCCGTCGTCGGCGCGGCGGCGTACGATTGGCCGGCGCGCCAGCTTCAGCTCGTCGGCGTCACGGGAACGAACGGCAAGACGACTACCGTCAACATGCTCCGCCATCTGCTCGACGCCGGGGACGGCGCGAGCGCGTCGCTCGGCACGCTCGGCGTGTTGATCGGCAGCGAAGGCGAGCCTCTCGACGGCGGTGGCGGACTCACGACGCCTGGCCCGATCGAGTTGCAACGCGTCTTTCGCGCGTTGCTCGACCGCGGTGTGCGAAGCGTGGCGATGGAAGTATCGTCGCACTCGCTCGATCAGCGGCGCGTCGAGGGCGTTTTCTTCGACGTCGCGACGTTCACCAACTTCACACGCGATCACCTCGACTATCACCGCTCGATGGACGCGTACTTCGCGGCCAAGGCGAGGTTGCTCGAGCATTTGTTGCCGCACGGCGTGGTCGTCTACAATGCCGACGACGACGCGTGGTCGGGACTCAAGACCGACCGCCGTCGCGTGGCGTTCAGCGAGCGCGTGGCGACGACGGAAGTTCATGCCGAAGACGTGCGATACCACGCCCGCGGAAGCGAGTGGACGCTGGCGCTCGGCGCCGACCGCGTCGCCGTGCGCCTGCCGCTGATCGGCGACTTCAACATCATCAACGCGCTCGGCGCGGCGGCGAGTGCGTTTGCGCTCGGGGTCCCGTCGAAACGAATCGCCGAACGTCTGACGACGATGCCCCAGGTGCCCGGACGCCTCGAGGTGCTACGCGACGCGCCGACGGTGCTGCGCGACTATGCCCATACACCCGACGCGCTGGAACGCGCGCTCGACGCGGTTCGTCCATTCACCCCCGACCGACTGATCGTCGTGTTCGGGTGTGGCGGCGACCGCGATCGGGGCAAGCGACCGCAGATGGGCGCGATCGCCGAAGCAAAGGCCGATCTCGCGATCGTGACGAGCGACAATCCGCGCACGGAAGATCCCGAAGCCATCATGGACGACATCGAGAAGGGAATGAGCTCGAGCACGCACGAGCGCATCGAAGACCGTCGCGCGGCGATCGAGCGGGCGCTCGAGCTGGCGACGCCGCGTGACGTGATCGTGCTTGCCGGCAAGGGACACGAGACCTATCAGGTGCGCGGGACGACGAAGTTGCCGTTCGACGAGAAGCTGATCGTCGCCGAGCTCTCGAGTCGGTCGGGCAGTCGAGCTGCGCGATGAGTAGTTCACCTGCGGCGGTTGTCCCAGTAGCCAAGACAACCTTTTGGACGCTCGATCGAGTCGCTGATTCGCTCGAGGATTTGTCGCCCGTCAACGTGCCGCGCGGGTCGAGCACGTTCGGCCGTGTGTGGACCGATACCCGCACGATCGAGCCCGGCGACCTGTTCGTCGCGCTGATCGGCGAACGATTCGATGCGCACGACTTTCTGCCGGACGCCGTTGCGCGTGGGGCGACCGGCGTGGTCGTGTCGCGCGCGGACGTGGCGCGCGGACTCGGCGTCCCGGTGTTCGAGGTCAGCGACACGCTCGTGGCCCTCGGCGCGCTCGGCCGGTATCGCCGGCGCGCGTGGAACAAGACCGTGGTCGGCGTCGTCGGCACCAACGGGAAGACGAGCACCAAGGAGCTGATTCGCGCTGCGCTCGGCAGTGTGTACGAGGTTCACGCGACGCGGGGGAACCTCAACAACCTGATCGGCGTTCCGCTGACACTGCTCTCCATTCCCGACGAGGCGGACATCGCGGTCGTCGAGATGGGCACGAATCAACCGGGCGAGGTGCCCCGGTTGCGGGCGATCGTCGAGCCTGACATTACGGTCGTGACGTCCGTCGCCGAAGAGCATCTCGAGGGGCTCGGCGATCTCGCCGGCGTGTTGCGAGAAGAGATGGGCGCGACCGAGGGCGTCGAGGTCGCGGTCGTCCCGTCCTCGCAGCCCGAGGTGATCGAGGCGGCCCGCAGTCGGGCTCGCCGAGTCGTTGCCGCCGGCCTCGACTCCGGCGACCTGACGCCCGCGAACTGGTCAGTGGGTGCCGATGGCTGCGGCAGCCTGACGATGGACTCGGTCGACATTCGTCTGCCGCTGCGCGGGGCCCACAACCTTCGGAACGCGATGCTCGCGCTCGCCGTGGCGCGGGAGATTGGCGTGCCTGTCGCCGACGCGGGGCGCGGCCTGGCTGCGATGTCGGTGCCGCCGATGCGCGTGAACGTGGAGCAGTTCCCGGCCGCCACGCTGATCAACGATGCGTACAACTCGAACCCGGGCTCGGCCAAGGCGGCGATCGAGCTGCTGGCTCACACGGGGAAGGGCCGCCAACGCGTGGCGGTGCTCGCGACAATGCTCGAGCTCGGGCCGCAGACCCCTCGGCTTCACGATGAGGTTGCGCGCGCGGCTCTCGACGCGGGCGTTGATCTCGTCGCCGCGATCGGTGAGTTCGCCGCGGCGTTCGGGCGTATCGCCCCGGGCGACTCGCGCGTCATAACGGCTGACGACGCCGAGATGGTCTGGCCCGCTCTCTCGTCGCGTCTCGATTCGAACGCCGTTATCCTCCTCAAGGGGTCGCGCGGCATGCGCTTGGAGCGACTCGTCGAGCCCATTCGCCAATGGGCAACGCAGCAGAAATCATCGTGATTGGCTGAGGGCGCGCGCCCCACCCTCGATCCTCCACCCTCGCCCGTGTCTCTTCGTGCTTTACCACTTTCTGCTTCCGCTCGCAAAGCAGTACCGGGTGTTCAATGTTCTCACGTACATCTCGTTTCGGGCGGTCGGCGCGGCGGTAACCGCGCTCCTTCTGTCGTTCATCGTCGGACCGATCATTCTTCGCGCGCTGAACCGCCAGTCGCTGCATCAAGTCGTGCGCGAAGGCACGCCCGACTCGCACGCCGGCAAAGGCTCGACGCCGACAATGGGTGGATTGATCTTCCTCAACAGTGTGCTGATCTCGATCGTGCTCTGGGGACGCTTCAGTCTGAGCCATCCATATCTGCTCATTGCGATCCTCATGACGGTGTGGATGGGCGTGATTGGGTTCCTCGACGACTACCTGAAGTTTCAGCAGAAGAAGCGCGGCGAAGAGAATCGGGGATTGGTCGAGAAGTACAAGCTCGCGGGGCAGGTGACCGCCGGCTTGGTGCTCGGATGGTATCTGGTCTACCATCCGCTATCGCCGAATTTTCCGGGTGCGGCGACTACGGTGCCGTTTTTCAAGTACTACCTCGTCACGCCGCTGGCGGGCTTTGCGTGGCTTTACGTCCTATTCACAACGTTTATCATGACCGGGACGAGCAACGCCGTGAACATCACCGACGGTTTGGATGGGCTCGCCGCCGGCCTGTCAGCCATCGCGTTCGGAACGTTCGCGATCTTTTCGTACATCATCGGCCGCGTGGACTACAGCCGCTACTTGCAGATGATCTATCTCCAGGACTCAGGCGAGCTCACGGTGTTCTGCCTGGCGATGGTCGGAGCTTTGATCGGCTTTCTGTGGTTCAATACCTATCCGGCGACTGTCTTCATGGGCGACACCGGCTCTCTCGCGCTGGGTGGCGCGCTCGGCGGCGTCGCGATCTTGCTCAAATCCGAGTTCGTGTTGGCGTTCGTCGGCGCGGTCTTTGTCGCCGAGATGCTGTCGGTGATCATTCAGCGGTACGTCTTCAAGTTCCGACGAAGGCAACACGGTTTGGAGTATGCGAAGGCGCACCGGGTATTTCGGCGCGCACCGTTGCATCACCACTTCGAGGAAATCGGGTGGAGCGAAGTGCAGGTTGTCGTCCGCTTCTGGATCATCGGCATTCTGTGTGCATTTTTCGCTCTGAGCACGCTGAAGCTCCGTTGATCGATGGGGCGCATCTTGAACCCGGCCATGAAGCCTGAATGGTTGCGCGGCGAGATCGCCGTCGTTGGTTTGGCCCGCAGCGGGCGCTCGGTCGCTCGGCTGCTGGCGCGCGCGGGATCGGACGTCTATGCGAGCGATTCGGGTCGCTCGCCTGATCTGGCAGCGACCGCCGAGACGCTGCGTCAAGACGACGTCGACGTGCAGCTCGGCGGGCACGACCTCGATCGCATCGCGAGAGCATCACTCGTCGTCGTGAGCCCCGGGGTGCCGCCGACGGCGCCGCCGCTCGTCGCCGCGCGCAACGCAACCGTCGACATCGTCAGCGAGATCGAGATCGGCCTGCGCTTCCTGCCGCTGCTGAACTACATCGCCATCACCGGCACCAACGGCAAGACGACCACCACCGCCCTGACCGGGCATCTACTCGCGGCCCTCGGGCGTCGCGCCGCGACGGCGGGAAATATCGGCACGCCGATCTCCGAGCTGGCGTTGATGGCGGCCCCGCCGGACTGGGTCGCCCTCGAGGTGTCGTCGTTTCAACTGCACGATTCGCCGAGCATCAATCCGCGGGTCGGCGTGCTGACCAACCTCTCCGGCAACCATCTCGATCGCTACGAAAGCGTCCGGGCCTACTACGACGACAAGGCGCTGCTCTTTCGCAACGCCAGTCCGGTTTCGCAGTGGGTGACCAATGGCGACGACCACGACGTGCAGGCGATGGTCGAGGCGGTTGCCGGGATTCATTGCCGGTTCTCCGTGCGCGGGCGGAGCGACGCCTATCTCGATCGCTCGACCGGAGAGCTCATCGTCCTCGGCTATCCGATCGTTCGTCGCGACGAGCTGCCGCTCATCGGCGATCACAACGTGGCGAACGCGCTGGCCGCATCGCTCGCCGTGATGCTTGCCGACCGCGATCATCGCAGTCCTCGCGGGCTTCGCACGATTGGTGAGGCATTGAAGCGCTTCAACGCGCTCGAGCATCGAATCGAGACCGTCGGCGAGTTTGGCGGCGTCACCTGGATCAACGACTCGAAGTCGACGAACGTCGCGTCGACGCTGGTGGCGATGCGCGGAATGACCAGGCCGACCGTCCTCCTGCTCGGCGGTAAGCACAAGGGCGAACCGTACACGGACCTCGCGCCGGAGCTCGAGCGCACCGGTCGCGCGGTCATCGCCTATGGAGAGGCGGCTCCGCTCGTCGAGGCCGATCTGGCCGGCGTGGTGCCGTTGACCCGCCTCGGGTCGTCGTTCGACGACGTCATCGAGACGGCGCGGCAGCTCGCCCAGCCCGGTGACGCCGTACTCCTCTCACCCGCCTGTTCGAGCTACGACATGTTCGACAACTACGAACAGCGCGGCCGCGTGTTCAAACAGCTTGCCGCGCGCGTTCCCGCGGGATACAAATGATCGACGGTCCTCCCATCAAGAATCGTCCGGCCACCGCGATGGCTGACGTTCGCGAGCGTTGGCGCATGGGTTCCGAGGCGCGCGGACTCGTGTTGTTGAGCGCGGTGCTCACGGCCTTCGGGCTCGCCGTGCTGTACAGCGCCAGCGCGTTCGTCGCGATCAACGAGCACGGCGGGGCGAGCTCGTACTTTCTCGTTCGCCAGCTCGGCGGCGTCGCGGCGGGCATCGTCGCGTTCGCGATCGCTGCCAAGGTCGACGCCGAGAAGCTGAACAAATGGGCGTGGCCGATCATGTGGTTGACGATCGCCGCGATGACCGCGGTGCTCATCCTGCCCGGCCGCATCGCACCGACCATTCACGGCTCGCGGCGCTTTCTCTTTGCGTCGTCGTTCCAGCCATCGGAATTTGGCAAGCTAGCGGTCGTCGTCTGGGTGTCGATGCTGATCGTGAAGAAGGGCCAAGCGCTCCGACGTTTGACGAAGGGGCTCGTGCCGTTTCTCGTCGTGGTCGGCGTGCTCGACGTGCTGGCCGCACTCGAGCCAGATCTATCGGTCGCGATGCTGTACACGCTGCTCATGGCGCTCCTCTTGTTCGTCGGCGGCGCGCGCATGGGGCATTTCATCGCGCTCGGCGCGATGTGCCTGCCGATCACGCTGACCAAGATCGAGAAGTGGCGGTACGCGGTGTCGCGTCTCAGTGCGTTTTTCCACCCGGGAAGCGCCCCCGAGACGGTGAACTTTCAGCTTCAGCAATCGCTCATCGCCGTTGGCTCCGGCGGATGGTTCGGGCGCGGTTTTGGAGAGGGAATGCAGCAAGCCTTCTTCGTGCCGTTTCCCTACAGCGACTTCGTCGGAAGCAATGTCGGCGAGGAGTGGGGATTCGTCGGCATCGCCGCGCTCACGATCGCGTTCGCGCTGTACGCGCTGTTGGGATTCCGCATCGCTCGCCAGGCGCGCACGCCATTTCTCCAGCTCGTCGCCGTGGGCTTGACGTTCACCACGGTGCTCACGGCGTTCTTGCACATCGGCGTTGTGATCGGCTTGTTGCCGACGACCGGTCTCACACTGCCGTTTGTGTCGTATGGCCGCTCCAACCTCGTGTTGACGATGCTGTTCACGGGGATTCTGGTGAATATCGGGAGCGCCAAGGAGCGCGTGATCGGGAGCGCAGCGACGGATCCGCTGGCTGTCGCGGCGGCGTAATCGAGCTCGATCAACAGCCGCCATGACGCGGATCGTGTTTGCCGGCGGAGGCACGGGCGGGCATCTCTATCCCGGTCTGGCGGTGGCCCGCGCCCTCGTCCGCGCTCGTCCGTCCATCGAACCGTTCTTCGTTGGTGCGCTGCGCGGAATCGAGCATGACGTGCTGCCGAAGACGGAATTTCCGCACGTCTTGCTCGACCTCCATCCGCTGTATCGCAGCGCGGTCTGGAACAACTGGAAGACCGCGGCCGGCGCGCTCACGGCGTGGCGTCGCATCGACGGCATGGTCAAGCA
>Ga0153915_10005527_pt1 | contig 11759 bp, 10 predicted proteins | sample Opewatmetagenome_2_FD_107003 | JGI IMG/M metagenome (GOLD analysis project Ga0153915, IMG submission 107003) | Freshwater wetland microbial communities from Ohio, USA - Open water 3 Core 3 Depth 3 metaG | ecosystem: Environmental > Aquatic > Freshwater > Wetlands | place: USA: Ohio, Lake Erie...
CCATCGGCCTCTATGGCGTGATGTCGTACGCGGTCTCGCAAGGCCAGCGGGAGCTCGGGCTGCGGGTGGCGCTCGGCGCGGCGGCTTCCGATCTGCTTGCGCTCGTGATGCGGCACGGTGTCGTCCTGACGGCCGGGGGCGTTCTCCTCGGCGCGGCCACCGCGCTGGGATCGACGCGCCTGCTCGGGGCGCTGCTCTATCACGTGAGCCCGCGCGACCCGCTCGTGTTCGGATCGGCCTTCCTGGCGATGGCGGTCGCGTCTCTGGCGGCGTGCCTGCTACCCGCCTGGCGCGCGGCGCGGACCGATCCCGCGCGCGCTCTCCGGGACTGATCCACGAACTCCGGCGCCCCGCCGCCGCAGAGTTCGCGTCTCGAGATCCCGCAGGCGACTTGTCCCGCCTCCTGTCGGGCCCGCTCCTACGCCGTGACCGCCATCGCAGCGGGCTCGCCGTCCGCGGTTACTTCCCGCTGACCATCACCCCCGTCCAGCAGCGGGATGCACAAGAGTCATTTTGCCGCGCGAGAAGGGCCAATGCGGGGTCAGGTCAGACGGTGGCCCGCCTTCAGCATCGACGGCGGCCCGCGCCGGAAGCGGACGAGCTGACTCGAGCTGATAATAATACCTAAAGTCAGGGTTGACCCCACCCAAGGCCTAGGCCTCCTTGCGGATCAACTTCCACAGCGCCACCCGGTCCTGCGCGAGCAGCTCGCCGACCCGAGACTGGTTGACGTCGGCGACGATGATCTGGCCGACCTCGGTGTTCACCTCGGAGAAGAGCCCGTGCGATTTCATCTTCATGGTCTGGTATTTGTTGTCCTCGGTGGGACTGACGTAATGCACGGAGTCGGTCTTGTAACGGTGCACCAGCCAGAGATGGACGAGCGTCATCAGCCGTTTCTTGCGTAGCGACTCCTCGAAGGTGTTCTGGTCGCGCACCGAAAGGATGTTGCGGCCTCGGCGGTCCTGGATGGGAGCGAAAACCACGTTGGCGAGCCTGTCGTGGCCGTCGCTGCCGATGGAAAGCTCGAGAAGCTCGGAGCCGGCGCGCTGCGGCTGAAGCTGCACGCGAAGCCTCTGGGGAAGTCGGTAGTGCTCGCCCCACATCGCCAGCCACTCCTCCAGCAGCTTCTTGGGCACTTCGGTCTGGATGAGGTGCTGATGCTGGGTCGAGCCCTTGCCCATTGCCTTGGTCGTGGCGGTGCGCCCGGAGGAGGCGAGGAGGGCTGCGTCCACGCGCGGCCCGCCGACGAGCGTCTGGGGCGTCTTGTATGGCGATTCGACCAGGCGAATCTTGCGCTGCAGGCGAGCCAGTGCCAGCATGCCCTCCTGCTTCAAGGCAGTGCCGAACTCCTCGGCGGCGACGCCGTCGATCTGATGCCCTCCATATGTGATGAAGTTGAAGACGAAGCCCATACTGCCGAGCTCCTCGGGAAAGCGCTCCATCTGCTCGTCGCTCATGCCAGCGGAGTCCCAATTGAAGGACGGGGACAGGTTGTAGGCCAGCATCTTCTCCGGGAACTCGGCGTGGATCGCCTCGGCGAACTCGCGGGCGTCGTCCAGGTTCGCCGTCTTGGTCTCCATCCACAGGATGTCGGCGAAGGGCGCGGCGGCGAGCGACTTGACGATCGCGTAAGGAATGCCGCCGCGGATCTGGTAGTACCCCTCGGGAGTCTTGGCGTGCTCGCAGTCCCAGATGATCTGGACTCCGAGCGACTTCGCCTTCTCCTTTGCGGACCAGAGCGAGGCGCGCCGGGCGAAGCGGCGCCACTCTTCGGCGCTCATCTCCAGGGGCTCGCCCTCGCTGGCCCGGAAATCCAGCACCTCGGCCACCGCCTCGCCGTAGGTCTCGAGACCCGCCTCCTCCTCCCAGGCCTCGAGAAAGCGCGAAGCGACACCGTCGAAGGCGGCGTCCACTGTCGCATGCTTACCCTGCTGGTAGGCCGCGGCGGCATCGGCGGCGAGAGCGGCGAGCCCCCGGTGCTCGAGCCAGGTGTCGGCGGCCCGGTACTCCTCTTCGCACGGCGCGTAGAGAAGGTGGCCGTTGAGCTCGCGGACCCCGAGATCATAGAAGCGCTTCATCAGAGCCAGGTAGCCGCTCTTGTAGGACGGCAGGTTGACGTTGGTGGCACCGAGGATGAACGACTGGTCGCGCTCATCGCCGCGGCTGTCAAGCAGCGTCGCCGCCTCGGCGTCGGTGCGCGCGACGATGATTCCGGGGACTTTCATGACGTCGAGCTGGAAGCGCGCCGCGTTCAAGCGCTTGATCTGCTCGTCCTGCGCCACCAGGACCTTGCCCCCCTGGTGGCCGCACTTCTTGGTGCCCGGACGCTGGTCCTCGATATGGTAGCCCGGCACGCCGGCCTCTACGAAGCGACGAATGAGGTTGCGCACGTGCGGGTCGCCGCCGTGGCCGGTATCGGCGTCGGCGATGATGAACGGGCGATAGTCCTGGGCGGGCGCCGCGTCCCGCTGCTTCTCGGTCATGCGCGAGCGCAGATACTGCTGGTTGCGGTCGGCAGTCAGGAGGGCGCGCACCAGCACCGCGGCCTCGTCGGGCACCTGGCTCAAGGGGTAGCTCGCCAGATCGGGTCCCGGGTCCTCGCTCGTCGAGCCCTTGGCCGAGGTCGCCCAGCCGCCGAGGTAGATGCCTTCGATCCCCATCCGCTTGATGACCACCGCCTGACTGGGCGAGTACGGGCCGAAAGTCGTGATGCTCTTTCTCTCGGTGAACAACCGGCGTAAGCGGTCGTAGAACGCCACCGCCGCCTCGCGCGCCACCGTGTAGTCCTGGGCGATCGTGCCGCGCTGCTCGACGACCTGGCGCGCCGTGTAGAGACGCGCCGTTCCCGCGAACCGCGGGCTGTCAAACCACTTCTGGGTGTCGGCGACATCCTGTTCGAATGAAGTCATGTCGGCCTCCTGCTTGATCACGAATTCGCGGTTTCCGGTCAGACGCACGCGCTCTCGCCAGGTCCGCTGCGAGCGGACCGCGATGAAGGTTGACCCCGCTTGACATTGCCGACCCTCGTTCGGCCAACTCTATCGCTTCCGAGCGACCACGGGAAATGTCCCCCCCGACCCCAGCCCATCTCAATCGGGCCCTTGAGCTCGCGCGCCGCACGCCGGCGCGGGCGGCGAAAACAGGTCTGGGGTCAGGTTAGCCGAAAGGGGAAAACTCCGGGGAGCCTCCTGTCGTATGCCTAGGGGAAGGAGGCCACCGTGAGACGGCGGGACTTTTTGATCGGGACGGCGGCGGCGGGCGCGTTCCTCGCGGCGTCGGGCCGGGCGGTCGCGAAACCGGGCAAGGAGAGCGGGAAGGCGGAGGCGCCGGCGGGCGGGAAGCTCATGCCCCCGGCCAGGGGGTCGATCCACGTGGCCGTGGCGATCTCCGAGGGGGCGGTAGTGATCGACTTTGCCGGCCCCTGGGAGGTGTTCCAGGACGTCCACGTTCCGGAGCGGGGGACGACCATGGACGAGATCATGCCGTTCCGCCTCTTCACGGTTTCCGAGACGACTCGGCCGGTGCACGGCTCGGGCGGGCTGCAGCTCGTGGCGGACTACACGTTCGACAACGCTCCCCAGCCGGCGGTCATCGTCGTGGGGGCGCAGCGCGGAAGCGAGGCTCTTCACCGCTGGCTGCGCAGCGCCGGCGAGAAGGCGGACCTGACGATGTCGGTCTGCACCGGGGCCTTCCATCTCGCGCGGGCCGGCCTTCTCTCGGGCAAGGCTGCCACGACGCACCACGACTCGCTCGACGCCCTCGCCAGCCAGTTCCCGGACATCCAGGTCCGCCGCGGCCTGCGCTTCGTCGAGTCGAGCCCAAGGATCGCAACGGCCGGCGGCCTCTCCTCCGGCATCGATCTGGCCCTGCGCGTGGTCGAGCGCTACTTCGGACGCCCGGCCGCGGAGCGCACCGCGGCCTATATGGAATACCAGAGCCGGGGCTGGATCGTCTGATCCAGGCCGGCAACTTCAACACAGGAGGATCCGCAATGCATCGATCGGCTGTTATCACGCTTTCGCTTGCCCTCTCCGTCGGCGGGCTCCCATTGGGAGCGCAACAACCCGCTCCGCTCACCGTGGACGTCAAGCGGGACTACGCGGTCATTCGGGACTACTTCATCAGGGCAGCGGAGAAGATGCCCGAGGAGAACTACGGCTTCAAACCGTCGCCGGACGTGCGGACGTTCGCGCAGCAGGTCGCGCACGTCGCCGATGACCAGTACAACCTGTGCGGTCCGGCCAAAGGGGAAACGAGGAAGGCGGCGTATACCGATATCGAGGACAGGCTGTCCCGGAAAGCCGACCTCGTTCCCGCGCTCAAGGCGGCGTTCGCCTATTGCGATGGCGCCTACGACGCCCTGACGGACTCGTCCGGCGCGGAGCCGGCCATGGGGAACAAGCGCCGGAACAAGTTCTCGATGCTCAACTGGAACCTGTGGCATACCTGGGAACATTACGGAAACATCGTGGTGTACCTGCGTATGAAGGGGCTGGTGCCGCCGTCCAGCGAGAGGATGCCAGGAATGAAGATGCCCTAGGCTCCCGCGCGCGTAGGCTGCGTCGCGTCATATTCGCCTGACCGCTGCAGCGCCGGCCGCAGCCGGGTCGATGGTGCCCTTCGAAAGACCGACCCGGGTCTCCCCTATTTCGGTGCCTCGACGTGAGGCGACGAATGATGGTGGGCGATGCGCCATTCGCCTCCGCGCTTGGTGACCAGCATCGTAAAGCGCGATGGGCCCGGTACAGGCTTGCCCTCCTGCATCCTCGTGAACTCGTAAAACCCGGTGACCAGCACGGCGTTGTCGTCAATGGGAATGGTGTGCCGCTCCTCGATCACGTTCTTGTTGCCGCTCCCCGCCAACTTCAGGTCGGTGAAGTACTTCTTGATCGCGTCCGCGCCTGTGGAGATGACCGGGCTTTTCGTGCCCAGCAGAATGGCGTCCGGCCAATAGCTCTTGACGACGGCGTCAACGTCATTGGCGGTGTACGCCGCCGACCAGCGGTCGATTGCCGCATTCGCGTCTTCCGGCGCGCCGGCTATGGCGAGAGCCGGCAACATCAGCAGAAGCCCCGTCAAGAACAACGTTCCGAATAGGGCGTTCCTGTGAAAGCCCGTACCAGGAATCCCCGTCCGCTCGACTGCGGCTGTGGTGGTGCCTCGGATAGCCGAACGCATGGCGTACCTCCTGCTGGAATCTCTGTCTCACGCTCTGAGTCGCGCGAATTCTAATATTCGGCCAACGGCCTCGCAAGGCAGGGCTGCATCCGTGATCGAGAAGGTGTGAGGTCGCAGGTTTGTTGAGTGGGACGCAGGCCGGGAACCTGCGCCCCACGCCGAATCACGAGAGAAGCTGACCGAGGCGTTCGAAGTGCTCGCTCCAGACTTTCTTCATGGCATCCGCGGCCGACCGGTTGGGAAGCTTCTGATGCGCCACGGCCACGGCGCTCTTGGCGGCCCCTTTCGAAATGAATCCCACTTGCACAGGCGCGCCGTCATCCCAGGTCACGCGCATCGATCTGTGCGGAGTGGCTCGGCGCACGGTGATCTTCGCAGCGAGCCAGCGCCGGCGAATGCGCGCATTTGCGAAGGCGTCGAAGAGCCTTTCGACCGGAACGTTGAAGGTGCGGCTCTTGGTCGCTTCGTACCCGCCGCCCCGCCGTTGCCCTCGGTCGCGCAGACCGCGAATACGCTCGTACCCGACGGTCACCATCTGAGACCACCAGGCGGGCGTGCCGAGGGACGAAACGTATTCCGCGATTTCTCGATGAGTCTTCTCTGATGCCCGGGCGGCGTCGAGTACGCCGAGCCATTGCGCCCACGTGCGCCCGGTGCGTTTGCTGATCGAGTCGTCGCTCATCCCGGCGACTTCGGCGTAGTTGGATTTCGGTTCGCTCTTCTTCAGGAGCTGGAGCCGCGCAGCGGTGTACGCCTCGCCGGTCTTCTTCATCCGGGAGCGAATCAGCCGCTTGAGGTCTTTCTGCTTCGGCATGACGTCTCCTTCGTTCCGCTCGCGAGCGAAGCTCCCCAGCAGCGTCGTCCGCGAGGACGAAGGTTCGTCACACCGATCCGGGAGTATGCCCCCCTTTGCCTCGGCGAGGGCCTTCGCTGGGGAAAGGCCATCGAGGTTGGGCGCGGATCAGCGCCGCGTCGAGTCTAGTTCGCCCGCGGAGTGGAAGCAACAATGTGGGACAGGAAAGTTTCGATACGCTCCACGCCATATGCGGGACTGAGATGCCGGGTTTTTCCGAGCCCAGATTCCCGAACCTTCCTTGGCCACGGGTACCCTGAGTCTCCACGGTTCCATCGATCAGGCAAGGCCCAAGCCGGGGTCAATCGTGGAGAGGAAGAAGAGAGAAGAACAGGTCAGTCCTGCACGATGGTATTTTGCCCCCTCCTGAGATGGTCCACGAGATCCTCTATTTGAGGCGACAGGAGGCAGCTATGTACCGAGCTCTCGTTTCCGTCCTCGCGTTCCTGATCGTGGCAGTCACGGCGCTGGGGCAGGCGAAGACCGGCGGCGTGGTGAGAGAGCAAAAGAACCCGCCCGGCTTGAGCACGCCGCGCGGCTACTCCCACACGGTCTCGGTCAGCGGGGGCCGGACGGTCTACATCGCGGGGCAGGTGGCCTACGACGCTCAGGGTGAAGTCGTCGGCAAAGGAGACCTGAGGGCCCAGGCGCGCCGGGCCTTCGAGAACCTCGGCATCGCGCTGGCGGCAGCCGGAGGATCGTTCAAAGACCTCGTGAAGATCAACACCTACGTGGTCGGCTACAAGCCGGATCAGCTCCCAATCCTGCGCGAGGTTCGAGCGGAGATGTTGAAGGACCTGACGCCGCCCGCGAGCACTCTCATCGGCGTCCAGGCTCTCGTGAATCCCGACCTCCTGATCGAGATCGAGGCGATCGCCGTGGTCAACTGACTTTCCGGAGACCGGCCAGTCCGCCCGCTCTTCGATGAGCGACAGCAGGGATATCGGTGGCAGCTCCGCCCGCAACGATATGGCCACACCTGGATAGTCCAATTTCAAAAGACTGACCCCTCTTTTCCTACGCCGCTCGACCGGCGTCACATCCTCGAAGATGACGGACTCCTCGTCGACCCGCTCGCGGTAGAGTACGGCCCGGAGACACCGCCCAGGTGTAGCAGCAAAGCAGCCCTCGAGGTTTGAGGAGGAGACGTTGCTCGGAAAAACGGTTTCGCACTACCGAATCGTGCGCCAGCTCGGCGCCGGCGGCATGGGCGTGGTGTACGAGGCGGAAGACACGCGGTTGAAGCGCAACGTCGCGGTGAAGTTCCTCTCGACGCAGCTCGCGCACGACGCGCCGATGCTGGAGCGGTTCGAGCGCGAGGCGCGGGCGGCCTCAGCCTTGAACCACCCCGGAATCTGCACGGTGCACGCCATCGAGCAGGAAGAAGGGCAATCGTTCATCGTGATGGAGCTCGTGGACGGCGAACCGCTTTCCTCGCGGATGGCAGGGCAGCCGATGGAGATCGGGCAGGTGCTCGATTTCGGGATCCAGATCGCCGACGCGCTCGAGTCGGCGCACGGCAAGGGCATCATCCACCGCGACTTGAAGCCGATGAACATGATGGTGACCCCGCGCGGGCAGGTGAAGATCCTCGATTTCGGCCTGGCGAAGATCGACCGCGCCGACTCGCCGAACGCCGAGACGGTTTCTCCCACGGCTCCCCCGCGGCGTGGGGATCTGACCGCCGCCGGGACCGTCTTCGGCACGGTCCACTACATGTCGCCCGAGCAGGCGCGCGGGCTGCCGACCGACGCGCGGACCGACCTTTTCTCACTCGGCGCGATCCTCTACCAGATGGCCGCCGGCGACCGACCCTTCGAGGGCGACACCGAGGCCGTGGTCTTCGACGCCATCCTGAACCGCGAACCCCGGCCGCTCGCGGAGGCGAATCCGGCGATGCCCGCGCCGCTCGGGCCGATCCTCGAGAAGGCGCTCGAGAAGGACCGCAGCCTCCGCTACCAGACCGCCACCGAGCTGAAGACCGATCTGCTGCGTTTGCGGCGCAAGCTCGAGGGCAGCCGCGCCAGCGCGGCCCCGCTCTCGGATTCCAAGCCATCGGCGCGCCGCGCGGAGCGCTCGATCGCCGTGCTCTACTTCGAAAACCTCTCGAGGGAGAAGGACGACGAGTACCTTCGGGACGGAATCACCGAGGACATCCTGACCGACCTGTCGAAGATCAACGGCTTGAGCGTCTTCCCGCGCACGACGGTGCTTGTGTTCCGCGACCAGAAGGTGACCGCGGCGGACGTCTGCCGGCAGCTCTCGGCGGGCTATGCGCTGGAAGGAAGCCTGCGCCGCGCCGGGAACCGGCTGCGGATCAACACCCAGCTCGTAGACGCGTCGACCGGCTTCCCGGTCTGGTCCGAGCGCTACGACCGCGAGATGTCCGACATCTTCGAGGTGCAGGACGAGATCGCCCACAAGATCGCCGAGGCGCTGCGCATCAAGCTCACGCCCCAGGAGCAGGCGGAGCTCGCAGCCAAGCCGACCGAGAACCTCCAGGCCTACGACCTCTACCTGCGGGGCCGCAGCTACGCTCGCCGGCGCACGACGAGGGACATGGAGTTCGCCCTCCAGATGTTCGAGAACGCGGTCGTGCTCGACCCCAACTTCGCGCTCGCCTGGGCGGCGATCGCCAACGGCTGCGCCCACGCCCAGTACTGGTCCGGCGGGAAGGGCCAGTACATGGAACGCGCCCAGGCGGCGTCGCTGCGGGCCGTGGCCCTCGCCCCCGACATCCCCGAAGTCCTCGTTTCGCAGGCCTGGATCCTCTACGCCGGAGGCCGATACGAAGACGGCGAGCGCCTGACCCGGGCCGCGATCTCGCGCAAGCGCGACTGCGAGGGAGCGTATTACCTCCTACTGCGGTCCCTCTTCGCCGCCGGCAAATACAAGGAAGTGGCCGCCCTGGAAGAGGAGGCGATCGAGGCCGCGGGAACCGACTACAACGTCTACGTGCCTATCATGAACGCGCTCGGCGCGCTGGGAAAGGCGGACGCCGCGCGCAACGTCCGGCTGCGGCTCACCCAGGCGCTCGAGAACCACCTGCGCGAGGTGCCGGAGGACGCGCGGGCGCGGATCCTCCTCGGGGGCATGTACGCCCAGGACAAGCGCACCGAGGACGCGATGCGCGAGACGAATCTCGCGATGGTGCTGCGGCCGAACGAGGCCACCGTGCTCTACAACGCCGCCTGCACGTTCTGTAACATCGACAAGCGCGCGGACGCGATCGACGCGCTGCGGAAGGCCTGGGAGGCCGGCTTCCGGGACGCCGACTGGACGCGCCGCGACCCCGACCTGGCATCCCTCCATGGCGACCCCGAGTTCGAGAAGCTCTACCCCGCGCCGAACCCAGGAACCTGATCTAGCCGCCTCAGCTCGCGGCCGCTTCCGCTTTCCCTTTCACCCTGAGCCACTCTTCCTGTCACCCTGAGCGAAGCGAAGGATCTGCTCCCGTCCGTTCAAGTAATGTCTACCGAATCGGATCGATCGGAGTTCGCTTCGGCTCCTTGCCGAACCTCAAGCGCGACCGCTCGATGTGCTTCCGGATCTCGACTTCCCGGTCCCGGGGCGGAGCGCTCGTGACCCATCCTCGCACCACGCGCTCGGCGGCCGCGGCTACCTCATCGACGGCCCGGTTGAAAAGCGCCTCGTTCGCTTTCGACGGCTTGTTCGCCCCGCTCACCTTCCGAACGAACTGCAGCGCCGAAGCGCGGATCTCCGCCGTGGTAGCCGGCGGCGCGAAGTTGGCAAGCGTACGAATATTGCGGCACATGGGTACACTCTAACCAAAACCCGAGGCAGTCCGCGCGCCGCAGAGGCCCAAATAATACCTAAAGTCAGGGTCGACCCCATTTCAGCCGCCGGCAGAGTGGTTCGAGGTCGAGACGCAACAATCCGGCTTCTTCGGACATTTCGACGAGCCGGCGGGTCCACCAGCGAGCGCCGTACTCCGACGCCCTGCCGATCTCGACATCGACCATCTCGCGGTACACGTGGAGTCCCTTCAGGAATCCGCCCGCGATCAGCGGGCGCGTGACACCGTTCGGGCAACGTCCGCCACCCGGAGCGCCAGGACGAGCCATGTCGAGTATCTTCGTCAAGGCAGCCTCCTCGAGTAATGAAGCGGGGCCGTCCCGCGTTCACTATGAAGTTCACCGGCGAGGCAGAAATGGTTTCCGTTGGCCCGCAACCTTAATCTTCATTTCAGATCCCGCCGGCGCCAATCTGAATGGTTTCTCAAGAAGCCGGGCAACTGGAGGGGGATGCGGAGCCAGTCTTGCCTATTGGCTCTTCGTTCTTCCTCAAAACGGCCGCGGCGTTCGCGGCAACTGCGGCCAGGAGGGGACGAGAGTCCTCGACCGCACGTCGTCCACGGCCCAGGCCGCTCCCGAGCGGCGCAGGTACGCGCTCGCCGTCAGCGGAACCGCGAGCTGTTCGGCGCCACCCGCGCCGGGCCGCGGAGGCCAACGATACGTGAAGACCACGACACACGAATCGGGCCCGCCGCCGCCCGCCGCCGGTTCCATTGTGACCGACGAGACACCGTCGAGGGCGGGATCGCTCCCCGGAGCGCCGGACAAGAAGGCTTTTGAGTGTCGGAGGATCGTTGCGGCGCGGGCCGGTGTCATCCGGTCAGAGCAACCGGCGCTTCCCAGAAGAAACGCCACGCTCACTCCGAGCATCCAGCCCGAAAACGCCCGCCCGGCCGCGGTCATCCGGGAATCGTAACGGACAGTCGCCGACTTGCAAGCTGGGGCCCCGCAGCCTCACTCGGATAATCTCTCCGGCCGTGACGAAGGCCGCGATCGGCTCACGCCGCCCATGAGCTCGTTCTGGGAGAGCCCGGAGAATGTCGAGCGCTTTGCGGCGCGGGAGCCGGACCTGCGTCTGGCCGAGCTCATCCGAGAGTACAGGGACCCTTCCGCCACGAAGGTCCTCGACCTGGGCTGCGCCGCCGGGCGCAATGCCGTTCTGCTCGCTCAAAACGGTTTCGACGTCGAGGCCCTGGACTCATCGGCCGCGATGGTCGCGAAAACTCGCGACCGGCTCGCCTCGATCCTCGGATCCGTCGAGGCGCATCGCCGCGTGCGCATGGGACGGATGGACGATCTGTCCTGGGCCGGCGACGCGAGCTTCGAGCTCGTCGTGGCCCTGGGTCTCTATCATTGCGCGCAGAGCCGTGCGGAGTGGGATCGTGCGCTGGCCGAATCGGCGCGCGTCCTTGCCCCGGGAGGCAGGCTCCTGGTCTCGGTCTTCACGCCGGAAACCGACTTGACCGGCCGCGGGATCCGACCCGTCGCGGGACAGCACCACGTTTACGAGGGCTTCGACAGCGGCCGCGCCTTCCTGGTTGACGCTCCGGGCCTCGACCGCGAGATGGCTCGCCACGGACTGCGACCCCTGAAACCCACCTACACCGCCCGACCGAAAGTGGAGACCGGCCGCCGCGCCTCAGCCAACGGCCTCTATGTCAAGACGGGGACCGGTCCCGGTCCCCACGAAAGACCGTCTTCTCCTCATTCCCCGAACTGACCCCATCCGGTTCCAGGATGAGCGGAAAGACGGAAATACCACAATACACGACTGACCCCATCTCTCTACGCACCCTTGTGGGATAGCTCACCCTAGGATGGGGATCCGCCGAGGCGGTATTGGACGGGTTGCGGGTTCGGCATACTGCGAGCCTTCCCTCATCGCGTCAGTTGGGCGGTCCAGTTCAGGA
>Ga0153915_10005529_pt1 | contig 11758 bp, 6 predicted proteins | sample Opewatmetagenome_2_FD_107003 | JGI IMG/M metagenome (GOLD analysis project Ga0153915, IMG submission 107003) | Freshwater wetland microbial communities from Ohio, USA - Open water 3 Core 3 Depth 3 metaG | ecosystem: Environmental > Aquatic > Freshwater > Wetlands | place: USA: Ohio, Lake Erie...
AAAAACCCGAGGGTAGATAAAGTTGATATTGAAAACTCAGGCGGCGGCTATTATTACTTCAGCCAGGGAGACCTGGAGGAAGTTAAAGGCGTTTTGAAAAGAGATATGCTGCAAAGGACAAAAATTACCGTTGATGACTTATTCGATGAGATAAGACAGAATACAAGCGGGAGCCTTAGCGCAAACCCTCTCCAGATTAATAATGAAAGCGTGCCGCTTAATCTGAAATTCGAAAACTTTTCAAACATTAAACTTGAAGAACTTGAAAACAGAGTAATCCGCGCTGATTCCGAATTGGTTAAAATTAAAGACCTCATTGATTTCCAGGAAGGGAAAGCAATGAGCAGTATTTACAGGGAAGATCAGCAATACACAAGGCGTGTAGCAATTGAAATTAAAGGTCCCCCTCAATTGTGCTCAAATATTATTGAAGATGCGGTATTAAAAACGCAGGTGCCGGAAGGATACCAGATTAAATATAAAAATGATTACTGGCGATTCAAGACTGACGAAGATGATATTGGAATGGTTCTTATTTTTGCCGTCGTTCTTATTTTTATGATTACTGCAGGGCTGTTCGAATCTTTCTCCAAGCCTCTGCTTGTTATATTCGCAGTTCCGTTTGCAATTATGGGCACAATATTCCTCTTTTTCTACGGCGATTACAATATTGACCGGGGCGCGTATGCAGGGATGCTTCTTCTGATAGGATTATCCGTCAACAATTCGATTATTCTAATACATTATCTTGCAAATCATTTTTATTCAAACAGGCAGGAGGATTTAATAAGGCTCAGCTATTCAAGGTTCCGATCAATATTTACGACAACTCTAACAACGATTGCAGGGCTTCTTCCGATGATGGTTAGCCCCCAGCAGAGTTTCTGGAAGAGCCTGTCGTTAAGCGTTTCGGGGGGCATTCTGCTTTCTGCCTTTGTAGTAATCTTTTTCCTTCCAGCAATCTATTCATGGTTTAAAATTAAAAAACCGGTTCAACCCGAATAATAGGGCTGAACCGGCTTCCCACCTTTCCGGTCTTCAATAAGAAAATTAAATATAGCTTACCTTAAGAATATTTGTTTTTCCCTGTTTGTTAAATGGAGAACTTCCGGCATGGATTACGCAATCTCCCTCATTAAGCAGGTTTTCATATTTTAGCGCGACAATAGAATCCTGAATAGCTTCCTCCAGAAGTTCATACCTGTGCAGATAAAAAGTCTTAACTCCCCACACAAGGGACATATACCGTATAAGCGTTTTATTGTTGGTGAAAGCATAAATATCGGCCTGAGGGCGGTGGCTTGCAATTCGTAATGCGGTATAGCCAGAATATGTGAACGTAATAATTGCCTTTGCTTTTAACTGTTGTGAAAGGCGCACGGCATTATAACAGATAGAGTCAGCCAGGAAATTAGGCGTCCCTTCAATAGGGGCATGCTCTTTATTAAATGGATTTCCAAATTTCTCGGTGCATGAGATAATCTCCTGCATGCTCGTAATCGTTTCAACCGGATATTTTCCCACGGAAGTTTCGCCGCTCAGCATTAATGCGTCGGCTCCGTCCAGCACTGCGTTTGCAACATCGGTCGCTTCGGCTCTTGTCGGCCTGAAATTAGTTATCATGCTTTCCATCATCTGCGTTGCAATTATTACAGGTTTGGATTGCTCAATACATTTTTTTACGATAATCTTCTGGATTAAAGGCACTTTTTCAAAAGGCATTTCCACCCCGAGGTCTCCGCGGGCCACCATAATTCCGTCGGCGCACGAAATGATGGCGTCAATTTCATTAAGCGCTTCCGGTTTCTCAATTTTTGCAATTACTCCGGCGTGTCCCCCTTTGCGTTTTATAAGTTCTTTCAATTCGAGGATATCAGCAGCTTTTCTGACAAAAGAAAGCGCAATCCAATCGACTCCTTCTCCTATTGCAAAAAGGGCGTTTGAAATATCTTCTTCGGTAAGGCTCGGCAGGGAAATTTTAGTATTGGGCAGATTGACCCCCTTTTTTGAAGAAAGCGGGCCGCCGTAAATTACTTCCGCTTCAACCGTGTCTTTTTTATTTGTCTTAATGACTTTTAATTTTATTTTTCCATCGTCAATAAGAATTGTTTCTTCTTCATTCACATCGGCGGGGAATTCTTTATAACTCATATAAATACGGTCTTTATTTCCGATGCATTTTTCCGAGACAAAAGTTACAATATCTCCCTCTGCCAGATTAATCAGGTTGTTTTCAATTTCTCCGACACGGAGTTTCGGCCCCTGCAGGTCGGCGAGGGTTGAAACATTCAGAGAAAATTCATTATTAAGCTCCTTTATTAGATTAAAGAGCTTTCGGAATTCTTCCTGCCGGGAGTGTGAAAAATTAAGTCTGAATACATTCACTCCTTCGTCAATCATCTTTTTCATTATTTCTTTTGAAGAAGCGGCCGGCCCAAGAGTTGATACAATTTTTGTTTTTGAAATACGGTCTTTCATATAAATCCATTTATTAAATTATTATTAGACAATGGAGAAGAATAACAGATGGCAAAAAATAAAACGCTTCCGTAAATATAATTGTTATTCGGTAAAAATGTAGTTAAGTCATAATAAACAAAATGAAAAGATAAAACATCTTTTTAATTGGTTAAAAACGGAGGGTAAAAAGGGTAAATTCGTTCGGAACTGACGCGACATTTATTGTGCCCCCATGTGTTCTCATAATCTGGCGCGAGAGGCTTAATCCGATGCCTGAGCCGTTTTTCTTTGTGGTAAAGAAAGGGATAAATATTTTATCCTGCACATCTTTTCCAATTCCGGCGCCGTTATCTTCAACCTGAATGATAATATGATACTGGTCGTCAAGTTTAGCCTGCAGTTCTATTTTCGGATTATCCCTTCCGTCAAGCGCCTGAATGGAGTTCAAAATTAAATTTATGAGTATCTGTTCAATCAATTGGGAGTCGGCGGTGAGCTCAAGAGATTGGGGTGTAATACTAATATTAAATGCTATTCCTTTCTCAATCAGTTCATTTCCCATAAGTTGTTTTATTCTGTTAAAAAGCTTGTCAATAGTAAATATCTGGAAATCCGGTTTCGGAATACGGGTAAGGTCCCGGTATTTATCTACAAACCGGATTAACCCTTCGCTTCTTTTGTGTATTGTATTAACTGCGGCGGAAATGTCTTCAATAGTGTCGCCGTCAAGTCCGGCGGCTTCATTTTTAGAATCATCTATTATTTTTGCCGCAGTTGCCGAAAGAGATGAAATTGGCGTAACAGAATTCATAATTTCGTGAGTAAGCACTCTTATAAGTTTCTGCCATGCTTCCATTTCTTTTTCTTCGAGCTCGTTCTGAATATTCTGGAATGCAACAAGTTTATAGAACTGATCTCTAAGCTTGAACTCGGTTGCATATATAAACAACTGGTTCATTTCCGAACCGTTCATAATTTTAATTATTTTTTTGCCGTTTCTTTTTATCGTAACAAAAGCATCCGCCAGTTCTTTCTTTTCGGGAATAAGGTCGTTAATGTAATGAAGAGATGATATCTTTAGTAATCTCTTGGCGGCATTGTTTATAAGCTCTACTTTCCCTGTCTGATTGAACGATAATAACCCGATTCCGATATGCTGGGTTACGGTGTTAAGGTATTTATAATGTTCTTCCTTTTCTCTTTTTGTATCCTGGAATTTTTTTATTACCTCTTCAAATGCTTCTCCGAGTTCCTTAAAAGTTCCTCCGAGATTATGTCTGTCGAATGTCTGCGAATAATCGGAATATTTAATTGCCATTAAAAAACGGGAGAGTTCTTTATTAACAAAATTGATATATGTAAAAAGACGGTATATCTGCCAACCGCATAATAATAAAGCTATTATTATTATCTGATACAACGGCGCCGGTAAATTGACAGTGCAGAAGAGGAATATTGTAATAGTTAAAACTATAATGCGCAGGATTACATTCAAACTGAAATTATTTAAAAGAGATTTTTTCATTTTATAAGCCGAATTTTTCCATTCTTCGGTAGAGTGAAGTTCTTGTTATGCCGAGTTCTTTTGCCGCTTTGGAAATATTCCCTTCATACTTGTGAAGAATCTTCTTTATGATGGCTTTTTCAACTTCGTCAAGATTAAAATTATCGATGAAAATATCTTCCTTATTTTCAAACTTAGTAAAAAAGAAATCGGATGGGCATAAGACGCCGGAATCGCATAAAATAACGCTCCGTTCCATAGTGTGCTGTAATTCCCTCACATTCCCGGGCCAGGAATAATTTTCAAGTTTTTTCAGCGTCCCCGGATCAAGCGAAAGTGTTTCCTTGTTATATTTCTTTTTATATATTGAAAGGAAATAATGTGCAAGAAGGGAAATATCCTCCTTTCTTTCTCTAAGCGGGGGGATGTCGATTTCGACCGTATTAATACGGTAAAGCAAATCCTGCCTGAAGTTATTTTCCGTAACCATCTGATAAACAGGTTTGTTTGTAGCGCAGATTAATCTGATATCGATAGGCACGGCTTTGTTAGAGCCAACGCGCGTTATCTGCCGGTTCTGCAAAACGCTTAATAACTTTGCCTGCTGTTCAAGGGGTATATTTCCTATCTCATCTAAAAAGAGAGTTCCCCCTGAAGCGGTTTCGAATCTTCCGGCTCTTTCTTCTTTGGCGTCTGTGAACGCCCCCTTAACATGCCCGAACAATTCGCTTTCAAACAAAGAGGGGCTTATAGCTCCCATATCGACGCCGATGAATACTTCGTTAGCGCGTTTCGATCTTCTGTGCAGAGCGCGGGCGGCAAGTTCTTTCCCGGTTCCGTTCTCTCCGAGTATCAAAACATTTGCATCTGTCGCCGCTACTTTTTCGATAGTAGTGAATACTTCCTTTATTGCATTGGAAGTCCCGATAAGTTCGTGAAATGAATGGCTTATATCGGAATTAAGCTGTTTCTGTTTATCTATTAGGTTTTTAAGCTGTATTTTCGATTCGCGCAATTTTACGGCTGATGAATAAGTTGCAATAAATTTTTCATTCTGCCATGGTTTCAGAACAAAATCGGTAGCCCCTTCTTTTATTGCTCTTACAGCGGTTTCAACGTCGCCGTAAGCGGTTATTAAAACGACAACTGCATCTGGGTCAATTGAAAGTATTTCTTTAAGCCAGTAAAAACCCTCCTCGCCGCTTGTAATATCTTGTGTAAAATTCATATCAAGAAATATTACCTCATAACTGCTGTTTTTTAACAGGGTAGGAATATTGGCCGGGTTCTTTTCCGTATCCGCCTTTACCGAGTATGGTTTAAGCAATAGTTTTGCCGCAAAGAGGATATCTTCGTTATCATCTATTATTAATACTTTTGATCCGTTCATAATTACCAATAAGTTGTTTTTCTATAAATTATCAAATTGTGTTCCTCACTCAATAATAAGAATAAAAAGGGTATTTGTCCATAAGAAGTGTACGATTCCGTACACCATTGTAACATTTATGGACAAGTAAAAGTATTAACAAGTGAAAATAAATGAAAATTTATTTGAATAGAAGATATTTGAATAGCGGCACATTATTTGCATTTAAGATATAAAATAAAAAGGCAGAAATTGGAATGGACAAACAATTAGAAAAAAAGAGATTTACTCCCAAAAAAATTGCACTCTATGCAGGTATTGGTTTATTTGTTCTTTTTATCCTGTATGTCTTCGTTTTCAGCGATAAAAGCAGAAGGTTCAACCAGGATAAAGACAGAATAACAATTTCGGACGTAAAACAGGGCAAATTTCAGGACTATATACCTATAACCGGAAGCGTTGAACCGATACAGACTTTTTACCTTGATTTAACCGACGGCGGAAAAGTAGTTCAGAAGTTTGTTCAGGAAGGGGCTATTCTAAAAGCCGGAGATCCGATTATTAAACTCGATAATCCGAGTATCTCTCTTCAACTGATGAATACTCAATCCAGTTTTATATATGCCGAAAGCCAGTCAAGGCAGAACAGATTGACTTTTGAACAAAACCAGCTTTCCAAAAAAAGCACTTTGTTGGATTTGGATAGAAACCTTCTGAACCAGAAAAGAACTTATGAAAACAATAAAATACTTTTCGAGAAAAAACTTGTTTCCCAGAATGATTATGAGACAAGCAAAGAGTTATATGAATATTATGTAAAAAGCAAAGACCTTACGCTTGCAGTGCTAAAGAATGATTCCCTAACGAATATACAGCTTATGGCAACAGCCGAGGCAACGCTAAAAAAACAGCAGGAATATTTAAAGCTTGTTGAAATGCAGCTTGCAAACCTTACTGTAAAAGCTCCTATATCGGGGCAGCTTACTTCGTTAAAAGCGGAAATAGGACAGAATATTGGGGGCGGTTATAAACTCGGACAGATTGACAATACCGAGTCGTTCAAAATTAAGGCCGATGTTGATGAACATTATATAAACCGGGTAAGGGCCGGCCTTACCGGCGTTTATGAGTTTGACGGAAAAAATTATACGCTGGAAATTAAAACTGTTTATCCTCAGGTAACAGACGGCAAATTTCAGGTTGAACTCTATTTTATGGGCGAGGCCCCTAAAGGAATAAGAAGAGGGCAGACGGTTCATATTAAATTAGACCTCGGCGGGGAAAGCGATGCAATCCTTGTTGAAGCCGGAGGATTTTTCCAGACGACAGGCGGGCAGTATATCTATGTCCTCGATCAGTCTGGTTCTTTTGCAGTTAAGAGAAGCATAAAAATCGGAAGGCAGAATCCGCAGTTTTACGAAGTGCTTAGCGGACTTACACCGGGGGAAAAAGTTATTACCTCATCGTATGAAAATTTCGGCGATGCAGAAAAGATAATTTTAAAATAATTAAAGGGATACGGTATGTTCAGTAATTATTTAAAAACAGCTTTCAGAAATTTGACTAAAAATAAGTACTATTCATTAATAAGCATTTTCAGCCTTGGCATTGCAATAAGCTGCTTCATTTTTACCTATGCTTACTTTAAACACGAAATGAGTTATGATTCATACCATAATAACAGCGGAAGAATATACAGAATTATTGCCGAAACAAAAATATACAAGCCGGTAAAACTTGCTTCAACAAGCGAACTGCTTGCCCCGGAATTAAAGAAAATTAGCGCCGGTTTTGAGTATGTTGCCCGCACCGAAACAGGAAGGGAAAAAACTTTAAGAAGAGGAAATATTTTATTCAGGGAAAAAAATGTTTTTCATGTTGAGCAGGATTTTCTTAATATCTTTTCGCCCGAATTTATACTTGGCGTTAAGGAAAATGCCCTTGTGCGTCCCAATACTGTTCTGCTTACAAAATCAATTGCTTCAAAATATTTCGGCACCGAAAATCCTGTAGGGCAGAATATTCTTATAAACAATAAGAGTTATGAAGTTACAGGGGTTGTGTCCGATCCTCCGACAAATACGCATATGAAATATACACTGCTTGCTTCGTTTGCAACAATTGAACCCACTCTGACATACAAAGACTGGACATGTTACAATTACTTTACTTTTATTAAACTGAAAGAGGGGGTAAGCGCAGAATCTTTCGGGAAAGTCCTTTATAATATTTCGGAGAAATATCTGAATGCATCATACGGTATTTATCAGCATCATCTGCTTCAGCCGTTAACCGATATTCATATAAATACCGAACTGGATTGGGACATTGACCAGCATACAAATGTTGCATACCTCTATATTCTTCTGGCAGTCGGTATTCTGTCTCTTGGGATGGCAAATATAAATTTAATTAATATGTCGGTATCCCATTCTCTTAACCGTTCAAAAGAAATAGGCATCCGAAAAGCGGCAGGAGCAGCCAAGGCGTCCATAATTTACCAGTTTTTTGTCGAATCGTTTTTAATACTTCTTTTGTCGGGTATTCTGGCCGTTATTGTTTCGGTTCTTTTCATGCCCGCATTTAACAAAATAGCTGAAATGGATTTCTCATTTACCCGGCTGTTTAGTTTTGATTGGATTATATTAATTCTTGCCTTAGTTTTTGCGCTCAGTATTATTGCCTCAATTTACCCCGCAATAATTATTTCTTCGGTTAAACCGGCGATTGCGCTTAAAAAGTTCTTTATTTCAACAACGGGAGGCAGCAGATTAAAAACGCTGCTTATGACCGCCCAGTATTCGGTTACAATTGTTTTGCTAATATGTTTCGCTGTTATGTACACACAGACAAATTATATGAAAAATAAATATTTAGGTTTCGAAAAAGAGCAAAAACTATTACTGCAGATTCCTTCGGTAAATGCCGGTTACGATTATTTGACAAAGGAGTTCTCGGGGCATAAAACAATTGTTGGGGCAAGTATTTCATCGGCCGCTATGGGAGGGGGAGTTTCTTTCGGGAGTGTTCCGATGCCGGGAGAAGACCCGAATTCGACTAACCGGAAAAAAGTACGGCACCTTTTTGCCGATGCAAATTTTATCCGAAATTATAAAATAAACCTTCGTGCCGGGGATACCAGCCGTATTTTTAACGGAGGATTGAAAAACGGAATAATTGTTAATGAGAAATTTGCCAGAGAATTTGGGTGGCATAACTTCCGTGATGCCATTGGGCAGACTCTCTTTATTCCATGGGTTAATAAAAATCTTGAAATTATCGGGTTAGTTAAAGATTTCAATTTTGCAGGCCTTCAGGAAACCATTGAACCAATGCTGATTTATGACGCTCCTGAACAGTACCGCTATATTACGCTGGATATTAAAGGAAATACTCAGGAAACCCTTTCTTTCCTGAAAGATAAATGGGCGCAGATTTTCCCGAATTCCCCGTTTAGTTATTTCTTCCTTGATGAGTATTTTAACAGGAATTACAATAAAGACGAAAGAATTGTTAATGTCTTTTCCATATTCTCATGGATCGGCATTGCAATAGCATGTTTCGGGCTTGTCGGGGTAACTAATTTCAACATACAAAGAAAAGTCAAAGAAGCCGGCATAAGAAAAGTTTTTGGGGCTACTGTTTATAATCTTCTGCTTGTTTTTGTTAAGCGCATTATTCTTACCATATTGATAGCCGGCGTATTAGCTTCGGCTCCCGCCTATTATTTTATGGATAAATGGCTCGGCAAATATGCATATAGAATAGATCTTAATATATTTTTCTTTATCGGTTCCGTCTTTATTATTCTTTTTATTTCTGTATTGATGGTTGCATATCCTTTATTCAAAGCCGCGTCAAAAAACCCAATTGAAAGTCTCAGGTATGAATAATATTATTAGGGAGGAATAAATGTTCAGAAATTATCTGGTTACTGCAATAAGAAACATTAAAAGGCACAAAGCATTTTCAACTATTAATATCCTCGGTCTTGCTGTGGGTATGGCGGTATGCATAATGATTATGATTTACGTGCAGTCAGAGTTAAGCTACGATAAGTTTCATAAAGATTATGACAGAATATATCGTGTCGAGATGACAAAAATTATCAATGGTGAAAATGATATTTCAATAACATTCAAGCATAACTTCGGTGAAAGAATTCTGCAAAATATCTCAGGCATCGAAATGTTTACGCGGATAGAAGCGCTGTCTTTTTATGATAAAGCCGCCCTTTCCTATAAAAATAATATGTTTTATGAAAAAGGGCATATGAGCGTAGAACCTTCATTTTTTAAGATGTTTGGTTTTAAAGCTGTCAGCGGTAATTTAAATACTGCAATGGATGATCCCAATTCCCTCGTCATAACAGAAAAGCTTGCTCGCAAATATTTTGGCAGAGAAAATCCGATTGGCAAAACCATATCATTTGAAACAGCAAAAGGGAAAGAAAGCAGGATAATTACAGCGGTGTTGGAAGATGTGCCGGGAAATACGCATATACAATTTAATATGCTTACCCCGTTGATTGTTACAAAAGGGAATGAAGGCAATTCAAATTATCACACATATTTTAAGATAAAAGATAATATAGCTGCAGACACTATAGCAAAAAGAATTAGTATATTAATTACATCTGATAATCCCAAATATAAAAATTCTGTGTTTTCGCTTAAAAATATAACTGACATTCATTTAAACTCGGCATCCTGGAAAGAAATAGCTGCAAGCGGAAATATAACCGGACTCTATATATTCGCTGCTTTGGCTGTTTTAGTTTTATTGTTGGCATGTATTAATTTTATGAATCTTACAACATCCGGCTCAATTAAGCGTACAATGGAAATCGGTTTAAGAAAAGTATTAGGTGCGGATAAAAAAGCTTTAATTAAACAATTTATAGGAGAAGCTTTTCTTCTCTCGGCCATATCATTTCTTATTTCGTTGACAATAGTACTTATTACGCTTCCATGGTACAAAGAGTTTACAGGTATAGACATGTCTTTCGGAATATTTTTTACTTTTACCTCACGTGTATTGCTATTATTTTTATTGATTATTACATCTATTACTGCAGGCGCATATCCGGCTTTTATATTGTCTAATTATGATCCTGTTAATGTATTTAATAAAAACATTCCGGTTAAAAAGAAGGGTATAAAAATTAATTTAAGAAAAAGTCTTATTATATTCCAATTTGTCATAACATCAGCTCTATTTGTCGGGGTAATAATAATAGTCAAACAGATGAATTTTGTGTTAAATAAAGATTTAGGATATTCTAAAGAGCAAATATTAGTACTGGAATTAAATTCCAACAATGAAGAACAAGCTGAATTATTAAAGTCGGAACTTAAAAAAATATCCAGTATAAAGGACTTAACTTTAACATCATTTCTGCCTGATAAAATAGCGCGGCAAAGCGGATTTGTCGCCGAAACCGAACAAGGGATGTCGGAAATGATTATGGCAAATAGCGGTAAAATAGATCCTGATTTTATAAAAACTTACGGTATCCAAATTATTCAAGGTGCGAATATTTTACCTGCTGGAAATCAAGAATCAAATGCGTTTACAGATCAATACTTATTAAATGAAACAGCTGTAAAAACATTTGGCCTTAAATCTCCGGTTGGTAAAAGATTCGGGCTGGGTAAAGTTTATAAGGGTATAATTGCAGGAATAGTAAAAGATTTTCATTTTAGTAACTTGCATGAGACAATAGCTCCTCTTGTGTTGCATTATCAGAGTAACCCCGCGATTTATATTTCAATTAAATTGAATACGAATGATATAATAAATGCGTTGGCTGAAATAAAAAATACTTTTAAAGATATATATATTGAAAAGCCTTTCGAATATTATTTCTTTGATGACGTATATAATAAAATGTATAGAGCAGATATAAAATTTCTTGATATTATTAAAATATTCTCCGGCATTTCGGGTTTTATAGCTTGTATCGGGTTATTAGGCCAAGTGCTTCTTTCGGCGGAAATAAGAAAAAAAGAGATAGGTATAAGGAAAGTACTCGGGGCGGAAATAAAAAATGTTATTGCCATGCTTTCGAAAGAATATATCTATCTAATTATTATTGCAAATATTATTGCTATTCCGGTTTCATATTATCTTATGCGGTTATGGTTAAATGATTTCGCATACAAAACCGATATAAGCTGGTGGATATTCCTTCTGGCAATGGCGGTTTCTCTTGTTATTGCAATGCTGACAATAAGCTGGCAGACATATAAAGCTGCAACGGCTAATCCGGTTGAGTCAATCAGATATGAATAAAAAGTAAAGAGGAATAAATGTTAAGAAATTATCTGGTTACGGCAATAAGAAACATCAAAAGGCACAAAGCATTTTCAATTATCAATATTCTCGGGCTTGCTGCAGGTATGGCGGTATGCATAATGATTATG
>Ga0153915_10005532_pt1 | contig 11757 bp, 9 predicted proteins | sample Opewatmetagenome_2_FD_107003 | JGI IMG/M metagenome (GOLD analysis project Ga0153915, IMG submission 107003) | Freshwater wetland microbial communities from Ohio, USA - Open water 3 Core 3 Depth 3 metaG | ecosystem: Environmental > Aquatic > Freshwater > Wetlands | place: USA: Ohio, Lake Erie...
CCGCAGAAGGGACACTTGCTATGCTTCCCTTCGCGAATCAGACTCACCGCATGTTCTGGCATGTCACCACCGCACATGGGACAAAGCCAAGCAGTCAGGTTCTGAGACATCTCGTCAATTGCCGGCATTATCATGGCTTCATCCTCGCCTGACATCCTGACGGAGCAAGTAGCCCCTTTAACTCCAGGCCTGCCAGTTATTGTGACCTCAACTCCAAGATTCTTTCTTGTATACTTCCCGCGAGCCCACCCAGTGATTCTCGATTGGATGTGTTCTCCAATCGTGCTCTGATTTGAAGTCACTTCCGAGAAGTTGGACTTCTCGAGAACCTGCAGTGCCTTTGAGTGCATTTCCTCGGGTGTCCAGTCCTCAACTTTGAACGTCATCTCGCCATGGCTCAAGTCCGCAAGTCTAAGCTCAAACTGTTCGGGGGTGATGTTCTCAGGGATCAAAAGGTCACATACTGCTCGGACAGTGAATGGTTCCGTCATTGCCGTGTGCGGCTTCCCCTCATGATCAACATAGGATGTCATAGCAATGATATCGCCCTTGACACAGTCCTTTGTTGGCAAGAACTCAAACAACGGGCTGTCGAAACCGCTTGGGTCAATCTTGGCAATGGTCTTGACAATGGGACCTTCTACTGACATCGCGTCGCGAGGATATGTGACCAAGCTAACGGTAACATCAGTTATGACGAACCTCGTGTTATTCAGTACCTTGACCTTGTATCGGAGCCTATTCCCGACAAACTCGCCACCCCGAAGGACCTGTACATCTGTCGTAACAGCTCTGGCGGCATACGCTTCTTTCGGTCTCCCGGCTGCAGGAGTATACACAGGGGCTCCACGCACATAGAATATCCCTGTCGATTCATCCACAAATCCCTGCAAGTAAGTAGAGAGCACCAATCCCAGACTGGCACTAGATATTCCAAGAGAATCGGCAAATTCCTTCAGGTTGACGACACCCATCTCTCTTGCCCTTCGCTGGAGATCGGTTATCCAAGACTTATCGGCAATCAGGGACGTCCCCGGGATTCTAATGTGTGATGTGTCCGTAAGAGCATCTGCTAGATACAGGGCTGCATCATAGACTCCGAGTTTCCTCGACTCAACGCCGAGGTCAAGCACGCCTCTTTCGTCAAGGGTGCTTTTTAGATTACGAATGACCATGTCCTTTCGCAAATATGCTCCGGCAATGGTCACCAATACAGGTATCTTGAGCTTGGCCAGCGAAAAGACGACGTCGGAGCCTTGTAGCGTAAGGCCTCTCTTGATTGCCTCTTCTCGGGCGTCGAATCTTCCCTTGGTTGCCAATTCAGTTTCCACAATCTTCTCAAGGGCGGACCTAGAATAGAGGTTACCTGCGTTATTCGCTATCACGTCCTTGCTCATCTTTGGAACCAAGGAAACCAAGAATCTCTCATCAAGGGACCATTCGGCACAAACCGCATGAACATCGATTTTCCCCATAGTGTCCGCGTGGGAGAGGAGGTCTTCAGTCAGCCGAGTAATACTGAGCACAGTAGATGCATCTGACGACAGAGCAAGAAAACCAGTTCGCCGCAAGATCCCGGCAGCCTTGGCGACTGACATGCCCATCTGGCTGGCAACCAGTGCTATGGGCAGACTTCTTCTTTCCTTAATTAGTTCACGAAGTTGTGTCTTTTGATCCACGCTCAGATTGGCCGGCCAGATAGCAGTTATGAGAACCATGACAGCAGCTATCAAACCAAAGCCTATCGTCGCGTATGCGACAGCCTTGTTGTTCCAGAAGTAGGTTACGCTGATAATCGTATAGACCAGAATGGACAACGTATAGAAACTATAGAAGACATCCCCCTTTTGCACCGATATCTCCGACTGATATTTCGCATTATTCTCTTATAGGGTCTTTCCTTACCAGCACGCTCTTAGCCGCGAAAGCCGCTGAATCCGGTCCATGCTCAACGATGCAATCTCTGGCATCTGTAAAGAATGGCTATCAATACTCTATGTGGAAATCGGATTCTCAGAATTGCAGTACTCCTACCAGATTCCCGCTATCACGCCCGTAATCACAGGGTGTGGCTGGGGCCCGCAGGGTAAATCGTGGTAGGAGGGGGGAGTTTCGTAAATGAGGGCATGTAACGAAAACGAGCCCTGCAGACCAACCAACCACAATGGTACATAATGCGGAGGTTGAATATAAATCAGCTCATTGGTTGAAATGGAAAAAGAGCATTTTCATACGAATCGTGCGACTTATGCAGTTGTTCGACGGGTCTCCCAACCTACCTTCCCACTATGGCACCGCAGAATGGACACTTTGCATGTCGCCCGGCCCTAATGCCATCAACGGACTCGGGAGGTAATTCACCGACACAAACTGGACAAAGCCATGCACTCAGGTTGTGCGACATCTCGTCTATCGCAGGCAGTATCATTGCCTCATCCTGACCTGATATCCGGATTCTGCAGACGGCACCTCTTGTGTCCGGTCTGCCTGTGATGGTAATCTCAACACCCAAGTTCTTGCCGGTGTACTTGCCGCGTGCCCAGCCGGTAACCCTCGACTCGATCTTCTCACCTATCATCGCGCGTTCGCTCTTCACTTCTGAGAAGTTTGATTTTCCGAGGACTTGAAGGGCCTTAGAATGCATCTCCTCGGGGGTCCATTCATCGACCCTTGATGCCATCTCTCCGTGGGTCAGGTTTTCGAGACGGCGCTCGAAATCGTCAGGAGAGATACGTTCAGGCATGAGCAGGTCACATACCGACCTCACAGTGTACGGCTCCGTCATAGTCGAATATGCCCTACCCTCGTGATCGACGTAAGAGACGTTCGCAACTATGTCGCCCTTCACACAATCTTGAGTGGGAAGGAACTCGAAAGCGGGACTCATGAAGCCGCTTGGCTCAATCTTGGTGATGCTCTTCGCCGTTGGACCTTCCACAGACAGAGCACCCCTTGGGTACGTGACCAGACTGACAGTGACGTCTGTTATCACGTACTTGGACTTGTTGAGAATCTTGACCTTGTACCTCAGTCTGTTCCCGACGAATTCGCCTCCTCGAAGAACCTGTACCTCTGCCGCTCTTTCTTCGGATCCGAGCGTCTGGTCCATTCTCACAATAACTGCTGTGCTTCTCCTGCTCCCCTCTGATCCGAAGGTGATCTCCGGCGTTGTCAGCCTACTCGCATTTTGTGAAGGCATAACAGCACACATAGCGAAAGATGCCACAAAACAAACAATAATCGGCACGATTGCTGCAATCCCGTATGGTGCATATGGGAAACTGGTAACTGTGGTGATGAGTGCAATCAACGAAATAATGAAAATAGTACAGATAATGACACCTGCGTTACTCTGCTTACTGCTTTCGCTTGCCATCGTCCTTGAACAACTCCCTCATAGCTACAATCCGCAATTCAGCTTATAGAGTCTTTGAGAGCACAATCTCAGCTTATGAATCGCCAAAAGCACGAATGATGCATGCCTGGGCTTTCGGACACGGGATTCAGGGCTGCAATAGACCTTCATTCATCCGTAATTCCTCATGCAACTAACTGGAAAGGCAGATACCACGCTTGGTGTTTTCGTAGTCGCAGTCCTGTTCTACCCCGGCTCCATGCGAAAACCTTTTTCTCATGTAAGTAGAACATTTCTGTTCGTCGAGTTCGCATACAGGGGGCATTACTGCGAGGACGCTAAAGATTGTCGTAATCATTGCGGTTGTTGCACTCGCTCTGTTTGTCATCTTCAAAATCAGCGAAGCGGCCGGCGTTCTTCACCTTATTACTGACCCCGTCAACGTATTCATTATAGCTCTCATGGCTCTGGTGATGTTTGTTGTCTGCTGCGTCCGGGGGTGTTCTAGCTCTCACTGGAGAACAACCCAAGTTGCGCTGCAAATGCCTAGGCCCGATGGAAGACCCGGGAGAACAGAAGACACCGAATGATTGCTTTGTCCCAGAATCATTACCGGATTGCCCTTGCGCTTCTTTCAAGGGCTCTCACATATTCGGCTACGCTCAGTGAATCTGAGTCGTATGCTTTTTCTAGTGCAGCTCTGCATTGAACGCTGTCGCCAAGCTCTGAATAGACCGATGCAAGATCCAACCAAGCCTGTGAGTATTCCGGATTCAGTTCGACCGCCCTGAGAAGGGCTCTCTCGGCCGCATGGTATCTTCCTTCGCTCCTGAATACTCCGCCAAGACTCGTCCACAGAGCTGCATCAGTCCTCTCGAGCCGTATCGCTCTCCTGTATGCGGACTCCGCCTTGCGCCAAAAGCCAAGCCGGTCTTCAAGTTTGCCAAGCAGAAACCATCCCAAGTAGCTATCTCCTACTTCTGACACTACGGATTCGAAGGCATCGACGGTTTCGCTCTTGGGACCTGTTCTGAGAGCTAGACCCGCTAACCTCAGCCAAGCCCATCCGTCCTTTGGGTCAGACCGGACGATACGGACTTGCTTCACGAAGACTCCATCAACGCACTTGAGAAGCTCGATATCCATACCACCAATTGCTTGATCTGTTTCGCTGTTCATTTTGGAATCACTCCTGCGAGAATTGGGCTTGCCTGATACCGACAGGTCGTACCGCGTCCTGCACTGGCAGTCACGAGAAGATTCGTAACTGAAGGCGGCTCACGCAACATGCGTTCTCGCATCGCCAGCTCCCTGAACATGACGCCAGACGATGAATCAAACCTATCCAAGAATCCGGGTACCACGATGGTGTCGGCTCGCTCAATAGCCTCATCCAGTTCCCTGGAAACAGAGTCCTCCGACATCTAAGCAAACCTCGAATAGACAACAGGCGGGCGGCATCGTGCACGCCACCCGGCTGCAGGCCCAGCCCACGGACGCTACCGTCCGCAGCACGCCCGCCTTCGCATTCGAGTACAGTCAAGACACTCTATCATACTTTCGAAGAATGACCCGCAGGAAATATAGGGTCTTTCACCACACTTCAGGACTTTTGGGCGCCTTGCATAGGATAAGATGGTAACATAATCCTGAGGACGGCTTCTGAAGTAACCATACTCCTCCACGTGCTTTGGCGATACGGAAATGTCTTGTTTTGCAGACCCCCTGTAGAAGGTTGAGAATGGCCTCCGGACTTCTAGCCGCCCCGGCAATTTCCTGAGCGTACTGTTTAATACATGATTGAACCATCCCGACGCATTATGCGGAAGCAATGGTTTGCATTGATGCTTCTTGTAGTGCCATTGATGCCAGTAGCAGTGATACTTTCCATGGCCAGCCCAGCTAGTGCCTGGGGACTAGCTACTCATCAGTTCATAGCCACAGAGGCCATTGGCAGTATCACGAATGCTAGCTGGGCTAGTGCCTTCGACTACTATACTCCGGAGATTATGGAGGGATCCACGACTCCTGACACTACGTGGCAGGACTGGGACAATCACCTATACTACCCTGAGACCGGACAGTATACTGCTCCTCAGGCCGCTACCAGATGGTTCAACTTCGCTAGAGACAACTTCACCGCGGGCAATTGGGAAAGTGGGTTCTTCGCGGCGGGTGTAATGTTGCACTATTCTTCTGACCCGTGCACGCCGACTCACACAGGGCCGAACTCCACCGCGCATGCTGCCTACGAAAGAGATACAAATGACAACCTCGACAGCCTCAGCCTCACCACACCATCAGAGACGTACATACCGAACGTCACAGAGTTGGTTGTACAGAGTGCCACCTTCGCACATCAATACTACGACATTGTCGTTGAGGCATATCCGAGCAGCGACTCAAGAATGATAGCCACTAATGCGACGATCAAAGCACTTACTGAGGCCTGCGTTTCGAGAGCGATTAATGCAACGCTCAGTCTATTCCACACGCTCACTCTGGGAATCAATGCTCCAGATGTCTCTTATGCCTTTGAATATGTTGCCCTCATTGACTATGCTCACTCAAACGACTATGCCACTGGCGCACAGCTCAACGCAGTCAATGCAACGCTGGCAAGAGCCGGATTCGAGATGAGAATCCAATACGCGGCGATCAACGCGACCTCGCTGGCAGACGTCGACCTTCTGATAGCCACGTGCGCGCTCAATGCGTATTCCGCTAATGAACTATCGAATATCGCTACGTGGGCTTCTTCAGGAAACAAGTCGATTCTGTTGACAGGGCGGGGAGACTTCTCAACTAATGTGGACGATGCCCGACCCAATCAAATACTCGAAGCCATTGGTTCTCACATCCGAATCAATGATGACAACGTCTACATGACAGGAACATATCAGCCATGGTACAACGACCTCACAGTCATTCCTGCTGCTAGTCAAACTGCCGGTCTTACGGAGAATGTGAGTTCCATTACACTATTCTCGCCATCCAGCCTCTACTTCACGGTCGACGGTCCGGTCCTGCCCATAATCTACGCGGACCACACTGGATATCAGACCGACCAAGTGCCACCGGGAATCCAAGTTGTCTATGATGACACGGACGACGGGCAATATGGAAATCAGACTCCGCTGATGGCAATCGAGCAGGTAGGGGCTCTGCGATTGTTGGTAGCAGGAACCACATTCTTCAGTGACTTCGATTACGGAAAGACCGATTTTGACAATGTTCACGTAGTCGAGAACTTCCTGTATTGGGTTACGAATCGCACACAAGGGACAATACCTGACGTAGACGAAGTGGGTCCTAGGATAAGCGCCGTTCAGTGGACTCCGAGCTCTCCGCTAAATGACCAACCCGTTGTCTTCAGTGCTTCTGTAACCGATCCAGACAACGTCGATACCGTCATGCTGGAATATATTCTAGACACGGAAACAGTGACCGTTCCGATGACGCAAGTAGGTGGAGTGTATTCTGCCACGATATCTGGTCTCGAGAACAAGACAATCGCAGTCAAAGTCGTTGCCAATGACACAAGCGGCAACATAGCCACGCGGGCGTACTTCTCTCTTGCTTGGGCTGGAAGTACTACTAGTACAACGACCACTACAACGACAACGTCGGCGGGTCCCGTTGACACACTGACATATGTCGTAATCATTGGTTCAGTAGCGGCAGTAGTTGTTGTTGTGTTGACTGTCTTCGCCCGTAGAAGATAATCGACGCCGGTGGGATGGGAGAGCTCTGCCGCTTAGATTAGACTCTCCCACTCCCAGTCTTCTGATACTGTCCAATTACCTTGTTTGAAGAATCTCGCCAACTACTCTTCCCGCTTCAGTCTTGATGTCATTCCATGGATTGAATTCGAAGACTCGTTGTACAATCGCTTGTCGTCTCAGTGCGAATAGGAGCTCTGTCATAAACAAGCCGCGACCGGTGACTAGAAGACTCGGCAGGACTTCTTTCATCTTGTCGAAGCTGGGTGATGTCAGATCTTCGAGCTTCAGACCCATTGATTTCGATTTCGCGACAAAGTCAATGATGCCGATTGTCTTGGTCACGCCGCATGTCGGGCTGTCGTTCATGGCGATGATCCCAACAATGTCATAGCCGTTGTCGACGAGATTCTTCATGTCTATCGCGATGGCTTTTACCACTTTCTTGCATAGTCGGCGGTATCTTAGCAGCCATATTCGTACGATGCCCCTTACGATCGGAAAAAGCTTCGAGTCGGCATAGCGGAAGATTGTCGGCATGAACCTTAAGGAAGAAGTGCGTGAGACGCCGCCCCATCCTAGGCACTCTAGGCAAGGAAGCTGCTCGACACCAATTCCATTCTCCGCAAGAGGCAAGAATAGATCCCGCAATGCCCCTGCACCAACTGCAATCCCGGGGTAGCGCCGGTTTTGGTCGAGAAGGCAACTACTGACGTAGACTACTCGCCTACTCCTATGATCCGCGAAGTGGACTCGTTGATTCTTGGGCATTGATAATCACGCATGATGTTCACAAATGATACAGATAAGGATGGCAGAGAAGAACTAGTAGCCCGATGCTTGTCCGTCCTTTCGGTAATCCGACCCTGCGACCCATCCCTCGTGGATTCTCATTATTGCCTGCCCGCCGCCGAACTGTGATGATGAATCTTGGGCTAGCCTATGCCCCTTCCTCTGCAGGTCTGTCTTCACTGAGCCGGGTGTGCCTATCTCAAGGTTCACAGTATTAGAATGCTGGTCGTGGCGAAACCTTGGAAAGTCGATTGCATGCTGAGGGGACATGCTGCAATCCACGATGTTGCTCACGAACTGAGCGTGAGCTTCGGCTTGATGATCTCCTCCCATTATTCCAAAGACGCCCAGCAGGCCATCATCATCATACATGGCTCCTGGACACAGCGTATGGAAAGGAAGCTTCCCTGGCCAGTAGCAGTTCGGATGCGACGGGTCCAGTGAAAAGAGCGCCCCGCGATTCTGCAGTTTTATGCCCCAGCCCGGAACGACAAGGCCGCTTCCGAAGGACATGTACAGGCTGTTTATGAAAGACACAGCTCGTCCTTCAGCATCCGCGGTCGCTAGATAGACCGTGTCCGAGGATCTGCTGATGCCGGTCTCAGGCAAGTCCATTGCCTTCTTCGCGTTGACAAGTTCTGCTCGCTTCACTGCATACTCTACTGACAACAGCTTCTCCATTGGTACATGATAGAAATCCGGGTCTGCATTGTGTTGCTCCAAGTCGGAATAGGCAAGTTTCTTTGCCTCAATCATGATATGATAACGTTCTGCTTCGAGTGATGCGAAGATCGATGTGTCGAAAGTCGCCATGATGTTAAGCATCACTTGTGCTGCAAATCCCTGACTGTTGGGTGGATGCTCGAAGACGCGAACTCCACGATATGAACTCTTGACCGGCGTAGTTTCCTTCGTCGAATGTCCCCTCAAATCGCCAACGGAGACAAACCCGCCATGTGACTGAATTGTCTCGGCAATCGCCTCTGCAATCTCACCTCCATAGAACGACTCGATTCCTTCCCTTGCTACTGTTTCAAACGTCTTGGCAAGGTCGGCATTGCGCATGACCCGTCCAGTCTCCGGACCCTTTCCATCAATAGTAAAGACAGCCAGCGCCTCTTTGTTCCTCAGGTAGAAGACAGCATCCTTCCAAACAGACGAGATCCTCGGCGAGACCGGAAATCCCTCGCGTGCATAGCCGATTGCTGGCTCTAGGACATCCTTGAACTCAAGCTGACCACGTTCCTTGATGATTGTGTACCAGAGATGCATGGCTCCTGGTACAGTGACAGGCGCTCCTCCTCTTGTTGGCATGCTGGTCCAGCCTCGGCTGATAACGTGATGCAGACTAACGAGCGACCCTGCCCGACCTGAACCGTTGAAACCGATTGGAGCGTCGTGTCCCGGGAGGTGAAGTAGCACAAATGCATCCCCGCCGCATCCCGTGCTGAACGGCTCCACGACATCCAGTACTGCAGCAGCTGCAACTGCGGCGTCAACTGCATTGCCTCCGCGCCTCAGTATGTCGATCCCGGCCTGAGTGGCGAGAGGTTGGGATGAGGCGACCATTCCATTGCGGGCCAAGACATCAGACCGGCCAGATAACCAAGGCTTAGACATCGTTCATCTCTCGTACTCAGCCAGTTCCAGGTGACTGTGCACTGACGGACGACGGTTCTCATAAGCTTCACGTCAAGGGACTAAATCCTATTTGTTCAATGTCGATATGTATGCAGTGGGAAACCGTTGGTACCCTTCGGGAGCAAAGGTTTAATGAGAGGCTTGAACGAACAACTGGTGAGGCCACATGTCGAAGCGGACTGGTGGTAAACCACAAGACTTGCGCGAGGGAATAGTGATACAGACCTCTGTTGAGCTTCTCAGGAAAGGTGCTCGCAGAGCACTGTTCGAGTTCACAGAATTGGTCGTGAAGCGCACGGGAGAAAAGAAACCGGCCACCAGCGAAATAGAGGTAGGCGACGCCATCGTTTTCATGGAAGATGTGGACCTATTGCCAGGTGAATTGGTCGCCGTCAAGATTGCTGGAGCGAAAGGTGCCAGTCCTACTTGGTACGTTATGAGCACAGTTGAGGTACCTGCATCAGGTTTTCCTACCGCCAAGGACGCGAGCAAGGCTGCCGATTCTGAAGCAAAGAAGCTCAGGATTCTGACAGAGTTCTTCACAAAGGACGCAGGTGTGAAGGTCAATGAAGTTCAAAAGTGGGAACCCGACAAAATACTTGATGCCGCTCAGGTACTCGCCATCATGGCTGAAGCATCAAGAAGATACGGTCACTGATTCTCTCTCTTGGTAGTCCAAGAGCCGAAGGCCTTCATCGCCCTATCGACTCGCCTCATCTGAGCATAGCTCAACAGGAGTCCGGACTTCACCACGTTCCTTTCATAATCAGGCAGTATACCATTGGACGCAGAGAGCAGTAATCTCCGAAGCTCATTGAGCTCTGCTCCTGAGTTCTGCTCCAGCTCGCGTTGCAGTTGAGCCAAACCCCTGAGACCATTCTCAATCAGCCACAGTATGGCTTGAGCTTTATACACAAGAGACTCCCGACCTTTGATTTGGTCATTGTGAGCCAAGGCAACTAGCATTGACCTTACGTTCTTGGTGTCTGGCCGATTGCCTGACTTGGGAGGCGCCTTCGTTAGGGTCTTCTCAACTTCCAGCCTCAGCCAATCAAACATGCCGTCTAGATTCCGTACGACCTCGGCAAAGAATTCTCCTCCGTACGACAACATTGCATCTCGACTAGAGGTACCGGAGAGCTGTTCTACGTTGAGGCTCACAGTGCTTCCGGCTTTGAAAATCGTGTGCTTATGTTCCACGTCTTTCGCCCCATCGGCCAATATCGAGAGCAAGTCCATGGCGCAGCAATTGCAGACAACCGAGGGCATGACTGCACTCTCAATCATAGCGAATAGACGCTTCACGTGGTCTATGTCATTCATGCGTCTCATGTTGATTCTGCCGTCCTGTAACAACGTGACACTAGTCTCTCCCGTATCCGCGCGTGCGTAGCCCAAGTCCCTACTGCACTTCAGAATCTCGAATTGGGAAGAGAGACATTCGAGCATATCACAAAGAACTGTTGAGTCGAAAACCATGAATCGAGCGGGTTCTCCTTCCTTCACGCCATTGTAGACTCTGAGCTCGGCCATCACCCGGTCAACTCTATCCTTACAGGGCGACGTTAGCAGCACGCCACCTTTGGGCATCTCCGGTGCGGGCTTCGGAAATCCTTGCGCACCCCGACTGAGAAGCGACTCAAGTTCTGCGCTCTGGCGCGAAAACTCGGGAACTGAAAGCACGGGACATAGATCAGATTTGCAGTCACCAACAAGGGCGGCGCGCGCAAAGCAAGCGCATCTGACATACCCACAGAGACCGCAGTCTATCTTGGGGGTCTTTTCCCATGCACGTGTCCAAACACTGCTCATTCAACAGAGCCTCGCGCGCTGACATGATAGATAAATGGCAGTTTAAAGCTGCTCTCCCAAGTTACTGCGTCAGGCTTATTAGCTCGCGCCTGCCGAACGCATTAGAGTGTCAGGACATGGAGCGAATCAGGAAAGCCCTGAAGTGGAACCAGCATTCGGAGCTTGTCAAGACCCTTTTCCTGATGCTAATTGTCGCAGGTGCAACCTTCGGGGGCTACGGGTTGTTCATGCTTGCCATGGGAACAACAAGCCCTCTGGTCGTTGTTACTAGTCAGTCGATGGAGCCCACGTTGCATGTGGGTGATCTTGCAATCGTGCAGAGAAGGGCACCCGATCAGATACACCTCGGCGATATCGTTGTCTATCAAGACACGACGTACATGCCTGGCACTGCAATCATTCACCGAGTGATGTCCATCGAAGTCGTAAATGGCA
>Ga0153915_10005533_pt1 | contig 11756 bp, 10 predicted proteins | sample Opewatmetagenome_2_FD_107003 | JGI IMG/M metagenome (GOLD analysis project Ga0153915, IMG submission 107003) | Freshwater wetland microbial communities from Ohio, USA - Open water 3 Core 3 Depth 3 metaG | ecosystem: Environmental > Aquatic > Freshwater > Wetlands | place: USA: Ohio, Lake Erie...
CGCGCAATTGGCGTCGCTGCGGGAATATGCACAGGCGCTGGGTCTGGCGTTTCAGGTAATCGATGACCTGCTCGACGTCGAAGCGTCGACCGAGATCATGGGCAAGCGCACCAACAAGGATGAAGCGCGCGGCAAGGCGACCTATCCGTCGCTGATTGGCGTCGAGCGCTCGCGCGAAATGGCGCGCGAACTCATCCGCAAGGCTGAAGCCGCGCTTGCCGGTTTTGACCATCGGGCGGAGCCGCTTCGAATGCTCGCGGTGTTCGCTGTGGAGCGCACACTGTGAGCATCGAACGCATTGCGGCGCCGCCGCAATCGCATGGCGGAGCCGGCCGCCATCCGCACGACCCGCACGGCCATGAGGCGGACCCGCGCGGCGCGCATCCGCGCCAGGCGATGTTGATTGAGCCGGGCCGGCTCGAGTTGCGCGAATTCGCGCCGCCCCATCCGGGTCCGGGAGCGATTCTGCTCGAAATCAAGTGCGCCTTGAGTTGCGGCACTGACCTCAAGACCTATCGCCGCGGCCATCCGATGTGGAAGCTGCCCGCGCCGTTCGGCCATGAGTTCTCCGGAGTCGTCGCCGAAGTTGGCGAAGGCGTCGAGCAATTCAAGGTGGGCGACGCGATCATGGCGGCGCCGACCGCGCCTTGCGGTGCGTGCTTTTATTGCGATCACGGCCAGGAGAACCTCTGCGCGCAGGCGATGGACCAGATGGTGATGGGGGCCTACGCCGACTATCTTTTGCTTCCGCCCCACGTAGTTGCGCGCAACGCCTTCAACAAGCCCGCGGCGCTGCCCTTCGAGGAAGCCGCGCTGCTCGAACCGCTTGCATGCGTCGTGCACGCGCAGGAAATGGCGCGTCCGGAAAAACATGAAACCGTACTGATTGTCGGCGCTGGCCCGTTCGGCCTGATGCACATGATGGCGCTCAAGGCCGCGGGCGTGCGCGAAGTCGCGATCGCCGGGCGTGGCGAGAACCGCCTGAAATGGGCGGGCGAACTCGGCGCCGACCGCGTAATCGACGTTACGAGGACCGACGCCGAAGCCGCGGTCGCCGCGCTCAACGGCGGCCATGGTCCCGACCTGGTAATCGAATGCACCGGCCAGGTCGCCGGATGGCAGGATGCGTTCGCGCGCGTGCGGCGCGGCGGGCGGGTCGTATTCTTCGGCGGATGCCCGGTGAACACGGCGCTCAGCGTCGACACCCGCCGGATGCATTACGACAGCCTGACGCTGCTCGCGCCGTTTCATTTCCGCCCCCGCGACGTGCGCCGGGCCCGCGAACTCTTGTGCGAAGGAAGCCTCGGCGCGGGCCGGATTATCAATGCGCGCCGGCCGCTCAGCGAACTTGGTGAGGTCTTCGCCATGCTAGAGCGCGGCGCCGTGCTCAAGTGCGCCGTGATTCCGTGACGCGGCACGGCGGCCGCATCTTCGCCATGGCGATCGAGGAATAACGAACCTGGATTTTCTTATGGATCAAGTGTCTCAGATGATGTCGGAGGGGCAGGGGACGATCAGCGTCGCATCCCCGCGCGACGAATTTTCCGCCAAGGTCGATTACACTATCGAGCAGGCGCAGCAAGCGCTGATCCGCGAGCAGCATGCGGAGGGCTACTGGCAGGCCGCGCTCGAAGCGAACGCTGAAATGAACGCGGAGTACATCATTTTCAACCGTTTCATGGAGGTCGAGCCCAATCCGGAGCTGGACGCCAAGCTCAAGAAATTGCTGCTCGAAACGCAGCAGGCCGATGGCAGTTGGACCTTGTTTCCGGGCGGCGACGGTCATATCTCGACGACGATCGAAGCCTATTTCGCGCTGAAGCTCACCGGCATGCGCGCCGGCGACGAACCGATGATGCAGGCGCGCCGCTGGATTCTCGCGCGTGGCGGAATTTCCAGCGCCGGTACGCTCGCGCGTTTTTACCTGGCCGCGATGAACCAGGTGACGTGGGACGCCACCCCGGCGATGCCGGTCGAAATCACGCTGTTGCCGAACTGGTTTCCGGTCAACATGTACGAGCTTTCGTCATGGGCGCGAGGCACGCTGTTCGCCCTGATGGTGATGCAGGCCAAGCGGCCGACTCGCCAGATCGACTGGATCGAGGGCGTGCTCGAACTCTATATTCAGCCGCCCCATTTCACCAAGTTCAAGATGCCTCGTGGCAAGCGCCTGTTCTCGCTGCGCAACGCGCTGATTGGCGCCGACAAGCTGCTGCGCTCCTACGACCATCATCATCTGAGCGGCCTGCGCGCCCGCGCTTTGCGTCGCGCCGAGAACTGGCTGCTCGAACATCAGGACGCCAACGGATCGTGGGGCGGAATCCAGCCGTGCTATCTGCTCAGCCCGATGGCGCTCAAGGGGCTCGGCTATCGCAACGACCATCCGGTGATCGAAAAGGCGCTGGAAGGGGTGCGCGAGCTAGTCTGGGATCAGGGCGACACAATCCTGTACCAGCCGTGCGTTTCGCCCAACTGGGACACGGCGCTCGCGGCCAAGGCGCTGATCGATTCCGGCCTGACGGGCGACCATCCGGCGCTGCGCGACGCGGCCAGATGGCTGATCGACCATCAGATTTTCAAGCCGGGCGACTGGTCCATCAAGCGGCCCGGCCTTGAACCCGGCGGATGGGCGTTCGAGTTCTACAATGACTGGTTTCCCGACGTCGACGATTCGGCGGTAATCCTGATGGTGCTGGCCGAGGCCGCGCACGACGATGCGGCCGCGCGTGAGCGCGCGATCAAGCTTGGCGCCAACTGGGTGATGGGCATGCAGTCGAAGGACGGCGGCTTCGCCGCGTTCGATGCCGACAACGACTCCGATTGGATCAATCAGGCGCCGTTCGCCGATGTCGAAGCCGCGACCGATCCGACCTGCGCCGATCTGACCGGCCGCGTGCTCGAAATGATGGCGGCGGTGGGCTATCGTGCCGATCATCCGGTGGCGCGCCGCGCGATCGCGTGGCTCAAGCGCGACCAGGAGGCGGACGGGTCGTGGTGGGGTCGATGGGGCGTCAGTTATATCTACGGCACTTTCTCGGCATTGTCGGGCTTGCGCGCGATCGGTGTCGACGTGAACGAGCCGTGGATCAGGCGCGCGGTCGCATGGCTGAAATCCGTGCAGAATCCCGACGGCGGATGGGGCGAGACCTGTCTCGCCGACACCGACCCCTCGCTGAAGGGCAAGGGCAACAGCACGCCGTCGCAAACGGCGTGGGCCTTGATCGGGCTTATCGCGGGAGAGGACGAACTCAGCGACAGCGCGATGCGCGGCGTCGCCTGGCTGCTCGAACGGCAGGACGGCGATGGCCGTTGGGAGGATACCGAGTTCACCGGCACCGGTTTCCCCAATCACTTTTATCTCCGCTACCACATGTATGCCCATTATTTTCCGTTGATGGCGCTGGGACGTTTCCGCCGCCGGATGGCCGAACGGGCGTCGCGCTGACGCCTCGGACTACGCGATGAAGGCGCTCTCGATTATCGGCTCAACCGGTTCGGTCGGCGTCACCACGCTCGACGTGGTTGCGCGCTTTCCCGATCGCTTCCGCGTGGTCGCGATGGCGGCGGGACAAAACCTCGAACTGCTGGCCGATCAGATTCGCCGCTTTCGCCCGCAACTGGTCTCCGTTGCGACGCCTGAACTGGCGCGCGATCTGGCCGAACGAATTCGTCCGCAGGAAGTCACGATTCTGCACGGTGGTGAAGGTGCGATCGCGGTCGCGACTCATCCCGAGGCCAAGCTCGTGATGTCGGCGCTGGTCGGCGCATTGGGCCTGCGTCCGACGCTCGCGGCGATCAAGGCGGGCAAGGATATCGCCTTCGCCAACAAGGAGGTGCTGGTCGTCGCCGGCGAGGTCGTGACGCGCGCGGTGCGCGAGCACGGCGTGCGCTTGCTGCCGGTCGACAGCGAGCACAACGCGGTCTTCCAGTGTATCGAGGGACGGCCGCCTGAAACCGTGAAGCGGATTATTCTCACCGCGTCGGGCGGGCCGTTTCGCCAGTGGCCGGCGGAACGCTTCGGCGAGATTACGATCAAAGACGCGCTCAATCATCCGACCTGGCGGATGGGCAACAAGATCACGATCGATTCGGCGACGCTGATGAACAAGGGGCTGGAAGTGATCGAGGCGCACTGGCTGTTCGATCTGCCGCCCGAGAAAATCGGCGTCGTAATTCATCCGCAGAGCGTGATCCATTCGATGGTCGAACTGATCGACGGCTCGGTGATCGCGGAGATGGCGATTCCCGACATGGCGATTCCGGCGGCGTTCGCGCTCGCCTATCCGGAGCGGCTCCCGCTCGACCATCTGAAGCCGCTCTCGCTGGTCGATTGCGCGAGCCTCACGTTCGAGGAGCCGGACTTCGCGCGCTTTCCATGCCTGCGTCTCGCCTACGAAGCGTTGCGCGCGGGTGGCACGATGGCGGCCTGCCTCAACGCGGCGAACGAGGAACTGGTCGCGGGATTCCTTGCCGGGCGGATGCGCTTCGTCGACATCCCGCGGCATATCGAGACCGTGATGTCGCGTCACAACAATACGCCTGCGCGCACGCTCGAGGATTTGATCGAGACCGACGGATGGGCGCGCGCGGCGGCCCGCGAATTGATCGGCGCGGGGAGCGCAGCCGCGCGGGCATGATGGAAAGCGCGAGCGCCAGCACGAGCCTCGGGCGTGGCGGCGTGATCGCCGCCGGCCTGCCCGCGGGGGCAAACCTCGCGCAAGCCTACGCGTGGTGCGGGCGCCTCGCCCGATCGCATTACGAGAACTTCACGATCGCGTCGTGGCTGATGCCGCGTGCAATGCGTCCGCACATGCATGCGATTTACGCATACGCGCGCATGGCGGACGATTTCGCCGACGAGGACCGCAGCCTCGCAAAGCTCGACGAATGGGAGCGCGAGCTCGACGCCGCCTATGCGGGTGCGCCGCGCCATCCGGTGTTCGTTGCGCTCGCGGACACCGCGCGGCGCTTCGATATTCCGCGCGAGCCGTTTGCCGACCTGTTGCGCGCGTTCCGCTCGGACGTGAATTTCGCCGGCTTTCAGACCATCGAAGATTTGCTCGGCTACGCGCGTTATTCGGCGAATCCGGTTGGACGGCTGGTGCTCTATCTGTTCGGCTATCGCGATGCGGAGCGCCAGCGGCTCTCGGATCTCGTGTGCAGCGGATTGCAACTCGCGAATTTCTGGCAGGACGTGGCGATCGACTTCGGCAAGGGGCGGATCTATTTTCCGCGCCGCGACCTGGAACGTTTCGGCGTAGCGCCGGAGGACCTGCGCGATGCGCGGGTGACGCCGGGATTCGTCGCCTTGATGAAGCATGAGATTGAGTTCGCGCGCGATCTGCTGGTGCGTGGCGCGGCTCTCAGCCGCCTTGTGGACCGGCGGCTGCGGCGCGACATCCTGATGTTTGCGGGCGGGGGCCTGGCGATCCTGCGCGCGATCGAAAAAATCGGTTACGACGTTTTCAACCGGCGGCCGAAACTCGGCAAGCTCGGCTATCTGGCAATCGGATGGGACGCGATTCGTGGGCGCCTTTCGCACTGAAGAGATGATCGTCCGGCCGGCGGACAACGCCGCCGCGCTGGCGGAGGATTACGTGCGCTGCGCCGAGATTACGCGGCGGGCGTCGTCGAATTTCTATTACGCCTTCATGCTGTTGCCGCCTGAGCGCCGCCGCGCGCTCTACGCGGTGTATGCCTTCTGCCGCTTCGTCGACGATATCGCCGACGACGATACGATCACGCAGCCGGCCGAAATGCTCGCGCGCTGGCGCGACGAACTGCGCAACGTCTTCGCCGGCACGCCGGCGCGGCCGGTATCGCGCGCGCTCGCCGACAACGTCGGCCGTTTCAATATCCCGCGCCGCTATTTCGACGAAGTAATCGACGGCGTCGAGATGGACCTGACGCGCCGCCGCTACGAGACCTTCGGCGAGCTCAGCCTCTACTGCCGGCGCGTGGCGTCGGCGGTCGGCCTGATTTGCATCGAGATTTTCGGCTATGCCAATCCCGCAACCCGCATTTACGCCGAGAAGCTCGGGCTTGCGTTTCAGCTCACCAATATCATTCGCGACGTGCGCGAGGACGCGGAGCGCGCGCGCATCTACCTGCCGCTCGAAGACCTGCGCCGCTTCGGCGTCACCGAGGCGGAACTGCTGGGCGGCGCTTACAGCGATCGCTTCCGCGCCCTGATGGCGTTCGAGGCCGGCCGCGCGCGCGAATTCTATCGCGAGGCCGGGCAGGCGCTGCCGCCGGAAGATCGTCCCTCGATGCTGGCGGCCGAAGCCATGCGACTGATTTACAGCGCGCTGCTCGAACAGATCGTGCGTTCGGACTACCGCGTGTTCGACCGCCGCCATCGCCTCTCGACGCCGCGCAAGCTTTACCTGGTCGGACGCGCGTGGGCGCGCTCGCGGCTGGCGCGCGCGTCGGGGTAGCGCTCATGGCGGTTGAAGCCCGGGACGTCGTCGTGATCGGTGGAGGTTTCGCCGGTCTGGCGGCGGGAGTAGCCCTTAGCGCTCGCGGCTTTCGCGTCGCGGTGCTCGAGGGCAAGCCCGCGCTTGGCGGACGCGCTTACTCGTTCGCCGATTCGGAGACTGGTGATTTCGTCGACAACGGCCAGCACGTCCTGATGGGCTGCTATCACGAGACGCTCGATTTTCTGGAGCAGATCGGCACGCGCGGCCAGCTCATCGTCCATCGCAATCTCACAATCGAAATGCTCGACGGGCCCGGCCGCCGCGCGCGGCTCAGGACTGCATCGCTACCCGGGCCGTTTCACATGAGTGGCGCGCTGCTCGGCTACGGCCATCTGTCGTTCGGCGAACGGATGCGGCTGATTGCCGGTGGCACGCGCATGATGTACCTGCGCTCGCACGACCGCGAACGGCTGCGCCGGATGAGCGTGGCCGAACTGATGGACGTGCTTGGACAGGGCGAGCGCGCGCGCCAATGCTTCTGGTATCCGCTGGCCATCGCGACGCTCAACGACGATCCGGAACTCGCGTCCGCCGCGCTGCTGGCCGAGGTGCTCAAGCGCGCTTTCTTCTCGCGCCGAATCGATTCCGCCTTCGTCTATTCGAAGGTCGGCCTGAGCGATCTTTACTGCGGGGCGGCGCACGACGCGATCGAGAACGCCGGCGGCGTGGTCGCGACCCGCGCGATTGTCGAGGGGTTCGATTTCGACGCCAACTCCGCCATCACTGCCGTGCGCCTGCGCGACGGCCGCCGGCTGAGCGCGGCGAATTACATTGCTGCCGTCCCGCCGCATCAGATCCTCAAACTGCTGCCCGAGGCCGCCGTCGCCGATCCCTTTTTTTCCCGCATCGGCGCCCTCAAAAGCTCGCCCATAATCTGCGTGCACGTATGGCTCGACCGTGAAGTCACGGATTCCGCCTTCATCGGTTTCATCGGTACGCAGACGCAATGGCTCTTCAACAAGCGCCGCATCTTCGAGCAACACGGCGAGCGCCATCCCGGCTACCTGAGCTTCGTCATCAGCGGCGCGCGCAAGCTGGTCGACAGCTCCAGCGACGAATTGCTCGACCTCGTGATGAACGATCTGCGCACGATGATTCCGGCGGCGCGCAACGCGAATATCGTCAAGGCGCTCGTGCTCAAGGAGAAGCACGCGACGATGGCGCCCGATCCGCTGTCTGACTTGAGCCGGCCCGCGACGGTCACCCCGATTCCGAACCTTTTTCTCGCCGGCGATTGGATTCAGACCGGGCTGCCCGCCACGATCGAGAGCGCGGTGGTCTCCGGCCGCGCCGCCGCCAGCGCGATCGCAGCGCGCGTCGGCGACGCCTGAGGTCTCTCGCCATGGCCACTCAAACGGCGCTCGTTACCGGCGGAAACGGTTTCCTCGGGTCTCACGTCGTGCGCGCTCTCGTTGCGCGCGGTACCCACGTGCGGGTGTTCGTACGCGGCGGTGCGGATGTGCGCGCGCTCGAAGGCGTCGCATGCGAAATCGCGATCGGCGATCTGCGCGACCGTGAATCGGTTGAACGTGCCGCGCTCGGATGCGGCGAAATTTATCACGTGGCCGCCGACTATCGGCTTTGGGTGGTCGATGAGGCGCCGATGTACGCGGCCAACGTCGGCGGCACGCGCAACGTGCTCGAAGCGGCGCGCCGCGCCGGCGTCGCGAAGATCGTTCACACCAGCACGGTCGGCGCGCTTGGAATCGGCCCGGATGGAGTGGGGCGCGAGGACACGCCCGTCGCGCTCGAAAAAATGGTCGGTCCCTACAAGCGATCGAAATTCCTCGCCGAACAGGTTGCGCTCGAAGCCGCACGCGGCGGTCTGCCGGTCGTGATCGTTAATCCATCGACGCCGATTGGTCCGCTCGACTACAAGCCGACCCCGACCGGCCGCATAATTGTCGATTTCCTCAACCGCCGGATGCCCGCGTATGTCGAGACCGGCCTCAATCTCGCATGTGTCGAGGACGTCGCGCGGGGCCATCTGCTGGCCGCGGAGCATGGGCGCATCGGCGAGAAATACATCCTCGGCGGCGAGAACCTGACGCTCGAACGGATGCTCCAGCGGCTCGCCGCGCTTTCCGGATTGCCGGCGCCGCGCGTGAAGATTCCGTACGCGGTGGCCTTTGGATTCGCGCTCGGCGCGGAGGCGGTCGCGCGCACGGTTACCCATCGCGCACCGCGCGCGAGCCTGACCGAAGTCCGCATGGCGCGCAAGAAAATGTTTTTCGACTGCTCCAGGGCGCGCGCCGAACTCGGCTATGCGCCGACGCCCGTCGATGAAGGACTCGCCCGCGCGATCGAATTCTTCCGCCGCACTGGCGCTGCGCGCGCCGCCGCCTGAACCGCCGATGCATCTGCTGCTCGCCACCGTCGAACTGCGACCCTACGTCTTCATTTTTCTGGCGTCGTTCCTCTTCATTTCGATCGTCAATTTCGGCATGCGCACGACGCTGCTCTTTACCGTCCTGACCTATTGCGTCTCGCTGGCCTGCGAATGGAGTTCCGTGCACAACGGTTTTCCGTTCGGCCTCTATCACTACATCGACGCGACGCGCGGCCGCGAAATCTGGATCGCCGGCGTCCCCTTCATGGATTCGCTGTCGTTCACGTTTCTCGGCTTCGCCAGTTACACGGTTGCGCTGCTGCTCGCGTCGCCGCTTTATCGCCGCGGCTTCGATTTGCGCGTGCTCGATACATGGCGGATTCGCCGCTCGCCCCGCGTATGGCTGATGGCGGCGCTGTTCATGGTGATGGTCGATATGGTGGTCGATCCGCTCAGCGTGCGCGGCGACAAATGGTTTCTGGGAAAGATTTTCTGGTACGACCCGCCGGGACCGCATTTCGGCGTTCCGATCAGCAACTACATGGGATGGTTCTTCGTCGCTGTTATCGCGGTCGCGCTGTTTCAGTTGCTCGACGGCTGGCTCAATCGCGGCGCGGAGCGGCCGCCCGGCGCGCTGCCCGGATTCCCTTCGCGTGCGTTGCTCGGCCCGATGCTCTACGCGGGCATCGTCGGCTTCGGCATCACGATGCTCTTCGTTATCGGCGCGCGTGAAATCGGCTGGGCGAGCGTGTTCATCTATTTGCCCGTTGCCGTGCTGATTCTCCACACGGTGACGCGTGCCGAGAGCCACGGTGACGCCGCAGCGGTCGCGCGCCATCTTGCGGATTTCCCCTACGATTCCGCGGGCTTCGCCGATGCGCCCGCGCCGGCCAGAGCGATCGCGGACGCGCAGCGCCGCCATGCCTGACGCATCGCGCCGCCAATTTCATTCGTTTTGATTTTTGTGGATCGCCTGGCCGAGCTGGCGCGTAACGGCCTCGACCGCAACCGCCATCGAATCGGCCGCCTGGCGCAGATTGCGCACCAGCCGGATCACTCCCGCAACCATCGCCGGATTACGGATCAGCGTCGCCGCCGCCTTGAGCGGCCGCACCTTGCCGTTCTCATCCGCGAGGCTTGCGCCCGCAAGATCGTGCTCGACCGTATCCATGATCGTGCGCATCGCGACGAACGGGATCCCGCGCGCGGCGGCCTCGAACGCAATCACGGCGGTCTCCATGTCGACCGCGATCGCACCGGTCTGCTCACCGGCGAGGCGTTTTTCGGCGCCGGTGGCCAACGGGAATTTCACCGTGACAATCGCGCCTCGCGCATACCGAATCCCGGACGCGCCCAGCGCCGACGAACAGGTCTCGAAGTGGTCGGCGGGAACCTCGATGGTGCGCTCAGGCTGCGCGCCGCTGGCGTCGCGCGTCATCAGGCGGTCGGCCAGCACGAGATCGCCGATGCTGAGATGGCCCGCGAGGGCGCCGGCCACACCCGTCAGGATTACCAGGTCGATGTTGCGCATTTCGTCCAGCGCGCGGCGCGCGCTCTCATGGGCCCGGCGCATTCCGATTCCGCTCGCGGCGAGCGCGATCTGCGTATCGCCGATGCGGCCGCGGCAGCCCTTGAGCCCCTTGATATCGAGCGCCTGCTCGGCGTGAACGCGCGCACGGATCGGCTCCAGTTCCGCACCGAACGCGCAAAAAATCAAAATCACTGGCAGGTTCCTTCGCCGCGAGCCTTAGGTTGGGAACAAACCCCGCTTGAGCATAGCCGCGGTTCCAAGCAAAATTGCCCGGATGCGCACGATCGGTCAAGCTGGCGTTGAAGTGCACGAGCGGCGTCACCCGAATTCCAGGGACGGTCATGCCTGAGCGCGGCGCGGCAATGACCCGAACTCCGGCGGCCGGCGCCGCCGCACTCTCGTCCGCCAACCGCGCGGGCAAAACGGTTATCGTTACCGCCGACGACTTCGGCTTCTCGCGCGAAGTCAACGCCGGAATTATACGCGCCCATCGCGAGGGAATCCTCACCGGAACCAGCCTGATGGTCGCGGCGGCGGCGCGCGACGAGGCGGTGGCGCTCGCGCGCGACAATCCGGCGCTCGATGTGGGGCTGCATCTCGTCGTGTGCCGCGGCCAAAGCGCGCTTGCGCCGGAGCGCCTCGCCGGAATCGTTGACGCGGCCGGCAACTTCATCGAAAACCCTGTCGCCGGCGGCATGCGCTACTTCTTCAACCACATGATACGCTCGCGCCTGCGCGACGAAATCCGCGCACAGATCGAATTACATCTGAAGCTCGTCGGCCGCCTGAATCATATTGACGGCCACCTCAATTTCCACGTCCATCCCGCCATCGCTGACATCCTGATCGAAATGTGCGCCGAGTATCGCGTCCCGTGCATGCGATTGCCGCGCGAACCGGTTTTGACCACGCTCGCACTCGCACGCAACCACGCCGCGCGCAAACTCGTCGAGGCGATCATCTTCCGCGCGCTCTCGCGTCGCGCACGCCGGATGATGGACGCGCGCGGCATTCGCTCGACCGACTGGCTCTTCGGGCTCCATCAGAGCGGCCACCTCACCGAGGAATACGTGCTGGGCGTGATTGCGCGATTGCGGCCGGGACTGACCGAGCTGTACTTTCATCCGGCGACCGATCTCGGCAGCAGCCCACCGGCGCCCGAGGCTCAGCGCGAGGTCGCGATCCTGACCAGTCCGCGTGTTCGTGCCGCGCTCGCAGAACAGGGTATCGAGCTGACGAATTTCGCCGAAACCGCCCGCGCATGAATCGCTTCGCCGATCCCAAGCGCTTGGACGATCCGCGCTATTGAACTCGCCTCAAGCTCCCCTTTGCGATTACAATGCAGCTTTTGGGGTAGTTCCCGTTGACCTCGATCAATTCGATCCGGAGAAGATAATCCGATGTTCGACCAGGAGAC
>Ga0153915_10005534_pt1 | contig 11755 bp, 11 predicted proteins | sample Opewatmetagenome_2_FD_107003 | JGI IMG/M metagenome (GOLD analysis project Ga0153915, IMG submission 107003) | Freshwater wetland microbial communities from Ohio, USA - Open water 3 Core 3 Depth 3 metaG | ecosystem: Environmental > Aquatic > Freshwater > Wetlands | place: USA: Ohio, Lake Erie...
AGCGGGCTTTCCGTCAAGGTTGATGATATTTACGCGGTAGACAGGATCAAGACCGATCTGTACTCTGAAGTCAGCGGTACCGGCCAATATGAGATCCGCACCTGGGTTGACGCGAATAAGAATTTTCTGGAAGCTTTAAAGCTTGAAAAAGTGGTCATGTTCATTGTCGTCACGATGACCACGGTTGTCGCGGCATTCGGCATAGCCAGCACGCTGATCATGTCGGTATTAAGCCGGATCAAAGATATCGGGATAATGCGCTCAGTGGGCGCAAAGACCAAGAGTGTTTTACAGGTTTTTGTTTTCCAGGGTATGGCTATCGGCCTGACAGGTATAGTCCTGGGTTTGCTAGGCGGGATTGGTTTATCGCTTTCTTTGAATAAGATAGTGGATTTCATTTCGCATTTGATCGGCAGGAGCCTGATACCCAAAGATATTTATTATTTTGACCGGATACCTACTTATATCAATCCTGCGGATATCGGCCTGATCGTTTTTAGCGCTTTAGCGATAACTTTTCTGGCCAGTATTTATCCGGCTTATTACGCTTCGCGGATAACTCCGGCGGAGGCGGTCAGGCATGAATAACAAAATGATCGAAGCTTTAGCTGTTTGCAGGAGCTATAAAGACAGCACAGCTTCTCTGGATGTGCTTAAGGATGTCAGCCTTAAGATCGGCAGCAATGAATTTCTGGCTATCCAGGGCCCAAGCGGCGCCGGAAAATCAACTCTTTTGCATATCCTGGGCGGCCTGGATGAACCCAGCCGCGGGCAGGTCGTCTTTTGCGGGTCAGACCTTTATAAATTAAGCGACAGCCAACGCACGCTTTTACGCAATAAGAAAATAGGTTTTGTTTTTCAGTTTTTTCATCTGCTGCCTGAGTTAAGCGCTTTGGAGAACGTTTTATTACCGGCGTTATTTTATTCCTGGTGGCAGCGCAGGCAGATCAAAGTGTACGCTGAAGAGTTATTGCAGCAGCTGGGCCTATCGGGAAGATTAAAACATAAACCCAACCAGCTTTCCGGAGGTGAACAGCAGCGCGTAGCGATCGCCCGCGCTTTGATCAACCGGCCGCAGGTTTTATTCTGCGACGAGCCGACAGGTAACCTGGATTCGGATAACGGCCGTAACATCCTTGAGCTGATCAAGAATTTAAAGGCTGAATCTAATTTCGCGGTTGTCCTGGTCACTCATGATAAGGATATCGCCGCCTGCGCCGACAGGATCGTACATTTAAAAGACGGAGTCATCCTAAATTAAGGGGAGGTTTTTATGAAGATCTATATCAATGGAAAATTTTACGACAAAGATAACGCCAAGATCAGCGTGTTTGACCACGGGCTGCTTTATGGGGACGGAGTTTTTGAGGGGATCCGCGCCTATAACCGCAGGGTGTTCAAATTAAAAGAGCATATTGACCGGCTTTTTGAATCCGGCCAAAGCATCATGTTGCGTATGCCGATCTCCAAGCAGGAGATGATCAAAGCGGTCGTGCAGACGACCAAGGCGAATAACCTGGACGATGCTTATATCCGTTTGGTGGTTACCCGCGGCGTAGGTGATTTAGGGTTAGACCCGAGAAAATGCCATGGGGGCGCCTCAGTGATCATTATCGCCGACAAGATCAACCTTTACCCTGAGAAAACATATAGTCAAGGTTTAAGCATCGTGACCGTGCCTACAGTAAGGAACCTGCCGGAGGCGCTTAATCCGCAGATCAAATCCTTGAATTACCTGAATAATATCCTGGCTAAGATCGAAGCGACTAACGCCGGTTCTGATGAAGCGATCATGCTGGATTCCATGGGCTATGTCGCCGAATGCACAGGCGATAATATTTTCGTAGTCAAATCCGGGCATATTTATACGCCGCCGCAATGCATGGGCACTTTGCGCGGGATCACCAGGGACGCGATCCTGGAGATCGCCCGTAAGAACAAGATCGGCGCGCATGAACATGTGATCACGCGCCATGAAGTTTATATTTCCGATGAGTGCTTCTTAACCGGCACAGCCGCGGAGATCATCCCTGTTGTGCGCGTGGATGGCCGCCTGATCGGTAATGGTAAACCCGGGAAAATGACCCTGGCGCTTTTAAAGAAATTCAGGGCATTGACCGCCAAAGACGGGGTAAAATATTAAGATGCTTTGCGATATCTGCGGAAAAAATCCGGCTACCGTGCATCTGACCGAGATCATCGACGACCAGATGAAGGAGCTGCATCTTTGCGAGGAGTGCGCGCATGAAAAAAGCGCGGCGATGGAGCAACAATTTGGTTTAAGCGACCTGTTGGCCGGGTTAAGTGAATTCGGCAAATCCGCCAAAGACCAGGAGCCGATTTCCGTTAAATGCCCCAGCTGCCAATTGACTTACGCGGATTTTAAGAAGCTCGGCCGTTTAGGCTGCGGGGAGTGTTACAACACTTTTCGTAAATACCTTACGCCGCTTTTAAGGAAGATCCATGGCTCAAGCCAACATATCGGCAAGTCGCCGCTTAAGATCCGGCCGGTGCACAATTCATCAGCGAAAAAGAAGGACCCTCTGGCAGAACTACGCATCAAGCTATCGCAGGCAATAGCCAAAGAGGAGTTTGAGGAGGCGGCGAAAATGCGCGACCAGATCAAATTGCTTGAGGCGAAATCAAATAATAACGAGGCGAAAAAATAATGCAGTTAAGCGACCTGTTGAATCATACCTGTGAATGGCTTAAGGGCACCGGGCCTAATTCCGATATAGTTATCTCAAGCAGGATCCGGCTGGCCAGGAATCTGGAAGGCGTTCCTTTTCCGCATTGGGCTGATCCTGTCCAGGCAGAGCAGATCCTGAAATCAGTTGCCGACGCTGTCAAACGCACGGATATGCTTAAAAAATCCACGATGTTCAGGCTGGCGGAGATGGACCCGGTGGATAAGCAGTTCCTTGTGGAGAGGCACCTTATGTCCATTGAGCACGCCCAGAAGACAGAACAGAAAGCCGTGCTGATCGACGAAGAGGAAGTGATCGCGATCATGGCCAATGAGGAAGACCATCTGCGTATCCAGGTGATGCAGTCAGGGTTCAATATTTTTGAGGCCTGGAATATTATTAACCGGATCGATGACGAGTTATCCAAGATCCTGCATTTTGCTTATTTGCCGGATTTCGGTTACCTGACCGCCTGCCCGACCAATACGGGCACGGGTATGCGCGGTTCAGTGATGTTGCATCTGCCCGCTCTTGTGATGAGCCGGCAGATCGAGCGCGTTTTGGCTGCGATCGCGAAATTAAGTTTCACCACCCGCGGGCTTTACGGTGAAGGCACACAGGCAAGCGGTAATTTCTTCCAGGTTTCTAACCAGGTCTCACTCGGCCACAGCGAGGAGGAGATCATTGAGAATATCAACGGGCTTATCCGGCAGATCATTGAGCAGGAGGCGCAGGCCAGGGATGTTTTGCTTAATAAATCCAGAGAAGTACTGGAGGACAGGATAAACAGAAGCCTGGGGATATTAAAGAACGCGCACATTATCACAAGCCAGGAAACCATTGAACTGCTTTCTATGGTCAGGTTAGGCAGCGACCTGGGAATGGTCAAGGATATTGATCGCCGGTCGATCAACGAGTTGTTTATCACTACGCTTCCTGCGCATCTTCAGAAGCTGGAAAACAAGAAATTGTCTTCGCAGGAAAGGGATTTAAAGAGGGCGGAATTGATCCGTAAAAAACTTAATTTTTGATAAGGAGAGCACATGTTCAACCGGTTTACTGAAAGAGCACGCAAAGTAATTATTTTAGCTAAAGAAGAAGCGCGCAGGTTTAACCACGATTATATCGGCACAGAGCATATCCTGCTTGGGCTTATCCGCGAAGGTGAAGGCGTTGCCGCGGCGGTATTACAGAAGATCGGGGTGTCTTTGGAGAATATCCGCCTGGAAGTCGAGAAGCTTGTCCAGCCCGGCCCGAGCACACAGATCATCGGTGACCTGCCGTTTACGCCCCGGGCAAAGAAAGCTCTGGAGCTGGCTGCGGAAGAAGCGCGTTCTTTGGGGCATAATTATATCGGCACCGAGCATCTACTGCTTGGGCTTATCCGCGAAGGTGAAGGCATCGCGTCGCAGGTTCTCTTGAATTTAGGAATGGACTTAAACTCCGTGCGTAATGAGGTAATGGAACTATTGGGTTCTGCTTTGCCAGGCACAAATCAGCCGGGCGCAGGGCAGGCTTCCAAAACAAAGACCCCTGCTTTGGATGCTTTTGGCCGCGACCTGACGATATTGGCTAAAGAGAATAAACTTGACCCGGTGATCGACCGCGTTGTTGAGATCCAAAGGGTCATCCAGATACTTGGCCGCAGGACGAAGAACAATCCTGTGCTTTTAGGCGAAGCTGGCGTGGGAAAAACAGCTATCGTTGAAGGTTTGGCCCAGGCGATCGTATCCGGAAATGTCCCGGAGATATTAAGAAATAAGCGCCTGGTCGTTTTAGACCTGGCTTTAATGGTCGCTGGGACTAAATACCGCGGCCAGTTTGAGGAACGTATCAAAGCGATCATGGAGGAGATCAAGCGTTCGCAGGACGTGATCATCTTTATTGATGAGTTGCATACTTTGGTCGGCGCAGGCGCCGCCGAAGGCGCGATCGACGCGTCCAACATTTTAAAGCCTTCGCTTTCGCGCGGGGAGATGCAGTGCATCGGCGCGACCACCCTTGATGAATACCGTAAATATATTGAAAAAGACGCTGCTCTTGACCGCAGGTTCCAGACGATCATGGTCGAGCCGCCCAACGCGGAACAAGCGCTGGCTATTTTAAAAGGCTTGCGCGATAAATATGAAGCGCATCACCGGGTAACTTTTAAGGATGAGGCATTGGAAGCCGCGGTTAAATTGTCCGACCGCTATATTTCCGGAAGGTTCATGCCGGATAAGGCGATCGATCTGATCGATGAAGCGGGGTCACGCGCGCGTTTAAATGTTCTGATCGTGCCGCCGGATATTAAAAAACTGGAGCTGGATATCGAGTCCTTGAGGAAAGAAAAAGAATCTTATATCAAGAGCCAGGATTTTGAGAAAGCTGCTTCTCTAAGAGACCAGGAGCATCTTACCCGCCAGCAGCTTGAGAAATTGAATAAAGAGTGGTCTTTGGCAAAAGATAAGATGCGGCCGGAAGTGACGGCTGAGGATATCGCGAAAATAGTTTCCCAGTGGACAGGGATACCTTTGCTGCGGCTGGAAGAGAAAGAAAGCGAGAAGCTGCTTAAGATCGATGAAGAGCTGCATAAGCGCGTGATCGGCCAGGAAGAAGCGATCCAGGCGATCGCCCACGCGGTAAGAAGGTCGCGCGCAGGGATCAAGGATCCTAAGCGGCCGATCGGTTCATTTGTTTTTCTCGGGCCAACCGGCGTAGGGAAATCTTTATTAGCGCGCGCTTTGGCGGAATTTATGTTCGGCGACGAGGATTCACTGCTGCAGCTGGATATGTCGGAGTATATGGAGAAGTTTAACGTCTCCCGGCTGATCGGCGCTCCTCCCGGATATGTCGGTTATGAAGAGGGCGGTCAGCTTACTGAACGCGTCCGCCGCAGGCCCTACGCGGTGATCTTGCTTGATGAGATCGAGAAAGCGCATCCGGATGTCTTTAACCTGCTTTTACAGGTTTTTGAGGAAGGCAGGCTGACGGATAGTTTCGGCCGTAAAGTTGATTTTAAGAACACGATCATTATTATGACCTCTAACGTCGGAGCGGAGATGATCCGCAAGACCGGCTCTTTAGGGTTTAAAGCCCAGAAAGAGGAGGTCACTTATCAGGATATGAAAGAGAAACTGCTTGAGGCGGTAAAGCACGCTTTCAAACCGGAATTCCTGAACCGCATTGATGATATTATCGTATTCCGGCAACTCTCCAGAGAAGACCTGATCAAGATCGTGGAGTTAGAGATCAATCTTGTGGCCGCAAGGCTTAAAGACCAGAATATAACTCTGGAAGTGACCAAGGAAGCTAAAGAGTTGTTGATCGAAAAAGGTTTTGACCCGGTATTCGGGGCGCGGCCTTTAAAGAGGACGATCCAGCGGTTCTTGGAAGACCCATTAGCGCAGGAGATCATCTCCAAGAAATTCAAGGATGGCTCAAAGATCACGGTTACGCGTAAAAACGAGGAGTTGAATTTAGCATGATGTTGGACAGATTCTTTATTGACCTGGGTAATAGGGTAATATCATTCTTATACTTCTGCGGAGGCCTGGCTAATTTGGCTTTCCAGACGGTGTATTTGGTTTTCAAGCCTCCCTATAAATGGGAGCGCATCGTTGAGCAATTCAAGAAGGTTGGCTACGACAGTTTTCCCATAGTTTCGCTGGTCGCTTTGTTCATCGGGTTCATCTTCGCTTTACAGACCGCTTATTTTATGCAGCGTATCGGTTCAGAGATCTACATCGCCAGCATGGTCGCGCTTTCCATTGTACGCGAACTGGGCCCGGTGATCACCGCGTTAGTCGTTGCCGGCAGGGTGGGCGCGTCAATTACCGCGGAACTTGGCTCTATGCAGGTTACCGAGCAGATCGATGCGCTGGAGACGCTGGCGACCAATCCTATAAAATACCTGGTCGTGCCGCGTTTTTTAGCCGTAAGCCTGATGCTGCCGCTTTTGACCATTTACGCTAACGGTATCGGCATACTGGGAAGTTACCTTATCTGCGTATTAAAGCTGGGGATCTCCAGCACGATGTATATGACGGTAACTTTTGAGTCAATATTCTATAAAGACCTGCTCACCGGTTTATTCAAGTCCTGGATATTCGGCATGGTCATTGCTTTGGTGGGTTGTTACGAGGGTTTTAATGTCAAAGGCGGCGCAGAGGGCGTAGGCAAGGCGACGACAAGCTCGGTGGTCATCTCTTTTATTATGATCATCGCCGCGGATTGCCTGTTTACCGCGCTGTTTTATTTTATATTGCCTTAAAAATATGATCGAGATAAAAGAAGTACGCAAGACATTTGGCGATCACCTGGTTCTGGATAATTTAAGCCTGAACATACAGACAGGCTCAACCTGCGTGATCATCGGCAGGTCCGGTTGCGGTAAATCCGTGCTTTTAAAACACATTGTCGGCCTGCTTAACCCGGATAAGGGTAAGGTGTTTGTTGACGGTAAAGAAGTAGCCGCTCTCGGGGAAACAGAATTGAACGCCTTACGTTTTAAGATCAGCATGGTTTTTCAGGCGGGAGCGCTTTTTGACTCGATGAGCGTTGCCGAAAACGTGGGTTTCAGCCTTATTGAACATACACATATCGGAAGAAAAGAATTGCTGGAAAGGGTGGAAGAATCATTGTGCCTGGTGGGTTTATGCGGCGTGGGTAACCTGATGCCTTCGGAGTTAAGCGGCGGGATGAAAAAGCGCGTGGCGCTTGCTCGGGCTATCTGCATAAAACCGGAAGTCATCCTTTATGACGAACCGACCACAGGCGTTGACCCGATCACCGCCGACAGCATTAATAATCTGATCCGTTCGCTGCATGATAAATTAAAAGTCACTTCTGTCGTGGTTACGCATGATATGAAAAGCGCCTACCAGGTTGCCGACAGGATCGCGATGATGTATAACGGCAAGATAATTTTTGAGGGTACGGCCGCCCAGATACAGGATTCCAAGGACGCCGTGGTCCATCAGTTCATTAACGGCCTTTCCAAAGGCCCGATCACCGAGACGATCGATAATTTCAGATAGCAGGAGGCTACGATGATATTCGGCAAGACAAAACTGGAGTTAAAAGTTGGCATATTCGTTTTTATAGGCTTGGTCATTTTTGTCCTTTTTATTTTGTTTATCGGCGGGTTTAAAACCTGGAGTTCCGGCTATAAGATAAATATCAATTTTAACTTTGTTAACGGCGTAAAGATCGGCGCCCCGGTGCGTTTTGCCGGCGTAGATGCCGGAGAGATCAAGAAGATACATGTTGAGTACCTGCCGGAAGCCAACAAAACGAACATCCGCCTGGAGGCTTGGTTACGCAGCACTATTAAAGTGCCCGCTGATTCTACCGTGCTTGTGAATACCCTCGGGCTTTTAGGGGAGAAATATATTGAGATCATGCCAGGGAACAATTACGCGCAATGCTTAACTGACGGCCAGAATTTGACCGGTATTGATCCGATGCCTATGGATAAGGTAATGAAGACCGCGCAGGATATCCTGAGTAATATTGATGATAGCTTGACCAAGATCAGGAATAAAGAGGGCACGATGGGCAAACTGATCTATGACGATGCCATTTATAATGAACTGCAGGCTTTTGTAACGGATGTGCGTAAGAACCCCTGGAAGCTGTTCATTAAAACAAAAGAGAAGAAATAAGCTGGTGAAAACTAAAACGATATTCAGTTGCGCTGGTTGCGGCTACCAATCGCCTAAATGGCTTGGTAAGTGCCCCGAATGTAATAGCTGGAACTCATTTAGCGAAGAGACTTTTAATGAACCAGCTAAGTCCGGGCAAAAGGCTTCTTTGTATAAGGACGCGCCAGTTCTTTTGAAAGATGTTTTAGTAAAAGACGACCAGAGGTTAAAAACAAATATCCGTGAACTGGACCGGGTTTTAGGCGGGGGCATTGTCCGGGGCTCGGTGACTTTGATCGGCGGAGACCCGGGGATAGGCAAGTCCACGATCTGCCTGCAGGTTTCTGATCAGCTGACTAAACAAGGTGCGACTGTTCTTTATGTAAGCGGCGAGGAGTCAGTTGCCCAGACTAAATTACGGGCTAAAAGGCTTGGCCAACCCGGAGCAGATAAGCTCTATATTGTCAACCAGACAGACCTTTCTTTGATCATTGAATACATCCGCCAGCTAAAACCGCAGGTGGTTTTTATTGATTCTATCCAGGTTATTTTTGACCCGGCGATTAGCCCTTCCGCCGGCAGCGTCAGCCAGGTAAGAGAGTGCGCCGGGCAGCTTACGCAACTGGCCAAGACCACAGGCACTTCCATTTTTATTATCGGCCATGTTACTAAAGAAGGTATGATCGCCGGCCCGCGCGTTTTAGAGCATATCGTGGATACCGTGCTTTATTTTGAAGGGGACCGTTTCGCGATATACAGGATACTGCGCGCGGTGAAAAACAGGTTTGGTTCCACTAACGAGATCGGCGTTTTTGAGATGAGCCCCGCGGGGTTAATGGAAGTAAGAAATCCTTCTGAGATTTTTTTATCGGAGAAGCCGGTGAATGTTTCCGGCTCTGTTGTCACAGCTGTTTTAGAAGGTACGCGGCCGCTCTTAGTTGAGATACAGTCGTTAGTTACGCGCTCAAATTTCGGCTATCCGCAACGTAAAGCCCAAGGTTTTGATTTTAACCGGTTGGCTTTATTGGTCGCGGTGCTTGAGAAACGCATGGGGTTTGTCCTTTCTTCCGAAGATATATTTGTTAACGTAGCCGGAGGCATAAGGATAGAGGATCCTGCCGCAGACCTTGCGGTTTGCAGCGTGATCGCCTCGGCTTTTAAAGAGAAACAGATCAAGCCGCAGACCGTTGTCTTAGGTGAAGTGGGGCTTGCCGGTGAAGTCAGAGGCATATCCCAGGCGCTGTTACGCCTGAATGAAGCGCAAAAGCTGGGCTTTAAGCATTGCATACTGCCTAAAAGCAGCTGCAAGAATTTAAAACTGGACTCTTCTGATATAGAAATATTGCCTGTGTCTTCTTTAAAAGAAGCGCTGGGCATTTTATTTTCAGAACATTAAGGAGGTAAATTAATGAATTTATTGTTGGTGCGTATTTTATTTATTCTGGGAAGCATGGTCGTAGGCTACCAGGCGATGGCGGCCAATTATTCCGGCGTCCTGGGCATGGCTATCGGCGGCGTGGCGGCTTTATTCATGATCCTTCTGGAATTCGGCTTACGTAAAGTATCCGTAAGCGGGCTTTCCAGCGCGGTTTTCGGACTTATCTTAGGTTTGATCATGGCCAAGCTTGTGGGTGATGCTTTCAGCCTCGCGGCAATGGACGCGGATACCCTTTCGCGGATCAGAGTCGGGTTAACTCTTATTTTCTGTTATTTGGGTATGGTGATGGCTTTGCGCGGTAAAGACGAGTTCAATATTATTATACCTTATGTGCGCCTGCGTCGTCAGGATCAGGGCAGCGATATCATACTTTTGGATACCAGCGCGATAATTGACGGCAGGATCGTGGATATTTGCAAGACAAGGTTTTTAGGCGGCAGGCTGGTCATCCCTAAGTTTGTGCTGCGTGAGTTGCAGCAGATCGCTGATTCCACTGACCCGATCAAGCGCCAGAGAGGCAGAAGAGGGCTTGAGATCTTGAATAATATCCAGAAGGAGCCGGGGCTGGATATCTCGATCAATGAGGAGGATTTCGCGGATATGACGGAGGTGGACGCGAAGTTAGTCCGCCTGGCAAAACTTATGGACGCCAAGATCCTTACGGTAGATTTTAACCTTAACCGCGTAGCGAGTATCCAGGGGATCAAGGTATTAAATATCAACGAGCTTTCCAACGCGCTTAAGCCGGTGGTTTTCCCGGGCGAAGAGATGCGCCTGAAATTGATCAAAGAAGGCAAGGAGCACAATCAGGCGATCGGTTATCTTGATGACGGAACGATGGTCGTGGTAGAAGACGCCCGCAGGATGATCGGCCAGGATGTAAAAGTATCGGTGACCAGTGTCCTGCAGACACAGGCAGGAAGAATGATCTTTACTAAACTTGAGAAATGAAAGTTAGCGCGATACTTTTGGCAGCCGGTATAGGCGCAAGGCTTAAGTCAAAAATCAGCAAGCCCCTGATTGTTATCGCCGGGAAGCCTTTGGTTTTGTATTCTCTTTTGGCTTTAGAGCGAAAGCGCCAGATCAGCGAGATAATCGTCGTCGTAAATTCGCGCAATAAAGCCGGGATCCTGGCACTGATCAAACGCCACAGGATCAATAAAGTCAGGGCGGTTGTTTATGGAGGCGCGTTAAGGCAGGATTCCGTAAGAAACGGTTTGGCGAAAGTCAACCCGCGTAATGGGCTAGTCTTGATCCATGATAGCGGCCGGCCGTTTATCAGCCAGGGTATCCTTGAAAAATTGATACGCAAAGCCGGCAAGACTAAAGCCGCTGTGTTAGCTGTGCCGGTGAAAGCGACGATTAAAAGCGCGGCAAAGAAACTTATCGTGGATAAAACCCTTAAGCGGCAGTTGCTTTGGGAGATCCAGACGCCGCAGGTATTCGCTTATCCTTTGATCAGGCGGGCTTTTAATAAATTCGGCAGGTCTTTGGTCACGGATGATTCTGCCCTAGTCGAGAAAACAGGGGCAAAAGTGCATATTGTTGAAGGTTCTTACGGCAATATTAAAGTTACTACGCCGGAAGACATCTTGATCGCCGAATGTATCGCTAAAAACAGGAAAGCTTATGGAATGTAAAATAGGCATAGGTTATGATATCCACCGTTTGGTAGAGGGGCGCAAGTTGTTTTTGGGCGGCGTGGAGATCCCGTATATAAAAGGCCTGCTCGGGCATTCCGACGGCGACGCTTTACTGCATGCTTTATGCGATGCTTTGCTTGGGGCGCTGGCGCTTGGCGATATTGGCGAGCATTTTCCCGATACTGACGTGCGCTATCAGGATATAGCAAGTGAGAAGCTGCTTACGCAGGTTAACGATAAAGTAAAGAAAATGGATTTTTGTATCGGTAATATTGATATCGTGGTGATCGCCCAGGAGCCGGGGCTTTTACCGTTTAAGAAACAGATCAAAAAGAATATCGCCGTGATCTTAGGCATAGCTGA
>Ga0153915_10005535_pt1 | contig 11754 bp, 10 predicted proteins | sample Opewatmetagenome_2_FD_107003 | JGI IMG/M metagenome (GOLD analysis project Ga0153915, IMG submission 107003) | Freshwater wetland microbial communities from Ohio, USA - Open water 3 Core 3 Depth 3 metaG | ecosystem: Environmental > Aquatic > Freshwater > Wetlands | place: USA: Ohio, Lake Erie...
CGTAGGTATTCTTCGCATCCGCCACGCCGGTCGAGAGGACCAGCACCGCTGCCGCCATGAGAAGCCTGCGCATGCGCGTACGCCTCCTGTCGAGATTGGGGGACGATCCCCCCTTGGTGAAGGAGAGACCCTACCTCGCCGCGATCCGATCTTCCAGCGAGGCCCCCCCGCGCCGCCGAGGGACCCCCCAACAGAGGCATCGACCGGACGGGCGCTCCGGCTCAAGGGGCCGGGGTTCTCCCGTGGAGCCGGCGCCAGAGCCAGGTGGCGGCGACCGAGGCCGCGACCAGCACTGCCGTGGCGATCTCCAGCTCGCGCAGGTCCTTGCGCGCCAGGTCGAGGTTGTGGGCGAAGAGCCAGCCCAGGCCGACCACCAGCGGGACCGAGAGAAGGGCTGACAGGGCGTCCGCGGCGAGGAAGGTCCGGGTGGCAACGCCGCTCATCCCGGCGAGGGCGAAGGTGGGAAGCCGGAAGCCCGAGGCGTGGCGCGCGACCATGATGGTGAGGAAGGCATGGCGAGAGAAGTGCCCCTCGATGAGCCGGCGCCGCGAGGGGGTGAGAAGCCGGGCGATGGTCGAGCTCTCGAGGAAGCGCGGTCCGTGGCGGCGGCCGAGCCGGAAGAGGAGGTAGTCGCCCAGGAGGATCCCGCAGTAGGTCACGGCCACTCCGGGCCAGAAGGCGATACGTCCGGTGCGGGCCAGGACACCGGCGGTGAGCTGGGTCAGCTCCTCGGGAAAGGGGAGGCCGACGCCGGCTCCGACGAGGAGGCCGAACAGGGCCGCATAGGTGAAGTGCTCGAGAAGCCTCTGGACCATCGGTGACTTGCGCTCCTCCCCGCTCAAAAACATTGCGTCGCCATGCCGCGCTGCGCAATACTCTCCCGCCCCGAAGTTGATTCCCGAGTCAAGGAGCGCTCATGCCCCTCAAGATCCTGGTCACGGCCAAGCGGGTCGAGGACCCCGAGTCCAAGATCAAGGTGAAGCCCGACGGCAGCGGCATCGTCACCGAGGGCGTCAACTACAAGATGAATCCCTTCGACGAGATCGCCGTCGAGGAGGCCCTGCGCCTCAAGGAGAGGCACGGAGGCGAGGTGGTGGTGGCCTCCATCGGAGGAGAGAAGGCGACCACCGAGATCCGGGCGGCCCTGGCCATGGGGGCGGATCGCGGCATCCTGGTGAGGCACGACGGCTCCCTCGACCCGGTGGTGGTCTCGGCCATCCTGGCCAAGCTGTTCGAGCAGGAGAAGCCGGACCTTTGCCTTCTCGGCAAGCAGTCGATCGACGACGACCAGAACCAGGTGGGCCAGTACCTGGCGGATCGGCTGGGCCTCGCCCAGGGTACCTTCGCCTCCAAGACCGACAGCCTGGAGAGCGAGGCCGAGCAGAAGAAGGTGCCGGGCCTGGTGCCCTCCGGAGACGGGAAGTCGATCCAGGTGGTGCGCGAGATCGACGGCGGCGTCGAGACGCTGGAGTTGCGGCTCCCCGCGGTGGTGACCACCGACCTGCGGCTCAACAAGCCACGCTTCGCCTCGCTCCCCGGGATCATGAAGGCGAAGAAGAAGGAGCTGAAGGAGATCCCGGCCGCCTCGCTGGGCGTCGATCTCGCGCCCAGGGTGGTGGTGAGGAAGCTCGCCGAGCCGCCCAAGCGCAAGGGAGGCGTCAAGGTGGCGGACGTGAACGAGCTCTACGAGAAGCTTCACGGCGAGGCCAAGGTCCTCTGACCCGGTGACTCGCCGGCCCCGGGCCCGCCGCACGGGCCCGGTGCGAGCGGAAAGGGAAGCCCATGTCGAACGTCCTCATCGTCGCGGAGCAGGCGGGCGGCCATCTCAGGAAGGCGACCCTCCACGCCATCTCGGCCGGGCGCGAGATCGCCAGGCGCACCGGTGGCAAGCTCCACCTGGCCGCCCTCGGGAAGGGGGTCGGCGCGCTGGCCAAGGAGCTCGAGGCCTTCGGCGCCCCGGTCCACTGCGCCGACGCGCCCGTCCTGGAGCACTACCTCGCCGAGGCATGGGCGCCGGTGGTGGCCGAGATCGCCAAGTCGGCGCAGGCCACCTACGTCGGCGCCGCCGCCACCGCCTTCGGCAAGGACCTCCTGCCGCGCACCGCCGCCAGGCTCGGAGCCGCCACCGCCACCGAGGTCCTCGGCTTCGGAGGGCAGGGGGCGGCCGTCACCTTCCAGCGGCCCATGTGGGCCGGCAACGTCCTCGCCGAGGTGGAGCTGACGACGCCGGTCAAGGTCTTCACGGTGCGGGCCACCGAGTTCGCCCCGGCCCAGAAGGAGGGGACGGGGAGCGTGGTGGCGGTGCCGGTGAGCGTCGATGCCGGCTCGCTCAAGACCCGCTTCGTCGACTTCAAGGAGGTGAAGAGCGCGCGCCCCGAGCTGACCGAGGCCCGCGTCATCGTCGCCGGCGGGCGCGGGACCAAGGGCGACTTCAAGGAGATCGAGGGCCTGGCCGACGATCTGACGGCGGCGGTGGGCGCCAGCCGGGCGGCGGTCGACGCCGGCTGGGTGCCCAACGACTGGCAGGTGGGGCAGACCGGCAAGGTGGTGGCCCCGGAGCTCTACGTCGCCGCCGGCATCTCCGGCGCCATCCAGCACCTGGCGGGCATGAAGGGCTCGAAGGTCATCGTGGCCATCAACAAGGATCCCGAGGCCCCCATCTTCCAGCTCGCCGACTACGGGCTGGTCGCGGACCTCTTCAAGGCCATTCCGGAGCTGCGCGCCAGGATCAAGGCGGCGAAGTAGCGGCCGAGCGGCTGCCCAGCGGGAGCGGAACACGACGCCGGACCTCACCGAGGACGATCTCAGGGATCTGGGGATCCTCCGCGTTCCGGTTCCCATCCCCTTCGAGGAGGCGGGCGGGCCGGTCAACGTCTACCTCCTCGAGGAGGCGGACGGGGGCGTGGCCCTCTTCGACGCCGGCCTGGGAACGCCCGAGGCGGCCGCGGCGCTGGAGCAGGGGTTCCGGACCGCCGGCAAGGACCTGGCCGACCTCCGCCGCATCGTGATCTCGCATGGCCACGTCGACCACTACGGCGGGGCGCAGCGCCTGGTGGAGGGGGCGGGGGGCAACGTCCCGGTCTTCGCGCACCCCGACGACACCTCCAAGATCTGGGAGCAGGGGCGCCGCTGGCGGGACCTCATGCCCTACTACGCCGCCTACTTCCAGAAGCTGGGCGTGCCGGCCGAGGCGATGGCGGCCGCCGCGGCGAGCTTCGGCCGCGGCCTCCGCCTGGCCCGGCGCATCGCCGAGGTCCGCCCCATCGCCGAGGGCGACGTCATCCGGACCCGGTGGGCCAGCTTCCAGGTGCTCCACATGCCCGGGCACACGCCCGGGCTCGTCTGCCTGTGGGACGAGGAGCATCGCCTCTTCCTGGCCGCCGACCACCTGCTGGAGAAGGTCTCCCCGAATCCCGTCATCGAACTCGGGCCCAACGGGGAGGAGGGATGGGAGCCGCTCCTCGCCTACCTGGCGTCGGTGGGCCGGCTGCGGGCCCTCGACGTCGGGCTGGTGCTCCCCGGCCACGGTCCCGCCTTCGCCGATCACCGCCGGGTCATCGACGATCTGATGACGTTCTACGGCCGGCGGCAGGGCAAGGTCCGGGACGCCCTGGCGGATCGCCCCCTCACCGCCTTCGAGCTGACGAGGGCGCTCTTCCCGCGGGTCGGCCCCGACCAGCTCTTCCTGGCCGTGTCCGAGGCCGTCGCCAACCTGGAGGTGATGGAGTCCCGCGGCGAGGTGGCGCGCGCCCTCGACCGGGGGGTCTACCGCTTCGAGGCCCTCGCCTGAGCCCATCCCCACCGGCACGACCATGTCCACGCTCCTGACCGATCCGGCCTCCTGGGCGAGCCTGCTGACGCTCACGGCGATGGAGATCGTCCTCGGCATCGACAACGTCGTCTTCCTCGTGATCCTGGCGGGCCGCCTCCCGCCGCCGCAGCAGCCCAGGGCGCGGCGGCTGGGACTGGCTCTGGCGCTCGGCACGCGCCTCCTGCTCCTTCTCGCCATCACCTGGCTCATGGGGCTCACCCGCGAGCTCTTCCACCTGCTCGGCCACGGGTACACCGGGCGAGACCTCATCCTGCTCGGCGGAGGCCTCTTCCTCCTCGGCAAGGCCACCTTCGAGATCCACGACAGCCTCGAGGTCCGACACGAGGAGAAGGCCCGGCCCGCCGCCGGGCCGGGCGCCTTCGGCCTGGTCCTGGCCCAGATCGCCCTCCTCGATCTCGTCTTCTCGCTCGACTCGGTGCTCACGGCGGTGGGGATGTCGGGCCATCTCGCCATCATGGTGGCGGCCATGCTCCTGGCCGTCGGCGTCATGCTGGCCTTCGCCGGCCCGGTGAGCGCCTTCGTCGACCGCCACCCGAGCATGAGGATGCTGGCCCTCTCCTTCCTCCTCCTCATCGGGGTCATGCTGGTGGCGGAGGCCACCGGGCGCCACCTCGATCGAGGCTACGTCTACTTCGCCATGGCGTTCTCCTTCCTCGTCGAGCTGCTCAACATCCGGGCCGGCCGCGCCCGGCAGGCTCCGCTCCAGCTCCACGGCCGCTTCGAGCAGGTGCGCGGCGGAGAGCAGCCACCGGCCGACGCCCCCCCGGCGCCTTGAAGCGCCGCGCCACCCCGCTTACGTCGGAAGGACCGGATGCCCACTCCTCCCCCCAGCTCCCGGGTCGTCGTCCTCTTCGACGACGGCTGCGGCCTGTGCAGCGGCTCGGTGAGGTGGCTGGCGTCGCGCGACACCCGCCGCGCCCTGCGCTTCGCCCCGCTCTCCGGGGAGACGGCGCGCCCCTACCTGGCCCAGGCCCGCGCCGCCGCCGGAGACTGCGAGACGCTGGTGCTGATCGAGGGGAGAGGAGGCGAGGAGCGCATCTTCGTGCGCTCCGCGGCCGTGGGCCGCGCCCTGCGCCACGTGGGCGGGGTCTGGGGCCTGCTCGGGCGGCTCCTCGGAGCCGCGCCGCGCCGGGTCGCCGACCGGCTCTACTGCGTGGTGAGCCGGCACCGGGGGCGTGCCGCCGGCTCGGCCGAGCCCCTGCCGCCGTGGCTCCGCGGCCGGATGCTGCGCTGAGCACGAGCGCGACTCCATCCCGCGGCCCCTCGACCTCGGCCCGCTGCGCGGTCCCCGCGCTCGGGGCGAACGGATGCCCCATCCCGCCGACCGTGTCCGCCGAACCGCGCTCTGTTACAAGAAGCCTCCGTGGCCGACCTGGCGCTGACCCTGCTGACGCTCGCCTGGGGGACGACGTTCCTCCTGGTGAAGCGGGTCCTCGACGGGACCTCGCCGGGCGTCTTCCTGGTGCTCCGGTTCGCCACCGCCTCGGCGGTGCTGCTCCTCCTGGTGCTGGCGCGGCGCGACCGGCCGAACCCGGGGCTGCTGCGCCACGGCGTGCTCCTCGGGGCGTTCATGTTCGCCGGCTTCGCCTTCCAGACATGGGGACTCCGCTTCACCACCCCGGCGCGGTCGGGGTTCCTCACCGGCCTGGCGGTGCTGTTCGTTCCCTTCGTGGCGCGCTTCCTCCTGCGGCGCCGCGTGCCCTGGACCTCCTGGCTGGGGGTGCTCCTGGCGGTGGGCGGGCTGCTCCTCCTCACCCGGCCCCTGGGCGGCGGCATCTCGGCGGCGGTGCGCCTCGGCGACCTGCTGACCGCCGGCTGCGCCGTCTCCTACGCCTTCCAGATCGTCTACACCACCGAGTGGTCGCCGAGGCACCCGCTCGTCCCCCTCACCGCGGTGCAGGTGGCGGCGACGCTGGCGGGAGCGGCGCTGATGCTCCCCTTCGAGGAGATCCGCATCCGTCCGGGCGCGGAGCTCGCCGGCACGGTCGCCTTCACCGGGCTCGCCATGACCGCGGGTGCCTTCTTCGTCATGAACTGGGCGCAGCGCCACACCACCGCGGTGCGGGCGGCGCTCATCTACTCCCTCGAGCCTCCGGCCGCGGCGCTGTTCTCGCACTTCTATGGCGGCGAGCCCCTCGGGCCCATGGACTGGGCCGGCGGCGCGCTCATCGTGCTGGCGGTGCTGGCCGGGGAGGTGGGCGGTGCGCTCGAGACCCGGCGGCGCCAGATGTCGGCGGCCTGAGGTAGAAAGGGCCCTCAATGGCCCCGCCGCCCATCGAGATCCTCGACGGCGAGCTCCACGTTCCCGGCAGCGCCCTCTACCTCGACGCGCGGCGGAGGACGCGGTGCGCCTTCGTCTCCCATGCCCACGGCGACCACATCGCCCGGCACGACCGGACCATCGCCACCCATGCCACCGCGGCGCTGACGCTCCACCGCCTGGGAGGGAAGGTCCGCGGCGAGATCCTCCCGGCCGAGTACCGCGTCCCGTTCGGCCTCGGCGACCTGACGGTCGAGCTCTTCCCCGCCGGCCACGTCCTCGGCTCGGCCCAGATCCGCGTGGCGCGGAAGGGCCAGGCCCTCTGCTACACCGGGGACCTCTGCCTCGAGCCCACGCTCACCGCCGAGCCGGCCGAGGTCGCCCCCTGCGACGTGCTGGTCATGGAGTCCACCTTCGGGCTGCCGCGCTACGTCTTTCCTCCGAAGGAGGTGGTGCTGCGCGAGATCCGCGGCTTCGTCGACGACGCCCTCTCCGACGGCGCCACCCCGGTGCTCCTCGCCTATGCGCTCGGCAAGGGGCAGGAGATCCTGAAGTACCTGGGCGAGGCCGGCTATCCCTGCCGGGCCCACCCCGTGGTCCACGCCGTCGACAGGGTCTACGAGAGGCTCGGCGTGTCCCTTCCCAACGTGCGCCTCCTCGGCGCCGAGGGGCCGGAGCGGGGAGAGGTGGTGGTGGCGCCGCCGCACCTGGCGAGGAGCTCGGCCATCCAGCGGATCCGCCGGCGCCGCACCGCGGTCCTCACCGGGTGGGCGGTGGAGGGGGGGCGCTTCCGCTGGCGCGGCGTGGACGCCTCCTTCCCCCTCTCCGACCATGCCGACTTCCCGGCGCTGCTGCGCTACGCCCGGGCCACCGGCGCGCGCCGCGTCTACACGCTCCACGGCTACGCCGAGGAGCTGGCCCGGGCCCTCCGCCGCGAGGGGCTGAGGGCCGAGCCGCTCGAGTCGGCGCGCCAGCTCGAGCTGCTGTAGGCTCCGCGGGTGATCGAGCTCACCGTCAGCGCCGACGCCGCCGGCCAGCGCCTCGACAAGTTCGTGCGCCGGGCCCTGCGCGACGTTCCGCTCTCCCACGTCTACAAGATGCTGCGCACCCGGAAGGTCCGGGTGAACGGGGAGCGCGGGCGCGCCGACCGCATCCTGGCGGAGGGGGACCGGATTGCCGTCCGCGGCGACGAGGAGCGGCTCCTCGCCCCCGAGCGCCCCGGGGTCCCCGCCCCGGCCCGACCCAGCTTCCGCGTCCTCCACGAGGACGAGCACCTCCTGGCCGTGGACAAGCCGGCCGGCCTGGCCGCCCACCCGGGGACGGGCATCACCGGCGCCACCCTGGTCGAGGAGGCGCGCGGCTACCTGAAGGTGCCGAAGAGCCTGCCTCCGGGCGAGTTCCGGCCCAGCCCGGCCCACCGGCTCGACCGGGAGACGAGCGGCGTCATCCTGGTGGCCAAGACCCGCAAGGCCATGGTCCGGCTGACGGAGATCTTCACGCACGGGGAAGGGGTGTCGAAGAGCTACCTGGCGCTGGTGAAGGGGAAGATGCCGCGCGCCGAGGGGGTCATCGACCTGCCGCTCTCCGAGCACGAGCAGACCGGCCGCAGCAAGGCCTTGCGGGGCGTGAAGCTGCAGGAGGCGGTGACGCGCTACCGCGTCGTCTCCTCGATGCACGAGGCCTCGCTGCTGGCGGTGCGCATCGAGACCGGCCGCACCCACCAGATCCGGCGCCACCTCCAGGCGGTGGGACACCCGGTGGCCGGCGACCGGCGCTACGGGAACTTCCCCTGGAACCGGCTGGCGCGCCAGCGCTGGGGGCTCGACCGCATGTTCCTGCACGCCTGGAAGCTGGAGCTGCCCCACCCCGTCACCGGGGGCAGGCTGCGCCTGGAGGCGCCGCTCCCGCCGGAGCTGGCCGGCGTCCTCTCGCGGCTCAACCTGCCCGTTCCCGGCGGCGGCCGCCGGGATTGATCGGGCCCCTCCTCCGAGCATACAGTCCGCGCGATGGCAGAGCCTCGCGAGGAAGCGGAGAGCGCCCGGCTGGTCGAGGGACGTCCGGCCGAGCCACCGCACCGGGTGGTCCTCGACGGCCTCCCGCCGCAGCCGCCGATCCACCGGCGAATCCTGCGCTGGGTGCTCTTCCTCGCCATCGGGGTGCTGAACGCCGGGATCCTGGCGGTGCTGGCCGCCTGGGTCCACTTCTCGCAGGGGCTCCCCTCGGTCCCGTCGCTGGCCCAGTACCGACCACCCATCATCACCGAGATGGTGAGCGCCGACGGCCAGATCGTGGGCGAGTTCTTCGACGAGCGGCGCAAGGTCGTCCCCTACGAGCGCGTCCCGCGCTTGCTGCTGGGGGCCTTCGTGGCCAGCGAGGACCAGAACTTCTTCGAGCACCACGGGGTCGATCCGCTCGGCACCCTGCGCGCCGCCATCCGCACCTTCGTCCTGCGCCGCAAGGTGCAGGGCGGCTCCACCATCACCCAGCAGACCGCCAAGGCGCTCCTCATCTCCGCCGAGGGCTTCGCCGAGGGAACGCGGCGAAACCTCCGCCGCAAGATCCGCGAGTTCATCCTGGCGACGCGGCTGGAGCACGCCTTCACCAAGGAGCAGATCCTCTGGCTGTACCTCAACGGCGTCTACCTGGGGCACCACAGCTACGGCGTCCAGGCGGCGGCCGAGAACTACTTCCGCAAGAACGTGGAGGACCTGACACTCCCGGAGGCGGCCCTGCTGGCCGGCCTGCCGCAGGCCCCCTCGCGCTACTCGCCGTTCGCCCACCCCGAGAGCGCCATGGCGCGGCGGCGCTACGTGCTGCGGCGCATGGCCGAGGACCGCCTCATCACCGAGGCACAGCGGCGCGAGGCCGAGGAGAGCGAGGTCAAGGTCTACCCGGTTGACGACATCTTCCGCGAGACGGCCCCCTTCTACGTGGAGACGGTGCGCCGCCAGATCGTCGACCGCTACGGCAACGAGCGCATGCTCCACGAGGGCCTCAGGGTGGAGATGGCCATGGACCTGGAGAAGCAGCGAGCGGCTCAGGCCGCCATGCTCACCGGTCTCATGGAGGTGGACCACCGCCAGGGCTGGAACGGGCCGGTCACCCGGGTGGCGGGGGCGGAGCGATCGGCGCTGCGGGAGCGGCTGGCCCGGGCCTGGCCCGCGGGCTCGCTCCGGCCCGGCGACTACTGCGTCGGCATCGTGGCCAGGGTGGACGACGCCGCCGGGACGGCCACCGTGGAGGTCGGAGACGAGACCGGTCTCCTTCCCATCTCCGGCATGCACTGGGCACGCAAGCCCAACCCCGAGGCCTACTACCCCGATGCGCAGATCTCGCGCGTCTCGACGGCGCTCAAGGCGGGCGACGTCGTCCTGCTGCGGCGGGTGGAGAGGAAGGAGCTGGTGGCGCGCGAGCTGGCCTACAGGGAGCCCAAGGTCAAGGCCATCCCCGACGTTCCCCTCCTCTTCACCCTGGAGCAGGAGCCGAAGCTCCAGGGGGCCATCATCTCCCTCGACCCCTGGAGCGGGTACGTCGAGGCGATGATCGGCGGCTACGACTTCGACGCGTCGGAATTCAACCGCGCCTTCCAGGCCTGCCGGCAGCCGGGCAGCGCCTTCAAGCCCATCGTCTACTCCGCCGCCCTGGAGAAGCTCGGCTTCAATCCCGCCACCATCCTCACCGACGCTCCAGTCGTCTTCCGCGACGACGAAGCGGCCTGGAAGCCCCAGAACTTCGGCGAGGACTTCAAGGGCGACGTCACGCTGCGCACGGCGCTGGTCCAGTCCATGAACATTCCGGCGGTGAAGACCGCGGAGGCCCTGGTCCAGAAGTTCGGGATCGGCATCCTGCCCGACTGGGCCAGGACCCTCGGGCTCTCCACCCCGGTCAAGCTGGAGCTGGGGAGCGCGCTGGGCTCCTCCTGCACCACCCCCTGGGAGCTCACCAACCTCTACGCCACCTTCGACCGCTACGGCGAGAAGCGCCGCTCCACCTTCGTGAAGAGGGTGCTCGACCGCGACGGGAAGATCCTCGAGGACCACACCGACTGGCACGACCCGTGGGTGCCGCTGTCGACGCGCCTGGCCGCCGCCGTGGCCGACCTGACCACCCCCAGGGAGCGGGTGATGGACGAGAAGAACGCCTACATCCTCGTCCACCTGATGCATGAGGTGGCCACCGTGGGCACCGGGGCGATGGCGGCGCGCCTGGGCAAGCCGGCGGCCGGCAAGACCGGCACCACCAACGATTCGTTCGACACCTGGTTCCTCGGGTTCACCCGCGATCTCGCGGCCGGCGTCTGGCTCGGCTACGACGTCAACGAGACACCGCTCGGCCGCTACGAGACCGGTGGGCGCGCCGCGCTCCCCATCTGGCTCGCCTACATGCAGGTCGCGCTGCACGATCGGCCTCAGCCCGAGTTCCCCATTCCGGACGGGGTCGTCCACGTCCGCATCGATCCCCAGACCGGGAAGGCCACGCCGCCATTCGACCGGAAGGGCGTGGTCGAGCCCTTCCTGGAGGGGACCGAGCCGAAGCTGGAGAAGGACGAGAAGCCGCGCGTCGAGGTTCGCGACCTCTTCACCGAGTAGCCCGGCGGCGGCCCGTTTCTTGACCCCCTCCGGGGGCGAAGCTAGCATGAGCTGCCGCAAGAACGCGGGATCCCTGCGTTTTCCGATGGCGGGGCCATCGTCCCCAGGTGCGCATGCTGCGAAAGCTCGAGAAGCTCGGCCTCCGGCGTTCCATCTACCTCTCCTTCTCGATCGCGCTCGCGCTCGTCGCCGTCGTCGCCACGCTGTTCCTCTCCCAGGCGGTGCGGGAGGTGCTCGAGCATTCGCTGCGGCGGCGCGGGGAGAGCCAGGTCCGTGTCCTGGCCCTGGACCTCGACGCGGCGGTCGCCACCTCCGACGCCTCCCTGGCGCAGGACCAGCTCCAGACCGCCCTCGACCCCGACGACGGGATGTACGCCGTGGTGCTGAGGCGCGACGGCACCATCCTGGCGCAGCACTACGCCCGCGGCTACGGCGACCGGGCCCAGCAGCTCGCGCAGGAGCACATCCGCCGGAGGAGCACCCGCTTCTTCCGCACCGACGGCCTCCTGGCCTTCAGCGCGGCGGTCCACCCCGGCGAGGAGGGGGGTCCGCGTCCCCTGGCCGGGCCGCTGGGCGCCGACCACGGGCAGACGAGCCGGGTCCTGCTGGGCCTCTCCACCGGCGGCCTGGAGCGACAGCTCCAGCAGGTCAGGCTGATCATCGTGCTGACCCTGGCGGGCGGGCTGCTGCTCTTCGCCCTCGGCGGCTACCTGCTGGCGGCCCGGCTCCTCTTCGCGCCGGTGAGCGAGATGCGAGCGGTGGCGCAGCGCGTCTCGGACTGCGACCTCACCGCACGCGCGGCCAAGCATGCCGAGGACGAGCTGGGGAGCCTGGCCGAGTCCCTGAACCACATCGGCGAGAACCTGACCGTGACCCTGTCGCGGGTCAAGGGGGTGACCGGCGCCGTCGGCGAGGTCATCTCGCGCATCACCCGGACCGGAACGATCGTCGCGCAGGGGGCGGGGACCGTCTCGGCGCGGGTGCTCGACACCTCCAGCTCCATGCAGCAGATGACCCAGAGCCTCAAGGGCATCGCCGCCAACGTGGAGGTCCTGGCCCAGAGCGCCGCGGAA
>Ga0153915_10005536_pt1 | contig 11753 bp, 8 predicted proteins | sample Opewatmetagenome_2_FD_107003 | JGI IMG/M metagenome (GOLD analysis project Ga0153915, IMG submission 107003) | Freshwater wetland microbial communities from Ohio, USA - Open water 3 Core 3 Depth 3 metaG | ecosystem: Environmental > Aquatic > Freshwater > Wetlands | place: USA: Ohio, Lake Erie...
CGATGCCGTGCTCGGCCAGGGCGCGCGCCGCGTCGGTCACCGCGGCTGCGTGCAGCAGCGCCTTGGAAGGGATGCAGCCGACGTTTAGACACACGCCGCCGAGCGTCGCATAGCGCTCGACCAGCACCGTTTTCATGCCGAGGTCGGCGGCGCGGAACGCCGCCGAGTAGCCGCCGGGGCCCGAGCCGAGCACCACTACGTCGCAATCGATCTCACCCTCCGTCGCGGGCTGCGTAGTAGCCGACGCCGGTGCGGGCGCAGGCGCCGCTTCGGCGGTTTCGAGCGAGAGCACCGGCGAGCCTTCGGACACCTTGTCGCCAACCTTTACCGCGAGCGCCCTCACCACCCCCGCCTCGGGCGAGGGGATCTCCATGGTCGCCTTATCCGACTCGAGCGTGATGAGCGACTGCTCCCTGGCGACCGTCTCGCCCGGCTTGACCAGCAGCTCGATGACCTCGACGCCTTTGAAGTCGCCGATGTCCGGAACCTTGACCTCGATCAGCTTCGCCATCTCAGAGCAGCGACCGGCGGATGTCGGACAGCACCGAGGCGAGATAGCTCGTGAAGCGCGCCGCGGCCGCGCCGTCGATGACGCGGTGGTCGTAGGACAGCGACAGCGGCAGCATCAGGCGCGGCGTGAATTCCTTGCCGTCCCAGACGGGACGCGTGACGGAGCGCGAAACACCGAGGATCGCCACCTCCGGCGCGTTGATGATCGGCGTGAAGGCGGTACCGCCTATTCCGCCCAGGCTCGAGATCGAGAACGTCCCGCCCTGCATGTCGCCCGGCTTGAGCTTCTTTTCGCGTGCCAGCTTCGAGATCCCGGCGAGCTCGCGCGCCAGCTCGAATACGCCCTTGCGGTCCGCGTCGCGCACCACCGGCACGACCAGCCCCTCGGGCGTGTCCACCGCGACACCGATGTGGTAGTACTTTTTCAGCACCAGGTTCTCGTTCTTCGCGTCGAGTGAGGCGTTGAACTGCGGGTACTCGCGCAGCGCAGTCACCGACGCCTTGATGAGGAACGCGAGCATGGTGAGCTTGAAGCCCTGCTTCTCGGTCACGCCGGTGTTCGACTTGCGGAACGCCTCGAGGTCGGTGATGTCGGCCTCGTCGAACTGCGTGACGTGCGGAATCGAGACCCAGTTGCGGTGCAGATTGGCCCCGGAGAGCTTCTGGATGCGCGACAGCGGCTTCGCCTCCACCGGGCCGAATTTGGCGAAGTCGACCTCCGGCCAGGCCGGCAGGTTGAACGGCAGCGCGCCGCCGCGCGGCGCGGCCGCCTGCGGCGCACCGCCCTGCGCCATGACGCCCTTGACGAAGGCCTGCACGTCCTCGTGCAGCACTCGCCCCTTCGGCCCGTTCGCGCGCACCTGGGCGAGATCGACGCCCAGCTCGCGCGCGAACTTGCGCACCGACGGGCTCGCGTGCGGCTTGGCCGCAGTCGCCTCCTGCGGCTCCGTCGGCACTGGCTCGGGGCGCGGAATCGTCATCTGCCGCGGTGCGGGTACGGCCGCGGGAGCCGCGGGGCTTGGCGCGGGTTCACTCGCCTTGGCCGGTGCCGGCGCCGGAGCCGCCGGCGCCGCTTCAGCTCCCGCGGCTTCGAGCACCAGCACGGGCGAGCCCTGCGACACCTTGTCGCCGACCTTGACCCTGAGCTCCTTCACCACGCCGGCCGCGGGCGACGGAATCTCCATGGTCGCCTTGTCCGATTCCAGCGTGACGAGCGACTGCTCGGCGCTGATCGCGTCCCCGGGCTTGACCAGGACCTCGATGACCTCGACGTCCTTGAAGTCGCCGATATCCGGTACCAGGACCTCCTTCATACGGTGGTCGGATCCGGTTTTTCGGGGTCGAGCTTGTACTTCTTGAGCGCCTCGGCCACCGCCTTGGCCGTGCCCGCGCCCTGCTCGGCGAGCGCCTTGAGCGCGGCCACGGCGACGAAGTAGCGGTTGACCTCGAAGAAGTGGCGCAGCATGGCGCGCGAGTCAGAGCGCCCGAAGCCGTCCGTGCCGAGCACGCGGTACACGCGCTCTCTCGGGATGAACGGGCGGATCTGGTCGGCGAACGCCTTCATGTAGTCGCTCGCCGCAACCACCGGGCCCGGGCGCTGCGCGAGACATTTCGCGACATAGGGCACGCGCGGCGCGTCCTCGGGGTGGAGCATGTTCCAGCGATCGGCCGCCATGCCCTCGCGCCGCAGCTCGGTGAAGCTTGTCGCGCTCCACACGTCGGCGGCCACGTTCCAGTCCTGCTCGAGCAGCTCGGCCGCGGCGAGCACCTCGCGCAAGATCGTGCCCGAGCCCAGCAGCTGCACGCGCGCCTTCGCCTTGGACTGCGACGCGCGCAACAGGTACATGCCCTTCAGGATGCCCTCCTCGGCCCCCGCCGGCATTGCCGGATGCTCGTAGTTCTCGTTCATCACGGTGATGTAGTAGTACACGTCCTCCTGTTCGGCGAGCATGCGCCGCAGGCCGTCGTGAATGATCACCGCGATCTCATAGCCGTAGGTCGGGTCGTAGGAGACGCAGTTGGGCACCACCGAAGAAAGTATGTGCGAGTGCCCGTCCTCGTGCTGCAGGCCCTCGCCGTTCAACGTGGTGCGTCCCGCCGTGCCGCCGATGAGAAACCCGCGCGCGCGCTGATCGGCGGCGGCCCACACCAGGTCCCCGACGCGCTGGAAACCGAACATCGAGTAGAAGATGTAGAACGGCGCCATCGCCAGGTTCGAGTGGCTGTACGAGGTGGCGGCGGCGATCCAGGACGAGAACGCGCCCGCCTCGTTTATGCCCTCTTCGAGGATCTGGCCGTGCTTGTCCTCGCGGTAGTACATCACCTGGTCGCGGTCGACCGGCTCGTACTTCTGGCCCTCGGCAGCGTAGATGCCGAGCTGGCGGAACATGCCTTCCATGCCGAAGGTGCGCGCTTCGTCGGGCACGATCGGCACCACGTGCTTGCCCAGGCCCTTGTCGCGGATGAGCGCGGTGAGCGCGCGCACGAACGCCATGGTGGTGGAGATCTCGCGACCCTCCGAGCCTTTCAGCACCGCGTCGAACACTTCGAGCGGCGGCACGGGCGGCGGCGCGTCGGCCTTGCGACGCCGTTGCGGCAGGTAGCCCCCCAGCGCCTGACGGCGCTCGTGCAGGTATTTCATCTCGGGCGAGTCCGGCGCCGGGACGTAGAACGGCAGCTTCTCGAGCTGGTCGTCGGAGAGCGGAATGTTCATGCGGTCGCGCATGCCGCGGATCGTTTCGACGTCGACCTTCTTCAGCTGGTGCGTCGGATTCTTCGCCTGACCCTGCTTGCCCAGGCCGTAGCCCTTGATCGTCTTGGCGAGGATCACGGTCGGCTGGCCCTTGTGCTTCACCGCCGCGGAGTAGGCGGCGTAGATCTTGTGCGGATCGTGCCCGCCGCGGTTCAGGCGCCAGATGTCCTCGTCGGTCATGCGCGAGACCATCTCGAGCAGCTTTGGATACTTGCCGAAGAAGTGCTTGCGCACGAAGGCGCCGTCGTTCGCCTTGTAGTTCTGGTACTCGCCGTCGATCGTCTCCTGCATCAGGCGCAGCAGCAGTCCGTCCTTGTCGCGCGCGAGCAGCGGATCCCAGTACGAGCCCCAGATGAGCTTGATCACGTTCCAGCCGGCGCCGCGGAAGTCCGACTCCAGCTCCTGGATGATCTTGCCGTTGCCGCGCACCGGGCCGTCTAGCCTCTGCAGATTGCAGTTGACGATGAAAATCAGGTTGTCGAGCTTCTCGCGCACCGCCATGCCGATCGCGCCGAGCGACTCGGGCTCGTCCATCTCGCCGTCGCCGCAGAAGCACCACACTTTCCGGTTGGCGGTGTCGGCCAGACCGCGCGCATGCAGGTACTTGAGGAACCTCGCCATGTAGATCGCCTGGATCGGTCCGAGGCCCATCGACACGGTGGGAAATTGCCAGAAGTCCGGCATCAGCCACGGGTGCGGATACGACGATATCCCCTTGCCCTCGACTTCGCGCCGGAAGTTGAGCAGCTGCTCCTCGCTCAGGCGCCCTTCGAGGAAAGCGCGCGCGTAGATGCCGGGCGACGAGTGTCCCTGGAAGTAGATCAGGTCGCCGCCGTGGTTCTCCGACGGCGCATGCCAGAAGTGGTTGAAGCCCTGGCCGAACAGGGTGCCGACCGAGGCGAAGCTCGCGATGTGGCCGCCGAGCTCGTCGTCGTTCTTGTTGGCGCGCGCCACCGTCACCATCGCGTTCCAGCGGCAGTACGAGCGGATGCGTTCCTCCAGCGCATGGTCGCCGGGCGAGCGCTCCTCGAGGTGCGGCGGAATCGTGTTGATGTACGCGGTAGTGGCCGAGAACGGAATGTAGGCACCGGAACGGCGCGCCTTGTCGACCAGTTGCTCGAGCAGGTAGTGCGCGCGCTCGGGGCCCTCGCGTTCGAGCACCGCTTCGAGCGCGTCGAGCCACTCCTGCGTCTCGAGTGCGTCGGGGTCGTTGGCCGCGGGGTGTTGCGGAACGGCGGACATTGGTATCTCCAAGCTTGTGGCTTTATGCGTCGGGCGCGCCTTGTGGGCGCGGATGGCAGCGCTGAAGCTTAATACGAGCCCCCGGTGCGCTCAAGATGCTAGACTGCCGCGCCTCCGCAGCCCCCCATGAGCGCCAGGATCATCGACGGAAAATCAATCGCCGCCGCACTGCGCGCAGCGGTGCGCCCCGAGGTCGAGCGGCTCGCGGCGCTCGGACGGCGCCCGGGGCTCGCCGTGATCCTGGTAGGCGACGACGCAGCCTCGCGCGTTTACGTCCGCAACAAGGTGCGCGCCTGCGAGGAGACGGGGCTGCGCTGGGAGCTGCACGAGTTTCCGGCGAGCGTCGACGACGATACGCTGCTCGCGCGGCTCGCGGCGCTCGATCGCGACGAGCGCGTGCACGGGGTACTGGTGCAGCTGCCGCTGCCGCCGCACATCGACGCGCAGCGCGTGCTCGGCGCAGTGTCCGCGACCAAGGACGTCGACGGTTTCCATGTGGCGAGCCTCGGCGCGCTGCTCGCAGGGCGGCCGGGCTTCGTGCCCTGCACGCCCGCGGGCATCCTGCACATGCTCGAGCGCGAGCGCGTGCCGCTCGCGGGCCAGCGGGCGGTGGTCGTCGGGCGCTCGAATATCGTCGGCAAGCCGATGGCGCTGCTGCTCTTGCAAAAGGACGCCACGGTCACCATCTGTCACTCGAAGAGCGTCGATCTCGCGGCGATCACGCGCGAAGCGGACGTCCTCGTCGCCGCCGTCGGGCGCCCGCGGCTGATCACCGCCGAGATGGTCAAGCCTGGCGCCTGCGTGATCGACGTGGGCACGAACCGGCTCGCCGACGGCAAGCTGTGCGGCGACGTCGACTTCGACCGCGTGAAGGAAATCGCGGGCTGGATCACCCCTGTTCCCGGCGGCGTCGGGCCGATGACGATCGCCATGCTCGTTTCGAACACCGTGCGCGCCGCGCTGCAATCGGATAGATCCGCATGAACCCTTTGCTAGATTTTTCGGGCCTGCCGCGCTTCTCCGAGATCCGGCCCGAGCACGTCGCGCCCGCGATCGACCGGCTTCTCGCCGAGGGGCGGGCGGCCGTGGCGCAGGTCACCGCGCCGGCGGTTCCAGACGCCTGGGACGCGTTCATAACGCCGCTCGAGGACGCAAACGAACGCCTGTCGCGCGCCTGGGGGCAGGTGGCCCACCTGCACGCCGTGCTCGACAGCCCCGCGCTGCGCGAGGCCTACAACGCGAGCCTGCCGAGCGTCACCCAGTACTGGACCGAGCTCGGTCACAACGAGCGGCTGTTCGAAAAATACCGCAGGCTGCGCGCCTCGGCGGCGTACGCGGCGCTGCCTCGGGCGCGGCGCAAGCAGGTGGACGACGCCTTGCGCGATTTCCGTCTCGGCGGCGCCGAGCTGCCGCCGGCCGAGAAAGCGCGCTTCGCAGCGATCCAGGACGAGCTCGCGCAGCTCGGCGCGAAGTTCTCCGAGAACCTGCTCGATGCGACCAACGCCTTCACGCTGCTGGTCGAGGATCGCGCGCGCCTTTCCGGCCTGCACGAAGACGCGCTCGAGGCTGCGCGCCAGGCCGCGGACAAGGACGGCCGCAAAGGCTGGAAATTCACGCTGCACGCGCCGTCCTACCTGCCGGTCATGCAGTACGCCGACGACCGCGCGTTGCGCAAAGCGATGTACCGCGCGAACGTCACGCGCGCTTCCGAATTCGGCAAGCCCGAATGGGACAACACATCGCTCATCGCGCGCATCCTGAAGCTGCGCAGGGAGGAGGCGCGCCTGCTCGGCTACCCGAACTTCGCCGAGGTCTCGCTCGTGCCCAAGATGGCGCACTCGCCTGCGCAGGTGCTCGAGTTCCTGCAGGATCTCGCGCTGCGCGCGCGGCCGTTCGCCGAGCACGACGTAGCCGAGCTGCGCGAGTTTGCGCGCCGCGAGCTGGGCGTCGAGTCGCTCGAAGCCTGGGACGTGGCCTACGCCTCGGAGAGGCTGCGCGCCCGGCGCTACGACTTCTCGGACAACGAGGTGAAGCGCTATTTCCCGGAGGACGCCGTGCTCGCGGGCCTCTTCGGGCTCGTCGAGACCCTGTATGGCGTGCGCATCGCGCGCGCCGCGGCGCCGACCTGGCACCCGGACGTGCGCTTCTTCGAGATGCGCGACGCCAGCGGCGCGCTCGTCGGACAGTTCTACGTGGACCTGTACGCGCGCGAGACCAAGCGAGGCGGCGCGTGGATGGACGACGCGATCACCCGCCGGCGCAGGGACGGACACTTGCAGACCCCGGTTGCCTATCTCAACTGCAACTTCTCCCGCCCGATCGGCGACCGGCCCGCGCTGTTCACCCACGACGACGTGATCACGCTGTTCCACGAGTTCGGCCACGGGCTGCACCATCTGCTCACGCAGGTGGACGACCTTCGCATCGCCGGCCTCGGCGGCGTGGAGTGGGACGCGGTCGAACTGCCGAGCCAGTTCATGGAGAACTTCTGCTGGGAATGGGGCGTGCTCTCGCGCATGACGCGCAACATCGACACCGGCGCGGCGCTGCCGCACGCGCTGTTCGACAGGATGCTCGCGGCGAAGAACTTCCACGCCGGCCTCATGATGCTGCGGCAGATCGAGTTCGCGCTGTTCGATATGCGCCTGCACGCCGAGTTCGACCCGGAATCGGACGCCGGCGTGCAGCGGCTGCTGGACGAGGTGCGCGCACGCGTCGCAGTGCTCGTGCCGCCGGCCTACAACCGCTTTCCGAACAGCTTCTCGCACATCTTCGGCGGTGGCTACGCAGCGGGCTACTACAGCTACAAGTGGGCCGAGGTACTGTCGGCGGACGCGTACAGCCTGTTCGAGGAGAACGGCGTGCTCGATCCCGCGACGGGCGCGCGCTTCCGTGACGAAATTCTCGCCGTCGGCGGAAGCCGGCCTGCGGCCGAATCGTTCCGCGCCTTTCGCGGCCGAGAGCCGAAGGTCGATGCGCTGCTGCGTCACAATGGTATGATTTCTGCATGAAGCTTCGCCTCGGTGCGCTGGCCTTCATCCTGTCGCTCGCTTGCGGCATCACGCAGGCACAGCCGTACCGCTGGACCGACGCCGAGGGCAACACTCACTACAGCGACACGCCGCCCCCGCCCTCGGCAACGAATGTATCCAAGCCCGAGGAGCGCGCGAGCGTCACCGCAACCGGGCGCAGACCTTTCGAGCTGGACAAGGCGATGAAGGAGTCGCCGGTCACGCTCTACACCGCGCCCTCGTGCAAAGAGGCCTGCGCGCAGGCGCGCGCCGCGCTCAACCGCCGCGGCGTGCCGTTCCGGGAAATTCAGGTGTGGAACGAGCAGAGCAACGAGGAGCTCAAGCGCGTCTCGGGCGGCACCCAGGTTCCGGTACTGATGGTCGGCCGGCTGAAGCAGGTCGGCTTCGCGCAGAGCGCGTTCGACAATGCGCTCGACATCGCCGGCTACCCTGCGGCCGGCATTCTGCCGCCGCGCGACCAAGCGCAGCCCACCACGCCCGAGGGTTACCTCGCTCCGGGGCATGCTAACGGCGGCGCGGCGCCCGCGCCGGCCGAAGAGGAGCCGAAGAAGCTCGGCCCCTACGCACCCCGCTTCGGCTCCGAATCGAAGCAGTGAGCGTCGCAGGCGATGCGCCTCGCGACCTGGATCCTGAGTGTTGCGGCGTTCGTGAGTAGAAAGACGTCGGCGTCGGAGCGCCAGATCCGTCGCAAATAAGATGAATTTCAGCAACCGCGCAAGCAACATCCTTCCCGTTTTGATTCCTCTAGCCGTCGCTTCGCTCGCGGGTGCGGCCTGGGGATTATTCGCCGGCAAGGATCTGAATTGGGATCAGCTCAACTACCACTACTACATTGCGTACGCATTTCTTACGGGGCGCCTAGATCAGGACTTCTTTGCCGCAAGCGTACAGAGCTACCTGAATCCCATCGGCTATGTCCCCTTCTACGTCGGCGTCTCGTCCGGAATTCACAGCGTGCTCGTATCCATGGCGCTTGCGGGCATTCACGGCTCGAGCATTGCACTTCTATATTTCATCGCAAGACGATCTCTGGGAGTGGACGGATTCAGCGAGGGCGTAGGCTTGTCGGTGCTCGCCGCGTTGCTTGGCTGCAGCACGCCGGTCTTCTGGGCGATCGTCGGGACCTCGTTTCTCGACCCACTGTTGGTGGTTCCAATGCTCGGCGGCTTCCTGTTGCTGCTCGGGAAGAAAGATCAGGGGATTCCCGCAGTCCACGCGTGGTGGTCCGGAGTATTGTTCGGCGTTGCCGCCGGCTTGAAGTACTCGAACGCGTTTTTCGCAATCGCCGCGGTGCCGCTGTTCTTCATGTCCTCCAAGTCGCGCTGGTCCACAGGTATTCGGCCACTGGCATCCTATATCGCAGGCGGGCTCGTCGCGGTCGGGTTTTCGGCGGGGCCGTGGATGTGGTTGCTCTACCGGAAGTTCGGCAACCCGCTCTTCCCGTTCCTGAATGCCTGGTTCAGGTCGCCTTACTTCCCGCCGCTCGATACCGCCGCCGGGCGATTCGCGCCTCACCATATCGCCGATATTCTTGCGCTGCCGTTCCGGATGGTTCTGCCGGTCCCGTGGGTGTACGTGGAATTCACGGCTCCGGACGTGCGCTTCGCGGCAGCGGCGGTGGTCCTTCTGGCGCTTGCGGCTCTCGCTCTGCGGAGCGAATCGGGTCGCGCCTGGATGTCGAAGGTGCAGACGACCGACCGAAAGTTGTTCGCGTTTTTCGCCGCCTCCTTGGCGCTATGGCTGTATAGCTCCGCGAATGGCCGCTACGGCTTGCTGGTACTCCTCTTGGCAGGGGTATGCCTTGCGCGTCTCGTGCTTCTACTACTACCGCCAATTGCGGCGCGCAACACGCTGCTTGTAATTGCCGTGCTTCAGGTCACCGTGTGCGTGGTGGCAGCGCCAGTTCGGGGTTGGATCACGAGCCCTTGGAGCCACGACTGGTTTCCGTTGTCGGTGCCGGATGCGGGAAAGAGCGACCGCGCAGTTTACTTTACCGTTGAGACGCTTTCGCTATCGGCGCTCGCACCGTTTCTGAACCCGGGCGCGTCGTTTGTAAATCTGCGCGGTCAGTACAGCATCCGACCGAGCGGGCCGGCGTGGCAGCGCGTCGAAGCTTTGCTCGGCAAGCAAGGCGGGCACGCCCGTGCGCTTGGACGCGCATATGCTACGAACTCGGTAGGAGTGCCGTCGCCGGATCTGGTCCAAGTCTACGATTCGACATTCGCTCGGTACGGCTTTCGCATGGATACGAGCGACTGTTATCTCATACGGTGGCGCAAGGATGACGCAGACGCGCTGTCCCGCGCCGCGAACCTCGTCGCTGGAGAGATCAAGCCGCCGCCACGACATTTCGCGTTCAGTTGTGCCTTGCGGCGGGTCCCGCCGGATCCGCGAGAGATCGCAGAAGAGGGGCGCATATCGAAAATATTTGACCGCATCGAACGCGCCTGCCCCAATATATTCCACGGCGAGAATGGATTGACCGAGCGACTCGGCAGCGACTGGTCGCGCACGTACGTTTCGGTGGAAGGACGCCTGGAGACGCACGGAGAGCGGGTAATTTTTGCTCCGGTGCATTCGCTGGCGTACCTCAGTCTCGGAACACTGGGAGACTGGATGCGGGCAGACGCGCCACAATTAGAAAGCTGCCGCCACTGACAGTGAAGCTGGCGACCTGGAATGTCAATTCGCTCAAGGTCAGGCTGGAGCAGCTGACCGATTGGCTCCGGCATACCAGCCCCGACGTGGTCTGCCTGCAGGAAACCAAGGTCGAGGATGCGAACTTCCCCATCGACGCGCTCGAGGCGGCGGGCTACCGCGCGGCTTTCACCGGACAGAAGACCTACAATGGCGTCGCGATCCTCGCCAAGGGGCCGCTCGGCGAGGTGACGGCTGGCATCCCTGGATTCGATGACGAGCAAAAGCGCGTGCTCGCGGCCACCGTCGGCGACGTGCGCGTCGTGTGCCTGTACGCGCCGAACGGCCAGGCGGTTGGCTCGGACAAGTACGCGTACAAGCTGAGGTGGTACGGCGCGCTGCGCGCCTGGCTCGCGACAGAGCTCGCGCGCCACGAGCGGCTCGTGGTGCTCGGTGACCTGAATGTCGCGCCGGAGGATCGCGACGTGCACGACCCGAAGGCCTGGGAGGGACAGGTGCACGTTTCCGGTCCCGAGCGCGAGGCGTTCGGCGCGCTGCTCGGTATCGGGCTCAAGGACAGCTTCCGCCTGTTCGAGCAGCCCGAAAAGTCCTTCTCGTGGTGGGACTACCGCATGATGGCGTTCCGGCGCAACGCCGGCCTGCGCATCGACCACATCCTGCTCTCGGCGGCGCTCGCCGCGCGCTGCACCGCCTGCGCGATCGACAAGGCGCCGCGCAAGCTGGAACGCCCTTCCGACCACACACCGGTGCTTGCCGAAATCTCCTAGGGCCGCATGCCCTGTTGCACGCCGGGGCGCGCCGCCATGCGCTCGCCCCAACGCCTGAGCGCCTCCATCCCGCCCGCGTCCTCGAGCATCGCCTTGCGCAACGCATAGATCGGATACAGGGCGAGGTCCGCCACCGAGACTTCGTCGGCAAGGTATTCCCGGCCGGCGAGCCGCGCGTCCGCGTTGCGAAAGAACGCGACCAGGCGCTTTTTGAAGAAGTCCGTGTTCGCGGGGAGCTTCTCGGGCACGGCATTCTCGAGCAGGAAGATCGTTCCGCTCGCCGCCGCGACGTCGCTCGTCGCGTGCATGAACCACTGATACGCCAGCGCACGCCGGCCGGCATCCTTGGGCATGAGCCTGCCCGACTTCTCGCTTGCGTAGAGCAGGATAGCGCCCGATTGCGCAAGCGTGAGGGGCTTGCCCCCCGGGCCGTCGGGATCGACCATCACCGGGATCTGCCCTGCGGGATTGAGTTGCAGAAACTCGGGCTTCTTGTGCTCACCCTTGGTGAGATCCACCTTATGGATGCGGTGCTCGAGTCCCGCTTCGGCGAGCGCGACGCTCGCGCGCAGGCCGTTGGTGGTGCCCCACATGTATAAATCGATCATCGAACGCCTCCGTGAGCCGTGCTAGGCGGGCGCATCGTCGAGCCAGGATTCGAGCAGCTTGTCCGCCACCGCGAGGACAACCGGCCCGATGAAGATGCCCACCACGCCATAGGCCAACAGCCCGCCGATCACGCCCGCGAAAATCAGGAGCAGTGGCAGGTCCGCGCCGCGCCGGATGAGCAGC
>Ga0153915_10005537_pt1 | contig 11752 bp, 9 predicted proteins | sample Opewatmetagenome_2_FD_107003 | JGI IMG/M metagenome (GOLD analysis project Ga0153915, IMG submission 107003) | Freshwater wetland microbial communities from Ohio, USA - Open water 3 Core 3 Depth 3 metaG | ecosystem: Environmental > Aquatic > Freshwater > Wetlands | place: USA: Ohio, Lake Erie...
AAGGGCTCTCTTAACACCCATCGGCAAACCCTGGCCGGTAAGCGGAAGCATGGAGTAAAGGATTTGCCCCTTTCTCTTGGTATGAGAAAGGTCCGCCCCTATTCTAAGCAGCTTTTTCCTTGACCTTTTTCTTTTTTCTCTGGTAAAAATATAAAAAATTGGAGTGCCTAAAATGCTCTAAAGTGTGCTAAAGTGCCCAAAGTTTTTCGGTACGAAATTAATAGAAAGAGTAGGAAAATGTCAGAGGTTTTGGTAAAAGTCTCCCGCGGGGGGCTTGGAGAAAGTTTTCACCGCGGCTCAATTGCCGTTGTGGATCATCGCGGAAACTTATTGGACGGGGTGGGAGATCCGGATTTTTCCACATTCCTCCGCTCCTGCGCCAAGCCCCTGCAGGCCTTGCCCATTGTGGAATCCGGAGCGGCGGAACGGTTTGGTTTCACTCCCGCTGAATTGGCCTGCATGTGTGGTTCCTTGAACGGGCAGGATTACCAAGTTCGGGCGGTCTCAAGCATCCTGGCCAAGATTGGCCTCTCCGAAGACCATCTGCAATGCGGGGTTCATGCTCCTACCCACCGTCCTACGGCCAAACAGCTGGAAGAAGAAGGCAAAAAGCCGCGGCCCATCCATAATAACTGCGCTGGAAAACACGCGGCCATGCTCGCCCTTTGCGTATTCCATGGCTGGAGGACGGAGAACTACCCACGGCCGGACCACCCCGTTCAGCAATTGATTCTGGAGAAAATTTCTAAGATGACTGAAGTACCGAAGGCAGAAATTAGAATTGGCATCGATGGCTGCGGCGTGCCGGTCTTTGCCTTGCCTCTACGAAATCTGGCCTTCGCCTTCGCGAAGCTGGCGATCAGCCCAAATCCGGAAGGGAAGGAGATCGCAGATTCTGACCGGCCGCTTCATCGCTTGATGAAAGCAGTTCTTGATCATCCCGAAATGATCGCCGGGGATCAGAGGATCTGCACAGACGTCATGCGGGCCGCTCCAAAGAAAGTCTTTGCCAAGACCGGTGCCGAGGGAAGCTATGGTTTGAGCCTGATGGGCCGGGGCGTGGGCATCGCCATCAAAATTGAGGACGGAAACCCTCGAGCTCTCAACCCGGTGGTTGTTGAAGTCCTCCGACAATACGAGATCCTTAAAGGAGAAGCCCTGGAGATTCTTCGCCCCTACGGACCCAACACGTCCATCTACAACCATCGGAAAGATTTGGTCGGAGAGATTGAGCCCATCTTTCAGCTGAAAGGGAGGTGATGAAATTTTGTTGACAGTTTCTTCTTGACTTGATATAAGCCCATTGAGACCTATCAGTTATCGAAGAAATCTTTTTTACCCTGTTTTCTTTTTTCGGTACGCTCGCTCAAGGGCCTTCGAGGCGGAGGAGCCCCGTGCAAGTGATCAGAGACCCCACGTGGTTACTTTATTATCCTTCCAATAAGCAAAGAATCTTAGCGGATGTCCCTCTACCGAAGGGCCAAGGAGGTTATCATTGTTTTACTTTTTTCACTTTTCCCTGTCGGGAATTTTCCTCGGGGCCATATACGCAATTATAGCCCTGGGGATCGTTATTATTTATAAATCAACAAAGGTCTTTAATTTTGCGCAAGGCCATCTGCTCATGGTTGCGGTGCTTTTAAGCGCCACGATCTCTCCTAGATTTGGCATTATCGCCGGGATGATCATCTCCATAGCTGCGACCGCCTTCATAGCCTGGATGCTGGAGCGCCTGACGCTGCGCCCCCTCATCGGCCAACCTTTGATCGCGGCGTTGTTGATGACCATCTCCCTGGGTTACCTGCTGGAAGGGGGGGCCTTGATGGTATGGGGGGAAGGGTTGTACAAATACCCCGAGCTGTTTCCTACAGAAGTGATCCAGCTATTTGACATGACCATAAAACAGGAGGTGGTCTGGGCTTTTATCGCCATTGCCGCCGGGTTCAGCATCTTTGTTTTTTTCTATCAAAAAACCCTCCTGGGAAAAGCCATGAGAGCAACAGCAGAAGACCATCAGGTCAGCCAGAGTATGGGAATTCGAGTTACGCACATCTTCAGTATCAGCTGGGTGATCGCGGGCCTTATGGGCTATGTAGCTTCCATATTCCTCGGAAGCCTCTCCGGCGGGCATTATCTGAATAGCCATCTGGGCCTGAAAGCCATTCCGGCTGTGCTGGTGGGCGGTTTGGATTCTATCGTCGGGGCCGTTATCGGAGGGTTCATCGTGGGGATCCTGGAGAGCCTCGTCACCGGGTATTTGAGCGGAGAGCTGGGAGAGGTGGTTCCCTTCATCGTTCTCTTGATCGTCCTGTTGATTAAACCTTACGGGCTTTTTGGCTTGATCCGCATAGAAAGGATTTAGGATGGTTCGACCCGCCGGGATTTTTGATGTCCGCTATGAGCAGGATATTGCCGTTGTGCGGACGATCCCCCAATGGATCACTTTGGGGATATTCCTGCTTCTCCTTATTCTTTTGCCCCAGATATTCCCCAACCGATACCTCCTCAACGTCATCAACACGATCATGATCGTCGTGATATCCATCCATGGGCTGAATATCCTCACCGGATTTGCCGGACAAATTTCGGCAGGACATGCTGCTTTCATGGGCGTGGGAGCTTATGCCTGCGCCTCCTTAATGATTTTTGGGGGGCTGAGTTACTGGGTCTCTCTTCCCTTATCCGGTTTGGCGGCTGGCTTGGTGGGAATTTTGTTCGGCCTGCCTTCTCTCAGGCTCAAGGGATTTTATTTGGCGATCACCACCATTGCCGCCCAATTCATCATCATCTCTTTTTTCCTCCATTTCAAGCCCCAGATATTCGGGGGAGCCCAGGGGCTGAGCCTCCAATCCATCCGGCTGGGGAGTATCATCTTCAACACCCAGGTCAACCTCTATTATCTGATCATGCCTATCGCTGTGATCATGACGTATTTTGCCCAGAATATCATCCGGTCCAGGATGGGTCGGGCCTTTGTAGCCATCCGGGACAATGACCTGGCCGCCGAAATCATGGGCATTAATCTTTTCGGGTATAAGCTGAGGGCCTTTTTCATCGGGTGCTTCTTTGCCGGAATTGCCGGGTCTCTCTACATCGCCTTCATGCGCCTCATCCGACCGGATCAGTACAGTCTGATGGATTCGATCTGGATGCTGGGCATTATCATTATTGGGGGGATGGGGTCCATTTTAGGGGGAATTTTGGGGGTTATCTTTGTAAAGCTGCTGAATGAGTTTATTTTGATGGTGTTGACCCCCTCCTTGAGCATTATTCTGCCCAGGGAAGTTGCCTCCCGCATAAGTGCATCCATGGGGCTGGTGGCATTTGGGCTGGTGGTGGTACTCTTTTTAATCTTAGAACCGAGAGGATTGGCCCATCGCTGGGAAATATTGAAAGGCCGGTTCAGACATTGGCCATTCACTTATGGCCATTAGAGGGTTCCATGGCAGCCTTTCGGGGCAAGTAAGTTTTGACGAGCAGCGATCCGTTCCCAACCATTTCATGGGAAAAGGCCACAGAAAAACCCAATTTTATACGAGAGGAGGATCATTCATGAAAAGGAAGTCACTTAGTATTATGTTGGTTTCTATCGCAATGGCTTTCCCTCTGATTTTCAGCGAAAGCGCCCTGGCCAAAGAAAAATTCGGCATTGCTTTCCTGGGGGATCTCACGGGCCCTGTCGGCTTCTGGAATGCTCCCAGGCTCGTCGGGATTCAAGATTCCATTGAGTACCTGAATCAGACCCAGAATGGGATCGCTGGAAGAGAGGTCTATCTGGACTGGGTGGATACCCAAAGCAAGATCGACATGGCCACGAGTGGCTACGAACGGCTGAAAGCCAAAGGATATCCCATATGGCATACCTGCGGGACCGGAGAGCAGCAGATGTTGAAGGCTCGGTACGAAGACGATCGGTCCCAGGTCCTCTACACTTGCAGCGCCAGTCCTGGAGTGATCTATCCCCCTGGATATGTCTTTGGTACGATGTCCTACTATCCCGACGAATTTGGGGCCTTCGTGGATTGGCTCGTGAAGAACTGGGATTACAAAAAAATGGGAAGAAAACCTCGAATCGCCATCCTGACCTACCCCAGCGGGTTGGGAAAAGTCGTCCTCGCCGATGAGTTTCTAAATTACGTGAAGGAAAAGGGAGCTGAAATTGTGGAGACCGTCTTCATTCCTTTTGTAACGGTGGATGCCTCTACTCCTTTGATGAAAGCCAAAAAAGCAGGGGCGGATTGGTGCATCGGCATGTGGATGTACCAAACCATTCCCCCTTACCTGAACGAGAACTACAAACAGAAATTAGGCCTGAAGTTTGCGATTGCTCAGGTAGAAGATACTATGATCACCCTTTCCAACCCCCAGGAGGCAGCCATTGGCCTGGTCGGGGTCTCCAACTGGACCATGTCCTGGGAAAATACGGAGGGGATGAAGATCATCCGAGAGACGTGGGCAAAGAAAAACAGAAGGCCGGAAGACCGCGGCGCTTCCTACATCCTTGGATGGATGAATATGTGGATGACTAAGATGGTTGTGGAAGAGACCCTTAAGAGAGTGGGGAGCTGGGACAAAATGACCCCCGTGGAACTGCGGAAGACAACCGAAGGCTGGGGCAAGCTCGACATCAAGGGCTTAGGCAGGCTGGACTATGGCAAAAGTCAAAGAGGGTCCGGAGAAGTAAGAATTATTGAAGTGCGGAAGGTCAAGGTCGATGGAAAGGATGTGATCCGCTGGGAATATGCCACGGACTGGGTGAAAGCTCCCTTTTTAGTCCCCAAGAAATGGCAGGCGGCTTTGGCCTATTGAGATTCTTTGGAACTGGATCTCTATTTAGATGGAGAAAGGATTCGCAAGGAGAAGAGCGGACGATAAAAAATGGCGGGAGGAAACGGGATCGTCTTAGAAGTTAAGAACCTGAAATTGACTTTCGGGGCCGTGCAGGTCAATCATGCCAGCTGTCCGTCCACGTACCGGAAAGGCTTAAAATTGAGAGAATGACGAGAGGAGGTGAAATAGAAGAAGCAGACCGTAAGATAGGAAGCCTCAATTTTCCCCCAGAGGAGGATCAGTCATGAAAAGGCAGTCACGATGGATCATGTTGATTTTTGTCACCGTCGCTTTTCCGCTGATTTTCAGCGCCAGCGCCCCGGCCAAAGAAAAATTCGGCATTGCTTTCCTGGGGGATCTCACGGGCCCCCTCGGCTTCTGGAATGCTCCCCGACTGGTCGGGATCCAGGACGCCATGGAGTACATCAACCAGAATCAGGATGGGATCGCTGGAAGGGAGATTTATCTGGACTGGGTGGATAGCCAGAGTAAGATCGACATGGCCACGAGTGGTTACGAGAGGCTGAAGGCAAAAGGATATCTTGTCTGGCATACCTGCGGAACTGGAGAGCAGCAGATGTTGAAGGCCCGCTACGAAGACGATCGATCCCAGGTCCTCTACACTTGCAGCGCCAGTCCCGGAGTGATGTATCCCCCCGGATATGTCTTCGGTACGGATGCCTACTTCCCCGACAAATGGGGACTCTTTGTGGACTGGCTGGTGCAGAATTGGGATTTCAAAAAGATGGGAAGAAAACCCCGAATCGCTGTACTCACTTACCCATCCGGATTAGGAAAAGCCATCCTTGCCGAGGAGTTTCTAAATTACGCGAAGGAAAAAGGGGTCGAAATTGTGGAGACCGTCTTCATTCCTTTTGTAACGGTGGATGCCTCTACTCCTTTGATGAAAGCCAAAAAAGCAGGGGCGGATTGGTGCATCGGCATGTGGCTCTATCAGACCGTCCCGCCGTACCTGAACGAGAACTACAAACAAAAATTGGGCCTGAAATTTGCGATTACGTTGGTAGAAGACGTAGTGGTCGCCAATGCGAACCCGAAAGAGGCGGCGATTGGACTGGTGGGGTTATCCAACTGGACAATGACCTGGGAAGACACCGAGGGGATAAAGATCATTCGCCAGACATGGGAGAAGAAGAATCGCCGGCCAGAGGACCGGGGTGCTTCTTATATTCTGGGATGGATGAACACGTGGCAAACCAAGATGGTGGTCGAGCAGACCCTAAAAAAGGTCGGGAAGTGGGAGAAGGTTACCGCCGCCGAAATAAGGAAGACCACGGAAAGCTGGGGCAAGTTTGATATTATGGGCCTGGGCCGCGTCGACTACGGGAAAAATAAAAGAGGAGTGGGTATACAGAGGGTATGCGAGGTGAAGAAGGTGAAAGTCGGCGGACAGGACGTGATTCGTTGGGAATATGCTTCGGACTGGATGAGTGCCCCGCACTTAGTCCCTCCGAAATGGCAGGAGCCGTTGCCGTATTGAGTTTCTATAGAGCTGAATCTCTATTTAGATTGAGAAAGGATTCGCCAGGCGAAGAGGGGACGATAAGCAATGACGGGAGGAAACGGGATCGTCTTAGAAGTTAAGAACCTGAAATTGACTTTCGGGGCCGTGCAGGCCCTCGCCGAGGTGAGCCTAGAAGTCAAAGAGCATGAAATTCTGGCCATCATCGGGCCTAACGGTGCGGGAAAGACCTCCCTCCTAAACTGCATCAACGGGTTTTACCGTCCCGGCGAGGGCCAGGTTATCTTTCAGGGAAAAGATATTACCAGGAGCTCTCCTCATTCCATTGCCCAACTCGGGATCAGCAGAACCTTCCAGAACATCCAGCTTTACACCGGGCTGACCGCTCTGGATAACATCATGGCCGGCAGACATCTCTTTTTTCAGCGGGGCATGGCTGCCTGCGCCCTATTTTTCGGCTGGGCCAGAAGGGAAGAAATCGAGCATCGGAGAATCGTGGAGGAAATCCTCGATTTTCTCGAAATCAAGCCGATACGCAAAATGGCCGTAGGAGCCCTCTCCTACGGCCTCAGGAAAAGGGTTGACTTGGGCAGGGCCCTGGCCCTCGAACCCAAACTCCTCTTGCTGGATGAGCCGATGGCCGGAATGAATCGGGAGGAAAAGGAGGACATGGCTCGATTTATCCTGGATGTCTACGAAGAGAGAGGCACCCCCATGGTCCTGATTGAACATGATATGGGACTGGTCATGGATATTGCCGATCGAGTCGTGGTTCTGGATTTTGGCAGAAAGATCGCTGAGGGGTTGCCCCAAGAAATACGAAATAATGAAAAGGTGATCAGGGCCTATTTGGGGAAAGGATAGAGACCCAAAATTTGCAATGACTGGATGGATAGTCGAATGCCAGAGGTAAATACGATTCCCGGCCTTTTAAAGGCCAATTACGAAAGATGGGGGGACCGGGAAGTGGCCATCCGGGACAAAGACTTTGGCCTATGGCAGGAATATACCTGGAAAGGCTGTTATGAAAAAGTTAAGAATTTCTGCCTGGGTTTGGTCAGCTTGGGGCTGCGCCCAGAGGAGAAAGTCGCGATCATCGGCGACAACGAACCGGAGTGGTTCTGGGCCGCCTTTGCAGTTCAAGCGGCCAGAGGAACCGTAGTGGCCCAATTCACAGATGCCATTCCCGATGAACTCAAATACACCATTGATTTTGCGGACTGCAAGTTTGTCGTGGCCCGGGACCAGGAGCAAGTCGATAAGATTTTGGACATCAAAGAATTACTTCCCAAAGTCGAAAAGGTAATTTATTGGTATTACAAAGGAATGCGCAATTACACCGAGCCCTTTCTGTTACGGTTCGACCAAATTGAGCAAATGGGAAAGGAATATGGCCAGGAGCACCCTGGGATCTTTGAACAAAAGATCGAAGAGATCTCTCCGGATGATATTGCTAACCTATATTTTACATCGGGGACGACCGGCCTTCCCAAGGCAGTAATGTGCAGTCACAGGGCTTTGATCGGCTCCACCCGGGCTGCCCTCACGATCACCCAGCTCACCCCCAAAGACAACCTCCTCAGCTATCTGCCCCCGGCTTGGGTGGGAGAGGCCTTGTTCGGTTCTGTTGCTCATTTGCTCGTAGGCGCAAAGCTCAATATCCCTGAGGAGCCCGAGACCGTCTTGCACGATGTCACAGAGATTCTGCCCCAATGGATTCTAGGGGGGCCTAGGCAATGGGAGGGTTGGGTCTCTCAGATCAGAGCCAGAATTGCAGAAGCCGGGGCTCTGGAGCGGGCTGTCTACAACCTGCTCATGCCGATTGCCCTCAAGGTGGCCGATTTAAAGCTGAAAGGAAAGGAGGTTTCCTTCCCCTGGAAGCTCTTGTACGCCTTAGCGGACCTTCTTCTGTTAAGAGCCCTCCGAGACCGCATCGGATTGAGTAAGGCTCAATTTGCCGCCACAGCGGGTTCGGTTTTGGGAGAAGACACATTTAAATTCATCTTCGCTTTGGGGATTCAGCTGCGGCAATTATACGGAAGCTCTGAAGGGGGGATCATCTCGGCCCATCTAGAAGACGATGTCCGGGTGGGAACGGTGGGACCTGCCCTGCCAGGGGTCGAGGTCAAGGTCTCCGAGGAAGGGGAGATTCTGGTCCGGAGCAATTATGCCTTTTCTCGGTATTATAAAAACCCAGAGGCTACATCCAAGGCCTTGAGGGATGGATGGTGGTACAGCGGGGATGCCGGCCACGTGGACGAGCAGGGCCATATCATCTTCATGGATCGGATCTCAGAGCTGGGGGAACTCAGGTCGAAAGCCAAATACGCCCCCCAATACATCGAGAGTGGCCTGAGGTTCAGCACATACATTAAGGATGCCATGGCCATTGGGGATCGAACGAGGGATTTTGTAACGGCCATCGTGATCATCGATTTCGAGAACGTTGGCAGGTGGGCAGAGAACAATCGCATCCCTTATACCACCTTTACCGACCTCTCCCAAAAGAAAGAGACCGCCAATCTGATTCGCGCCGACGTGGAAAGGGTAAATAAAACCCTGCCAGAAGTAGCCAGAGTGAAAAAGTATGTCCTCCTGCATAAGGAATTTGATCCTGACGAGGCAGACCTGACGCGGACACGCAAGCTAAAAAGGGAGGCCTTACAGGGCCGATACGGGGAGTTGATCGAAGCCATGTACGCCGGGAAAGAAGAGTTGCCGGTAGAAGCAGAGATCACCTATCAAGATGGCCGAAAAGGGACTCTAAAAACTTCTTTAAAGATTCATACCCTGCAATAAACTAAAGCACTCTATGGAAGAGTAAATACGCATGCTTTCCGTGAACAATATCGAAGTTGTTTATCATGATGTCATCCTGGTGCTCCGAGGGGTCTCTCTGGCCGTTGGGGAAAAGCAGGTCATCGCCTTATTGGGGGCCAACGGGGCTGGGAAGACCACCACCCTTAAGGCGGTATCCGGGTTATTGAAAACAGAGGTGGGGAAGGTCAGCCATGGCGACATCCAGTTCAACGGCCAGCGGATCGAACGAATGGGTCCGGAGGAAATTGCCCGGATGGGGATCATCCAGGTGTTAGAAGGAAGGAGGGTGTTAGAACAGTTGACGGTAGAAGAGAATCTCGACGTGGCCACTTATCTTCTCCCGGATCGGGCAAGAGCAAAACAAGATATAGAAAGAGTTTACTCCTATTTCCCAAAGTTGCGGGAACTCAGGCATCAAAAGAGTGGATATATCTCGGGGGGAGAGCAGCAGATGTTGGTGCTGGGCCGGGCTTTAATGGCTCATCCCAAACTCATGCTTTTAGATGAACCCTCTCTCGGGCTTGCGCCTCTGCTCGTTCAGGAAATCTTTCGCATCATTCACCAGATTAATGACGAGGAAAAAACAGCCATCTTTCTAGTTGAACAGAACGCTATAGCGGCCCTGGACTTAGCCACTTATGGCTATGTAATGGAAAATGGCCGGATTGTGTTGGACGGTAGCGCGGCGGAGCTGAAAGAGAACGAGGACGTCAAAGAGTTCTACCTGGGCTTTGGAGCCCTCGCCCAGAGGAAAAGCTACCGGGATGTAAAACATTACAAAAGAAGGAAACGATGGCTGGGCTAGGCTGCTCATGAGAAACAGCGAGCAAAAGACCCTATGATGAAGCAGGCCACCCAGAACCTGCCGAAGATTTCGATTTTCAGTAAGCATCAGGCCCTCCTTTTAAACGCAGCCCAATCCCTTCTTCGAAACCCTCTACGAAGCACCAGTGTCATCCTTTGTTTGATCGCCATCCTTGCGCCCTTTGTTACCGCGATCGCTATTTGCGAAGGGATTAAATTCCAATACGCCAACATTCTAAAAGAAGGGGGGGATCTGTATGTCTCCAGGGATAATTATGGGAGCAATGCTCCCATAGAGCTGGGTCTTAGCCAACGGTTTCAGGTGATTCAGGGGGTTACCAGAGTGGTCCCTCGGGTGATTGGCCGTACCTACGTGAAGGGAAAGTTTATGGCCGTACTCGGCATCTCCTCTTCATCCATTCCATCCTCTATCCAGCTCATCCTGGGTAGGGAGCCAAAGGCAAAAGGAGAGGTTATTCTCGGCCAGAGGGCATCGGAGTATTTGAATCTTAAGGTTGGAAGCCGATTTTCCATCGATCGGAATCCTGGACAGGTCCTGCAGATCGTCGGCCTCTTTCGGTCATCATTTAACATCTGGAATGCAGACCTCCTGATCATGAATTTCGAGGATGCCGGTAATCTATTTGGAATCAGGGATGAGGCCACAGACTTTTTGATCTATACGCGGCCCGGATATGGGCAGATTGTTGATAAGATCATTCAGATTCCAGAGGAAGAGGAAGCCGCGCGGCCACCTCTGAGGGTTCAGACCCGAGACCTCATCGATCGCTATTCCCAGAGGGGCTTTAACATAAAGGCAGGTGTTTTTGCGGCTTTCTATACAATTGTCTTTGGCTTGGCCATTGCTTCCATCGGGGTCCTGTCAGGATTCGGGCAGATGGAAAGAAAGCGTGAAATCGCGGTGATGAAAGCTCTTGGCTGGCAGACCCAGGAAGTCCTGGAGATGGTGGCTCTGGAAAACCTCATCCTCAGTCTTATCAGCGTGCCCCTCATCATCGTGGCGGCCACCGGATGGGTACACTTCTTTAATGGAGCTGGAATCGCCAAGTTTTTCATAGCCGGGATTGACCTCATCATGCCCTTTTCGGTTCCTTCTAGGATTTTCCCCATCCCCTTTGTTCTGACCGTTATGATGGCCCTCATATTGACGATGGTTGGAGCCATCTATTCCACATGGAGGACGGCCATAATTCCCCCTGCAGAGGCCATGAAGACTTAGGGGTCCTGCAGGGTTCCTTGCTGGGGCTTTGGCCCCGCAGGAAGGGGTCGGGGCCTGTACAAGAAAGGAGGGATGGAGTGATCGGAAAGATATTCATCGTCTTGATTTCGGTTCTGATGTCCATCTGGCCCTTTTGGGCGATGACTCCGGCGGCTGGAGAGCCAAGATGGTGTCCGCTCTGCGGCATGAACTTAGAAACGTTCTGGAAAACAAACATCCGGTTGACCTTCGCCGACGGCACCAGAACCCAGACCTGCAGTATTTTCTGTGCGACTCAGATCTATGGAAAAAGACCCGCGGAAATTGATCGCTGGGAAGTCGTGGATTATGCCAGCCATTCATTTATCGAGGCCCAAAAGGCCTACTGGCTGATCGGCAGTGACATTCCCGGCGTGATGACCGCGGTGAGCAAGATTGCTTTCTCATCCTTCGATGAGGCTAAAAAATGCCAGCAAACCCACGGAGGAACGATTACCCCCTTCGATGAGGCGTTGAATCGGACACTTTCGAATATGGCGGCGGATAGAGAAATGATCATGGCCAGAATAGCTGAAAGAGCCAAAGTGGGAAAGGAG
>Ga0153915_10005538_pt1 | contig 11751 bp, 11 predicted proteins | sample Opewatmetagenome_2_FD_107003 | JGI IMG/M metagenome (GOLD analysis project Ga0153915, IMG submission 107003) | Freshwater wetland microbial communities from Ohio, USA - Open water 3 Core 3 Depth 3 metaG | ecosystem: Environmental > Aquatic > Freshwater > Wetlands | place: USA: Ohio, Lake Erie...
AGAATCAGGATGAGAACGGCAACAACCAGGACGTGAAGCATTTGACGGGCGAGTTCAAGTAGGCGGAAGGGCCGGCTGAAAGCCGGCTGCAGCCAGGAATGGCTGCCCCACAAAGAATGGCTGCCCCACAAAAAACTAATGGCTCCGGGAGAGTGGATCTCCTCGGAGCCATTTTTTATTACTAGAGCAGGCGACCCCGGCATTACTGCCGGGGCTCTGTTATTTGGATGCGAAGTTATTCCTTCTTTGCGGTGGCGCCTTCGGAGGAGCCGGCCAGGACGCGGGTGCCATCGGCCAATTTGACCGAGCGAGCGTTGCAGGTGTTGGTGCCGTCTTTCGCGCGCGTACCTTCGATGGTGATTTCGTCGCCGGCTTTGATGGTGGTCTTCAGCCAGCCGTTGCGGCGCAGGCTGTTCGGGTTGCCGCCTTCGCAATCCCAGAGCGCTGCGACGCCCTTGTCATCCACACCATCGACGTGCAGGTAGATGTGCGGGTTCATCCAGTCGACCTTGGTGACCTTGCCCTTTATCGTGACCGGCTTCTTGGAGTCGAATTGGGCTTCGAACGAGTGGTGCGCCAGAAGCGGCAGGGCGGCTGCGAAGGTGATGGCGGCAAGGGACTTGGACCGAAATATCATGCAATTCTCCAGGGAATAAGCGCTCTGAGCAGCAACTGATATGCTAGCGGAGCGACAGGTTCAAGTCAAGGATTGGCGGCTGATCTATTCGGTGGACTCGATGACGAGACGGTAGCCCACGCCGGGCTCGGTTTGAAGGTAGCGCGGCCGGGCGGGATTCTTTTCCAGCTTGCGGCGGAGCTGGGCAACATAGACCCGCAGATATTGCGCCTGTTCGACCTGGTTCGGGCCCCAGACTTCGTTGAGCAGTTGGCGCTGGGTCATCACTTTGCCGGCGTTTTTGAGCAGGACTTGGAGCAGGCGGTATTCGTTGGGGGTGAGGTGGACTTCGGCGCCGGCGACGGTCACGATACGTTTTTCGAGATCGACTTCGACATTGCCGAAGTGCACGGCGGAGGCGGCCTGATCGAGAGCCAGAGCCGATGACCGGCGCAGAGCGGCGCGGACGCGGGCCATGAGTTCGCCGATGGCGAAGGGCTTGGCGACATAGTCGTCGGCGCCGAGATCGAGGGCGGTGATCTTGTCGCTTTCTCGGCCTCGGGCTGAGAGTACGATGATGGGCGCCTTGCTGAATTCGCGTACACGCCGGATGACCTCAAGCCCGTCTCTATCCGGCAAGCCAAGATCGAGGAGGATGAGATCAGGCTGGCGCGCGGCGGCTTCGACCATGCCGTTTTCGGCCGTTGTGGATTCGTGAATGCGATATTCCTCGGCGGCGAGCGTGGCGCGGAGGAAGCGCTGGATTTGTGGATCGTCTTCAATGACGAGAATGAGCGGCTTCATGCGGGTTGCTCGACGGGGAGAGGTTGCATGGGCAGATAAAAACGGAACACAGCGCCGCCGCCGGAGCGATTGAAGGCCTCGATGCGGCCCCCGTGGGCCTCGACGACGGCTTTGGAAATGGCAAGCCCCAGGCCCGCGCCGCGAGCGCTGCCCGAGCGGCTGCGATAGAACTTTTCGAACAGGTGTTCCTGTTCACCGGGCGCAAAGCCGGGTCCGTGATCGCACACTTGGACTTCGACCATGCCATCCGCTTCCCGGGCGCTGATTTCGATGGGCGAGCCGGGCGGCGTGTATTTCACGGCGTTTTCGAGCAGATTCACGAACACTTGGCCCAGCAGCACTTCGTCGCCCAGGACGAGAGGCAGTGTGGCGGGCAGGTCTACCGTAAGTTCGCGGCCCTTGAGCAGATTGTCGAGGCGATGAAGCGAGGTGCCGATGATCTCTTCCAATGGATAGGCGTCGCGGCGGAGTTCGAAGCCGCCGGTTTCGAAGCGCGTCATGTCGAGCAGATTGGCGACGAGGCGGCTGAGTCGCTCGGTTTCGTCGGAGATGCTTTCGAGGAGTTCGTTGCGCGTTTCGGGGCTTAAGCGGTCACCTTGCTCGCGGACCGTGGATGCGGCGCCGGTGATGGAGGCGAGCGGCGTGAGCAAGTCGTGCGAGACGGCGCTCAGGAGGGAGCTGCGCATCTGTTCGGCTTTGACTTGAATGCGCGAAGCCTCGGCGGCGTTGTGGCTCAGGGTTCGCTCAATGGCCAAGGCGGTGTGGTTGGCGAACAGGTCGATGAGGATGTCACGCTCCTGGGCGTCGAGCGGGCTGGCTTGATTGGGGATTACCGCCATCACGCCGAGTATTTTTCGCGAACCGCGTAGAGGCACGTAGAGGGCGGTCGCGTTCAATAGGTCATCGACGCCGCGGCCGGCTTTGCGGCCATTCCGGAAAGCCCAGTTAGCGATGGTCTCCTCCGTGATGGGGATGGGCAATTGATCGGATGTCCGGCGGCGGAACGAAATGGCGTCATCTTCGGGTAGGAATATGACGACTTGCGCGCCGAGCGCTTCGGAGGCGAGCGTGGCGGCTAGGCGCGCGGTATCGAAGACCTGGGTTTCGCCGGCGAGGCGATTGGAGAGTTGGTAGAGGGCTTGGGCGCGGGCTTCGCGGGCGGCTGCTTGCTTGGATTGGGCGAGGATGCGGCTGGTGAGGGCGCTGATGACGAGAGCGACGACGAGCATGGCGCCGAAGGTGATCAGGTATTCGGAATCTTCCACGGCGAAGGTGAGGTAGGGCGGGACGCAGAAGAAATCAAAGGCCGCGACGCTGGCTAGGGCCGTGAAGACGGCGGTCGCGCGGCTGGATCGGCTGGAGACGGCCACAACGCCAAGCAGATACACCATTGCGAGGTTAACCGGCGCAAGGTAAGGCCGAAGGAGCAGGGAGAGAACCGTGGCTCCGAGCGTTACGGCCACGGCGAGCGCCCACGATTTCCAGCGGTGTCCCACAGCGTCACGGTAGCATGACGGGCCGCGGCACTAGGCGCCGCGGTGCGGAAGGTTCGATTCCTGTTCGACCATCTTCAGAACCGCGTCTTGATCGCCGCTATTGAGCCTGTCTTCGAGGCTGCGCAGGGCAACGCCGACGACGTCCCGATGGTGAAGCTTGGAGCCAAGCGGGCTTTCGTCGGTGAGCCGCAGCCAGAGGCGATGGAGGCGATCGACGTCTTCGGGCCAAAGGCGAGGCGGATGGGGGCCAAGGTTGACAAAGACGGGCTCGCGGTTGGGGCTGTTGATTTCGAGCGAGAAGGCATGGCGCGGGGCGGGGAGGCGTTCCCAGGCAAGGCCGATGCGGCGGGCGAGTTCCTCGGAGGCCATGCGTTCGGAGACGCCGACGACGAGCTTGGACGCCTGGAGGCTGACGGCCGTGCGGACCATGGCATCGAAGGCGTCGACGGCGGGCACGGCGAGGAGTTCGACGGTTTTGCCCTGTTTTTCGGCGAGCGAGACAACGTGCGAGAACAAGTCCTGTTCGGGCACGGCGAAGACCTGATTCTGTTTCAGGTCGTATTCGGCGACTCCGGCTGAGATCTGTCGGATGGTGAGCACGACGATGTCGTGGCGGCGGAGGTTGGTCTTTACGAGGACATTTTGCAGGTGCGAGAGGCGCTTGGGATCGCGGACGGCAACGAGGACGCAGCCGGGGCGGGCGCGAAGGGTGTCGGAGTTGATTTCGGCCTGGTTATCGAGGTTGAAGACTTCGAGATCGGAGCGATGTTCGCGTTTCTTGCGGGCGTTGATTCGTTCGGAGGTGAGGAAGAGCGTGTAGAGAATGATGGTGAACGTGACGCCATAGATGGTGGCGATTTGCTTGGTGAACAGATTGGCGATGGCGACCAGGAAGAGCATACCCGTGGCGGCGCCGAGGCCGATGGGGATTTCGCGGCCGCCGATGGTGATGTTGAGCGGAACTTTGTATTCCTGATCGTGGCGCTGGTAGCGGAGGACCAGCACGCCCAGCGCCTTCAAAGCGAAGCTCCAGACGACGCCGAAGGCATAGGCTTCGCCGAGCAGGAGCACGTCGCCTCGGCTGGCGATGATGGTGGCGATCTGCAGCAGCGCCATGGTGTTCAGAATGCGGTAGGTGGTGCCGAATTTGCTGTGCGGGCGGCGGAACCAATCGACCAGCACGCCATCTTCGGCCACGCGATTCATAACGCCGTTGACGCCGATGAGCGAGGTGTTGACGGCGCCGGAGAGAATCATGACGCCGACGATGACGACAAAGACGTGGAAGGCGAGCTTGAGCAGATTGGGTCCGGCCAGATGCATCACCAGGCCGCCGAGCATGTTGTCGTAATAGTTAGGCCGTAGCGCGTCGGGGATGATCATGACGGCCATGATCGAAATGATGCCGGTGCAGATGACGGCGTAGGTGCAGACGATGTTGGCCGTGATGCGCAGGTTCTTCATCTTCGGATAGCCAACCTCGCGGTAGACCTGCGCGAGCGTTTCAAAGCCGCTCATGGCGAGCAGGGAATGGCCGAGGGCGACGATCATGATGACAAATGACATTTGCGCCCACATGGTTCCGTTGAGCCAGCCAAGCGATTCTTTGGTGAGGTGCAGATTGGAAGGGGTTGGCAGGGGCGGCAGCGGCGCGCCGCCGCTGAGCGCGATGGTGAGCGGGCACCAGATGAGCAAGGCGATCACCATGACCGTGGTGACTTGCATGATACGCAGGGCTTTGTGGCTGGATTCAGGCACGCCTTTGATGTTGCTCCACCAGAAGTAGCCGGTGACGGCGACGCTGAAGAACACGGAGAAAGCGTTCGGATCGGTGTGCCAGGGCTTGCCGATGTATTGAGCGATCTCATTCAACAGGCGCCCAAGGTATTGGCCGGCGGCGACGGCGCTGATGGGGCCGGTGAGGATGTAGTCGACCACGAGCGATGACACGGAGAGCTTGGCCATGGTGGGGCCGATGCTGTCGCGGACGACGACGTAGACGCCGCCGCGGACGAACATGCTGCAGCTTTCCATGTAGATGGACCGGACGACGTAGCTGAACAGCATGACGGCGAGCACCATCCACGGGGCTGGCTTGCCGATGGCCTGTTCGGTGATGCCGCCGATGTAGAACATGGTGGAGGCAAGGTCGTTGAGCACGACGGCGGCGGCTTGCCAGAAGGTGATGAAGGTCAGGGCCACGGTACTCGCGACGACGACGCGAGCGGTTTGGGCTGATTTGGGTTGAGCGTCAACAATCATGAGGTTTTGAAATCTCCCAAATTAAGAACGTTGTGGCCATCTTGCGCGAGCAGCGCGGCGAGCCTGCGTGGGCCGCGGCCGAACCATCTGCGGCCGCCCAGTACGACGAGTGCGTTCGGAGGCAGTGCGAGGCGGATGGTTTGCCAGCGATCGCGGCAGAGATGAAGTTCGACGCGCGCAGGGGCATGGCTGAGCTCGATCATGTTGCGCAGCAGGGCTTTTGTAAATGCCAAAGAAACCGCGGGCCGAGTCAAGGGCAGAGGGAAGGGAACTTCGAGCGCGGCGAGCAGGACGATTTCGGCGTTGAGTTCGCTTGCGAGCGCTTCAACGGCGCGAATGGCAGGCGTGGAATTTTCGTTTGGAGTGTGGATGACGAAAATCCGGATTGGCCGGCCGCCTTCGGCCGTTTGCGGGGGCTGAACGCGGCGCGGTGCCGTCCAATGGGCTAACCAGCTGTTTGCCACGACTCCAAACTACCGGAGCGCGCGTTAAGAGCGGATCAAGATTGGCGCGGTGCACGTAAAGAAGTTATAAGGATTTTGGGGCGCTAAGCCAGGCTTAGCGGTGGAGCTCTTCTTCGATGTGCTGGTTGAGCTTGGCGTCGGTGAATTCGGCGGCAACGCGGATGGCATTTTTGATGGCGTTGGCGTTGGAACTGCCGTGGCAAATGATGCAGGCTTCGCGAACTCCGAGCAGAGGGGCGCCACCGTATTCGGAATAATCGATGCGCTTCTTGAATTTGCGGAAACCGTTGCGGGCGAGCAGGGCGCCGAGCTTGCCCATGGTGGACGACATGAGCGATTCCTTCAGGATTTCCGTAATGACGTCGGCAACGCCTTCGCTGACTTTGAGGGCGACGTTGCCGGTGAAGCCGTCGCAGACGAAGACGTTGACTTCGCCTTTGAAGATGTCACGGCCTTCGACGTTGCCGACGAAGCGGATGGGAGCCTTCTTCAGCAACGGCGTGGCGGCTTTGGTGAGCTCGTTGCCTTTGTGTTCTTCTTCGCCGATGGAAAGCAGTCCGACGCTCGGGTTTTCGACGTGCAGGATAGCGCGGGAATAGATGCTGCCCATGACGGCGAACTGGGCGAGCATTTCCGGGGTGCAGTCGGAGTTGGCGCCGACGTCGAGAATGATCGCCGGGCGGCCGGTTTTCGTGGGCATGACGGTTGCAAGCGCGGGACGATCGACGCCAGGCACTACGCCGTGGATGGTTTTGGAGACGGCCATGACGGCGCCGGTGTTGCCGGCCGAAACGAAGCCCTCGGCCTTGCCGTCGCGGACCAGGCGGTTGGCGACGTGAATGGAGCTATCTTTTTTGGAGCGGATAGCGGCGACGCTATCGTGCATGGAGATCACTTCGCTGGCCGGGAAGAGCTCGATGGGGAGCTGCTGCCAGCCGGCATACTTGTCGAGTTCGGTGCGAAGGGTTTCTTCGCGGCCGACCAGGCACACTTTTACTCCGTTGCCGCGGCCGGCGAGTTCACGCACTGCTGCTAGAACACCAGACACTTCGGGCGTCGGCGCGTGGTCCCCGCCCATGGCGTCAACGGCGATGGTCACCATTGCGAACTGTTCATCCTGAGAAAGTTCGCCGGCACAACGGAGCTGGGGCTAGGATCTCTTGAAATCTTTGCGTGCCCCGCCCTGTGCCGGCTAGGTGTGCGCAGAACTATTCTTTGACTTCGATGACTTCCCGGCCCTTGTATTTGCCGCACTTGGCGCATACGCGGTGAGGAATCATCTTCTGATGGCAGTTGGGGCAATCGGCCAAACCAGGTTGCTTCAAATGATCGTGGGCGCGGCGCGTGGAAGTGCGCTCTTTAGAGTGGCGTCGTTTTGGATTTGGCATTTGCGGCTCGTTCTACCTTATAACTTTTGAAACTTATTGCTTTAAACTCTTGAGGGCAGCCCATCGTTCGTCTACCTGTTGCACAGTGCACTGACAGGAGGCTTCGTTGCGGTTGATGCCGCACGTGGGGCAGATACCCTGACAATCGGGCCGGCATAGCTTTTGCATGGGCAATGCCAGCAGGACCTGTTCCCTCACCACGTCGGCGAGTTCGAGGCCATCCCCTTCATAATAACCTACTTCGACGTCTTTTTCCGAGAGCTCGACTTCTTCGGCGGACGCTTCGTTTTCGCGCGGCTCGTAGGAGACGCGGAAGGGGCCGCTGAGGGGGATTTCAATGGGCTCCACGCAGCGATCGCAAACGGCCTTGCCTGTGGCTTCGATCTGGCCGTGGAGGCGAATTTCGCCGGTGTGTACGCTGGCAAGTTCGGCTTCGCCCACGGCGTGGACGCCAGCGGGGATCTCGATGCCGGGCTCATCAAAGGGCAGATCGGCGGCGGAAAAGCGCTGGTCGAAGGCGATCTTGCCCAGCTCCAAGTGGCGCAAGCTGAGAAACATAGTGGAACTCCTTCGGGGACGACCCCTATTGTAGCGCGGGGTGCCAGAGGGAGAGCCTGGTGCTACGGCGCGAGCTTGGGGATGGTCGCTTTGAGGCCCTGAACGAGGGCTGCGCGTTCGGACGCGGTGAGCTTGGCTTCCGGGTGCATGGGAAGGTAGACGGCGGGCGGCATTTCGCCTTTTTCGACCTCTTCGGCGGCTTTACTGGCTTTGCGCTGCGGGCGGTCCCATTCGGAAAAATTGAGGCTTTGCCGGCCATCGCTGACGTCGTGCCAGACGAGCCAGGACATGGGGGCGACGTTCGAATACCAGGGCCAAACGGTTTGGTTGCTGTGGCAATCGAAGCAGGCACGGCGGGCGAGCGTGCGGGTTTGGGGGCTATCCCAGGCCGGTTCCTGGCGCATGGGGGGATTGGTGTGGTCGCGGCCAATGGGGACCAGCTGTATGGCTAGCAGTAAGACAGCGATGACGATCAGCGCTTTGCGGACCATGCGGGATCGTAGCACAGGAAACGCTAGCGGAAAAGCTTTAAGTCAATTGCATTGGCGATGCGGTGTTCGCCGGCGTCATTGGGCGCGAAATTGTTGGCCGTGTGCAGATCGGGCAGGAAGGTGGAAGGGTGCCTGGGATCGCGCATGATGGCATCGAGATCAATGATGCCGTCGAAGGCTTTGCTCGCACGGATCCATTCGTTAAGCGCGAGGCGGAGCTTTTCCTTTTCGGGCGAATAGAAACCGGCGAATGGGACGCCTTCGAAGGGCATGACGGTTGCGGCGATCACTTTCACGCCTTGGGCTTTGGCGCGGGCCGTGAGTTGCAGATAGGCCGAGGCGAGGTATTGGACCGTGGGCAGTTCGGCGGGGACCACGACCTGGCCGTTCTGGATCAGGCCGGGCTGGCCGATGTCGTTGATGGAGTCGGCAAGCACGACGTGGGTGAGGCCGGGCTGCAAGAGGACATCGCGATCGAAGCGGGCCAGGCCTGCTTCGCCGCCGCCGGGATAGGGATGGGTGAGCGGGTTGGCGACGAGCGAGGCGTTGACGATGGAGATGGTGCGGCCGGTGCGGTTCAGGCGTTCGGCAAGGAATTGGGGCCAGTGACCGGGGCCGGCCGTGCGTGTGGTACCCATTACGGCGACGACGCCCGCGGCGCGCGGATCGAAGACATCAACGCGAGTGAGGAACAGGTAGGGTGAGGGTGCGGCGCCCGGGAGCTTGGGCGCGGCGGTGAAGTCGCCATCGGCGGAGATTTCTGCGATGGGCTTGGGTGTGCCGGGATTATCTTGGCCGCCAACCGGGCGGTGGTAGGTTTCGGGCAGGGTTTCACGGGGCAGGAAGAGGCTGACGGCGAGCGTGGCCGAGGCGGGGACTTTGAGATCGATGGGATCGGAATAGGCGGGCGCGCCAATGGGAATTTCGATGGAAGCTGCCCCGCCGAAGGTGAGCCTTTGCAGTGTCGCTGGCTGGATGGAGTTGTCGGGTGCGACGAGCGCAGCGGTGGCCGTGCCAATCAAGAGCGGCTTGGTGCCGTATTCATTGCTGAAGCGAATGCGGATGCGGGAGCCGCCGGCGCTGAGCGGGACGTAGGCGCGGATGGTTTGGTTCGAGAGGCGTTTGAGGGCGCCGATTTGCTGCTGTGGTCCGGCGGTCCAGGAGGATAGCCAGCCATTGCTGGGGTTTGCAGCGGCAACCAGGAAGGAGACACAGGGGAACGCGATTAGAAGGAGGATTCGATTCATGGCTCAGGAAACCATCTTATCCGGATGGCTGAAGAGCAAGCGATGGGCCGCGGCGTTGCCCGCGGCGGGACACGCAAAACTCGTTCAGCCGAATCACTACCTTTGGTATAGCAGGGATGGGCAGCGGCCTGGAGCCGTTGAGCTAGCCGTTCTTCAGCGTGGTCCGGTAGAGCAGGTCAGCAGTTTGGCCGAAACGGGTGATGAGTTTGTTTATAGCCGCGCTGGAGCGAGATAACCGCTCTAATGGCCCCTGGCTGCCTGGCGTTCTCTCTGGAACGAGTGCGCGCTACTTTACCTTCGCGCCCAGGTAGCGGACCAAGTCCGTTAGGGTTCTGAGCTGACCGTAGTCTGCTTCCGGTATCTCCACGCCGAGCCGTTCGTGCAGGCCGATGAGGAGGTTTAAGAAATCAAAGGAATCGATATCCAATCCTTGCCGCAGATTCTCACCCGGACTTAGCTGCGCCGGGTCGGCTTCAGGGGCGATCCTTCTGATCGCGTCGAACACGGTTTGCTGAATCTCGGATTCCGTCATAGCTGGCTCGGCTCGTCGAGGAGGGCGCTCAACGCTTCGAGAAACTGCGCGCCGCGGCGGCCGTCGGTGGCTCGGTGATCGGCCGCGAGCGTAGCGGTCAGGACAGGGCGCACGCCCAACATGCCGTTGTCAGCCCAAGGCCGGTCAACGATCTTGCCGAAGCCCACCAGCGCCACCTGCGGCGGATAGATGACGCCGAACACGGTTTCGACTCCAAGATCGCCAAGATTCGTTACCGTGATGGTGCTGTCGGTGATGTCAGAACTGCGCAGGCGGCCGGACCGGGTCCGGGTGATCATTTCTCGCAGGGCACGCATCAACTCCTCAAGCGGTAGCTGGTCGGCGGAATGAATGGCTGGAATCATGAGCCCGCCCTGGCGAAGTGAAACGGCGACGCCCAGGTGAATCGAGGGCGAAGTTTTGAGCTGGTCATCGACCCAGAATCCATTGAGCTCAGGTACTTGGACAAGGGCTTTGGCTACGGCTTTCAGCAAGACGGCGGCGGGCAGCACGCGATTCTCCAATGTTCGCTGCCTGTTGGATTCCTCCAGCCAGCGTAGCGTCTTGCTCATGTCAATTTGTGTCGAGAGATAGTAGTGCGGTATCTCGCGATTGGAGCGCGCCATGGCGGCGGCGATGGCGCGGCGCATGCCCGACCCGGGCTCGGCTGCGGGCCGGGCCGGTGGGGGTACTTCAACAGCAGGCTTCGCTGCGGCCGGCTTGGCTTTCGCCGCTTCCTCGACGTCGTGCCGCTCGATCACGCCGTGTGGTCCCGTGCCTTTGATCTGTTCTAGATCGACACCCAGTTCCCGCGCAAGTTTGCGCGCCAGCGGGGAAGCGTGAATGTGTGGCGCGGCGGGCTTAGCTGCCGGTATTGCAGGCGGCGGGCCCGCGGCTTCTCCTGCCGCGCGAATCCACGCGATGGGTGCGCCGACCGGTAGTTTTTCACCTACCTGGGCGATGAGCCTTTCCACGGTGCCAGTCTCAAACACTTCGACTTCGATGTCGGCCTTATCCGTGCCAACGATGGCTACGATGTCGCCGCGCTTCACCGAATCGCCCGGCTTCACATTCCATTGAACGAGCGTGCCCTCGATCATGTCGGCACCCAGGCTCGGCATGCGGAACTCACTCATGCCGCTTGACCATCCTCTCCGCGATCGCCACGATGTCTTCCACCTGGGGCAGCGCGGCGCGCTCCATATGGGCTGCATAAGGCATGGGAACCTCCGCGCCGCAGAGCCGTTCGACCGGTGCGTCCAGTTCGTAGAAGGCTTGCTCCATGATGCGCGCGCTGACCTCGGCCGAGATTCCGACGCTGCGCCAGCCTTCATCCACAATCAAAGCCCGATGCGTGCGGGATACGGATTCTATAATCGTCCGGTCATCCAGTGGCCGGAGAGTGCGCAGGTCCACAACTTCTATTTCGATGCCGCGTTCGGCCAGCTTGGGTGCGGCCTCCATGGCCTTCCAAAAGCTGGCCCCGTAGGTGAATACCGAAAGGTCGCGCCCTGGGCGGCGAATCAGCGCATGATCGATGTCCACGAGCCCGGCGTCGGCCGGCAGGTCGCCTTCGCGGTTATAGAGCAGCGCGTTCTCGAAAATCAGCACCGGGTCGGGGTCTTGCAGCGCGGCGAGCAGCATTCCGTGGCCGTCTTCGAGCGTGGCGGGCGTCAACACCTTGATGCCCGGAATATGTGCGTACCAGCCTTCGAGGCTGTGCGAATGTTGCGCCGCCAGTTGCCGTCCGCCGCCGGTAGCCATGCGGATCACCGCCGGCACGTTGAATGAGCCGCCGGACATGTGGAGATAGGTGGCCGCGTTGTTCAGAATCTGGTCGAGCGCCAGCAGGCTGAAGTTGCTGGTCATGATTTCGACGATGGGCCGCATTCC
>Ga0153915_10005539_pt1 | contig 11751 bp, 11 predicted proteins | sample Opewatmetagenome_2_FD_107003 | JGI IMG/M metagenome (GOLD analysis project Ga0153915, IMG submission 107003) | Freshwater wetland microbial communities from Ohio, USA - Open water 3 Core 3 Depth 3 metaG | ecosystem: Environmental > Aquatic > Freshwater > Wetlands | place: USA: Ohio, Lake Erie...
GCGGTCATGTAAGCGGTTGGGAGCAGTGGTCGGAACCCGGGCCCGCACTGTGCGCAGGCGCTTGATTTCCCCTGTAGCTACCAAAATATACTATTGCCAACGGCTGTTCGACTCGCAAGAATGTATCCTCCCTGTGAGGTAATCCGGCGATGTCTGAAACGTCTGCAACAAAGCGAATGAACGTGCTGTCTGGGATCCAGCCCTCGGGCAACCTGCACCTCGGCAACTATTTCGGGGCGGTGCAGCAGTACCTGGAGTTCATCGAGCAGGGACATGATTGCTACTACTTTCTGGCCAACTATCATGCCCTGACCTCGTTGCGCGACCGCGCGAGGCTGCTGGAGCTGACGCGAAGCACCGCCATGGATTACGTGGCGCTTGGCCTCGACCCGCAGCGGTGCTCGATCTACCTGCAGAGCGACCTGCCTGAGGTGTGCGAATTGCAGTGGATTCTCACAACGGTGACACCCATGGGACTTCTCGAACGCTGCCACGCGTACAAGGACAAGGTTGCACAGGGGATTCCCGCGGACCACGGCCTTTTCGCCTACCCCGTTCTCCAGGCCGCAGACATCCTGATCGTTCGCGCCGACCGCGTACCTGTCGGCCAGGACCAGAAGCAGCACGTCGAGGTCACGCGCGACATCGCCCAGTACTTCAACAGCTCGTACGGCGAAGTCCTCAAGTTGCCGGAGCCTTACATACCCGAGCACGTGGCCGTGGTCCCGGGGCGCGACGGGCGCAAGATGTCCAAGTCCTACAACAACACAATCGAGTTGTTCGCTCCCGAGGAAGAAGTGCGGCGGCAGATCTACTCGATCGTGACCGACTCCGCGGCCGTGGCAGAGCCAAAGGATCCGGACACCAGCATCATCTATTCGATCCTCAGGCTATTCTGTACTATGGAGGAGAGTGAGGTCTGGGCCGACCGGTTTCGGCGTGGCGGCATGGGATACCGGGAAGTCAAGCAGGCCATCTTCGAGAAGTTCATGCAGCGGTTTGGCGTGGCGCGGCAGAGACGCCGGGATCTCGAGAAGCAGCCTGACTACATCGCGGACGCTCTACGACAGGGAGTGGAAAGAGCCCGGGCCATCGGGGCGCCACTCGTCAGAGAGGTTCGGGACGCCGCCGGCATCGCCGACGCGGCAAGCCTGGCCGGGTAATCGGTCAATGACTTCTGACCGCCTCACATCAGCCAGCAAGCCTGGCAGCCTCGACTTCCCGTATGCTCTTGGGGATCCCTGGACCCAGGACTCTCGCCCCCGCGGCAGTTACCGCGACGTTGTCCTCGATCCTGATCGCGCCGAAGTTACGAAAGGGTTTCAGCTTGTCGTAGCAGATGAACTCTCTGTGCCGGCTCTCCCCTTCCCACTTATCCATCAGCGCAGGAATGAAGTAGATACCCGGTTCGACTGTAAGGACAAAGCCCGGCTCTAGGCAACGAACGAGGCGCAGGAAGTTGCGCCCGAACTGCCTGCTCCGCTCCTGGCCAATGGGGTAGCCGACGATGTCCCCCAGATCTTCCATGTCGTGCACATCAAGCCCCAGCATGTGCCCGAGGCCATGGGGGAAGAACAGGGCATGCGCACCCGCGGTCACCGCATCTGCGGTGTCGCCCTTCATTAGGCCCATCTGTCGCAGGCCGTCCGCGATGACACACGAGGCGTGCATGTGCACATCGACGTAGGGCACACCCGGCTTGATCTTATCGATCGCAGCCTGTTGCGCCCGCAGGACCGTTTCATAAATTTCCGCCTGGGCCGTTGTGAAGCGCACGCTCACGGGACAGGTCCGCGTGATGTCGGAGGCATAAAACCGCGGCGACTCGACCCCCGAATCATTGAGGAGCAGCTGCCCCTCCTCAAGCACGTGGTCGTAGGAGTGATTGTGCAGGACCTCGCCGTGTATGGTCACGATCGGGGTGAAGGCCTGCTGCCTACCGGCTGCGAGGGCGACACCCTGCATCGCCCCTGCGATTTCAAATTCCAGGCGGCCCGGCCGCACCGTCACCATCGCGGCGCGGTGCATCCTGTCGGTCACACGCAGCGCGTCTTCGATCTCGGCAATCTCAACTTTCTCTTTCACCAACCTCTGGCGCACCACGCCTTCCACCAGGTCTTTGGACACGCCGGTGCGGACTGCGCCCGGCTGAATCCCGAACAATTCGCCGAGCTTGAGGACCGATGAGGCCTGATAGGGAGGCATGTAGTGGATTTTCAGTCCCTCTCCCCGAGCCCGTGCCAATTGGCTGCCGAGCGCGGCTATGTCCTCGACAGTCTCGATGCCTGCTTCCCGCGCCACGTCTGCGCGCGTCCGGCCGGGCCCGCTCCACACGATGTCATCCATGGTGACCGGATGCGAGTAAAGGATGTCGCGATCCTTCTCGGGATAGGTCAGCAGAGCCAGGTCCGGTTCGGATATCCCGGTGTAGTAGAGGAAGTGCGAATTCTGCCGGAAAGGATAAGCGTTGTCCGGGTAATTTCGCGGCTGCGGAAGATGGCCCAGCCAGAGGATCACCCCCCCAGCAGCCACTTCACGGATTGCGTTGCGCCTCGCGCGGTAGATATCTGACCAGCTGTCGGTCGCTGCCCGTTCAGACATGGAATTGCCACTCCTTCTGCAACATCGGCATCCGATGCTACTGGCGCTCGAGTGCTTGTTTCAGACGCTCGATTTCCTGTGCGAGCTTTTTCTCGCGAGAATGGATCGAGAACAGGTACAAAGCAAGGATAATCCAGATCGCCGAATACGCCGCGAACAAGTAGTGCATTGCATCCATGAGAATCCAACCCTCCTAACCCGGACGAACCGTGACCGTCGAAGGTTCGTGCCGTCCGGTAATCCGTCCTGATTCGTCGATGCCTTCAGCCGTCAGCCCTCAGCTTTCAGCTTCGAGCCGCTGCCAAGCTGAGAGCTAAAAGCTTCTGACAGGATCGCAGCCTGGACTTCGACACGCCTTCAAAGCTGAGCCCCCCGGCCTTCTGCTAGCGCAACATCTCGATACGACGGCCAAGCATCTCCACATCATGGCGCGCAGTCTCGAGGAAGAGCCTGCGTCGCACCAGGTAAATGAACAGAAGCAGAAATGCGGTCGCGCACGTCCACAACGCCGGCTGCATCTCCGGTGCCAACCCTCCCGTTTCAATCATCGGCGACGGGTGCAGGTCACGCCACCAACGGATGGAGAACCACACGATTGGCGCGTCGATGAATGCAACGATCCCGAAAACCCCAGATGTCGCCGCCCGCCGGTCCGGATCGGGGACGTAGTTCCTCACCAGGAGGTAGGCGACATACAGCATCCACAGCAGCAGCGACGACGTGAGGCGTGGAGACCAAGTCCACCAGACCAGCCAAACCGGTTTTGCCCAAATCGGCCCGGTCACGAGCACTATGGTCATGAACATCACGCCGATCTCGGCCGCCGACAAGGCCATGCTGTCCCACCAGCGGTTCTTCCTGACCAGGTACATCACGGAGGCGACGAAGTTGACTGCCAGGGCAACCAGGCCCACCATGCCGGCGGGAACATGAAAGTAGAATATGCGCTGCAGATCGCCCATGGTCTTTTCTCTCGGCGCCTGCAGGAAGGCCATGTAAAGGGCCACGATCAAACCGACCAGGACTAGGACCCCGAGCACGTTGTCGAAGCGCGACTTCCCCATCGATCAGTCCTCCAGCACAAAGTCAAAAAGCAGGTAGGCCACTGTCGTAAACACGATCGTGAACACCGACATGAATGTCAGCGGCAATCTCAGTGCGCTGTAATCGACCGTGTTGAGGACGATGCCGGTAGCCTCAACCGCGTTCACGATGACTGGCAGCACGACCGGGAAGAGAATGAGCGGAAGCAAGACCTCGCGCATGCGCGTGTTGGCTGAGACTGCCGCGAGCAGCGTGCCGACGGAAGTGAAACCCAGCGTGCCGACCAGAAAGACCAAAGCGAGCCACGGGACCTCCCTCCAGACCGACAGGTTGAAGAAGACCAGGCAGAAAACGAAGATCACCGCCTCGGTGATGAGCATGAAGACCGACGCCGCAAGCATCTTGCCGATGTAGAGTATGCCCCGGTCGACAGGAACCATCAGCAGTCCCTGCAGGCAGCTGTTCTCTTTTTCCGCAGCGAACATCCGGTTCAGGCCGAGCGTGCCGGCGAACGCAAATGCGACCCAGAGCACCCCCGGGACGGCAGAGCGGATCGATTCGCGCACGGGTTCCAGCGCAAAGTTGAAGATCACGAGGACCACGACGCCGAAGAAAAGCATCGCGTTGAGGGAGTCCTTGGTTCTCAGCTCGATGAGCATGTCTTTGCGAAAGATCGCCCAGATCTTCGCGATCATGCTAAGACTCTCTCGTCAGTTCGGCGTATCGGGATTGGAATTCACCGAGGGACACACGGGACTTCGACAGATCCAGGGCCACGGCACCCTTCTCGATGACTACCATGCGGTCCGCCAGTTCATAGCCCAACGGAACGTCGTGGGTCGCCATGATGCAGGTCCTGCCGTCCCGGCGGGCGCCTGCGAGGTATCCCTTGAGGAACTCGGTGCCTGCCTGGTCAAGGCCCGTGAAGGGCTCGTCGAGCAGCAGGATCTGCGGATCATGCAGGAACGCACGGGCAATCGCCAGTCGTTGTTGCATGCCGCGGGAGTAGTTACGCACGGGCTCGTGTCCCCTTCCAGTCAGACCTACCACGTCGATCCGATGCTCGAGATCCGATTCCTGGTGAGGCAGGCCGTGAAGCTCGGAGTAGAAGCGGAGGTTCTCCAGGGCGGTCAGGTCAAGATATAGCGCCGTGTTGTGCGAGAGGTAGCCCATGAGGCCGCGGGCCGCCAGCAATGATTGGGGCTGAGGATCGAGGATTCTCAGCGAACCGGACGAAGGACGGCTGAGACCGGCGACAATCCTCAGGAACGTAGTCTTTCCTGCGCCGTTGCGCCCGAAGAGGGAAATGAATTCCCCTCTGCCAATGGTAACAGTCAGGGAACGAAGCGCTGTAAATCTGCCGAAATACTTGGCCAGCCCCTGAGCTTCGATCATCTCTGTGGCGCGTCCTGTTTTCCGGAAAGGATCAGGGCAATCCGTCTCAACTGCCGTCTGCAATGCTCGCGCTGCCGCATGTACGCGTCCCGATCCATCGCCTGGATTTCGAGCCTGTGATCCAGATCAGCCGCGTGGTTCAAGATCTGATCCCGCCGCTCCCTCAACGTCTTGTGGAGCGGATCACGGCTGTTCGAGGGCACTCTCTGCATCAGGTTCGTCGCGTACCAGAGCATGGCAATGAAAGCGATCAGGAGGAGAGGCCCGAAAACAAGTGCATTCCGGCCGACAGCGTTGGGCGTCGGCATGACCCTTGCCTCCTGCCGGGAGGTCTCGTCCGCCGCCGGCTGCCTGACCGGCGTACCGCCCGTGAATGTCCAGGTCACCTCGGTTCCGGCTTCGATCGGCCCGCTCCGGTAGACCGCAAAATTCTCCTTCGTGTTTACCTGCAGCTTCACAAGCCCCTCACCGGTCACCGTCGCGTCCGCGGGGACGACTCCAACCTCGAAGGACTTCAGGTCCTCATAGAATCTCCTGCGGTATACGTAGGTGCGGTCCTTGTACGGCAGCACCTGGTCGGTTTCAAATGTAGTGACTCCCGGCCGCAGGGGATACAAGAGGTAGTAGCTCTGGCCATCCGCACTTTCGAGCGGGGACTGCGTCAGTGGCATCGTGGCTCCGGGTGCGGTCACACTCGTCTTGGGCAACTCGAGGATGCCCGGGGCCTTGGAGAACCTGAAGGTCCCATCCGGGTTAGCGAAGGTCCTGGGAGGCTTGGTGGAGTTGGTGAAGGAATAAAGCTCCAGCGATCGCAACTGTTCTCCGGTCAGCTGGAAAGCCATCCTGACGTCCTCAACCGTTATGCCGCTCGTGGAGTAAGTCGGCTCGAAAACCTCGATTGCGACGTTGGCTTTCCCACCGGCATCGAATGTTACACGCGCATAATAACTGACCGATTTGTATTCGGTGCGAACCATGAGCGGCTGATCTGTCGGGAGGCCCTCGATCTGGAACTTGCCGCCTGCATCCGATCTGGCAGTCTTGAGAGTATTCATTCCTGTCGCCAAGCCTACTACTTCCAGCTGGGCACCGGCGCATGCGGAACCGGGATTTGTGCCGTTGACGAGCTTTCCTTCGACAATCCCCCGGCCCTGGGCATAGAGCATGATGCGGGAGGAGGCCGGCGGCGCCAGCAACATCAGCGCGAGCACACACCGGAGCAGAATACCGTGTTGAGGTCCAAGATTTGCCATGGGGATTGCTTTCCCTGGAAACTAGAGCTTACCGCCGCAGTCCGCGCAGAACTTCTTCCCGATGGGGGATTCAGCCCCGCAGGAAGGACAGCGCCGGGTGTTCTCGGCCGTGCCGGGAAACAACTTCGCTTTGCGGGCCGCGATGTCCCGCTCGATCGTATCATCGAGGTCTTTTGCCACACCCAGTTTATCCAAGTCTTGCAGGAGCTTCGCGGCTTCGCTCTTATAGCCTGCCTCGAGCCGGCGGAAGTCACCGTCGGACAGCCGGCCCATTTTGTACTCAAATTCCAGGTCCTTAAGATTGGAATAGACCACCGTTTTGCGTGCCAACAGGCGGTCCAACTCGGTCTCGGCAAGGAGCTCAACCTCCAGGTTTCCCCCAGGCTCCTTGAAGAGGGGAGTCAGCACATAGATTCCGGCGATCACGACCAGCAGGCCACAGGCTGCGATCAACATCAGCTTTCCTTTTCGAACTCCTTCAGCTCTTCCTCTACCCTCGGATCTACCGCCGGGGGCTCGGGCTCAACCGTTTCGGCCGTCGACCTCGCCATCCGGACCGCGACCCAGGCCACTACGACAAGGCCGAGGCACAATACGACGAAGGGCATGACCCAGGCGGACAGATCGAATCCTTTTGTGGTCGGCGCAGAGAGAACCTTCTTGCCATAGCGCACCACGAAGCTGTCCACGATCAGATCCACGGTGTCACCCTTCTGGAGGCGTTCCCGGATCTCCGCCCGCATGGGTGTCGCCGAGCTGCAGTTCTGCATCGCACATACGCTGAGCTGCTCGTTGCATCCGCACTGGCAAACCAGCCTGTCGCAGGCTTCCTTGTATTCGCGGCTTATGTCGCGCGGTGCCGCGGCCGGAGCTGCCGCAGCCCAAAAACACAGGAGCAGAAGCCAGCCATTGAGGCCGGACAGGATCCTATGCTCTCTTCCGTAGGTCGCCTGCGAATTCATCTTACTTTCACACCCGTCTCGATGGCTGCCGCTTCGGCGGTGGTAAGCTGCGCGGTGGCGAAGGAAGCTCTCTTGTCCGGGAGCAGCGTGATCAGCGTACCTGCGACCATGACAGCGGCGCCAAACCAAACCCACCACACAAGCGGATTCACGTGCGCGGTGATCTCGTACTTCTTACCGTCGTTGGATGTGCCCGCCAAGACCACATACAGGTCCTCGAGCGGTTTGCTGTAAAGCGCCACTTCTGTTGTCGACTGCCCTTCGCTCGCTTTGTAGAAACGTTTCTCCGGCTGCATCGTGCGGATCAGCTTGCCGCCGCTGTAAACCTCCAGCGTCGCCCTGCCGTACTGATAGTTCGGCGTATCGCCCTCATGATAGTCGGTCATCTTCAGCGTGTAGCGGCCGATCTGCATCTCGTCGCCGGGCACCATCGCCTGGCTGGTCTCGCGGTTGAAAGCATTTCCGGTCAGGCCGACGAATATCAGCACGACCGACAGGTGAACAACATAACCGCCGTACCTGCGCTTGTTCTTGAGCGTGAGATTCACCAAGGCTCGAGCGAAGTTTTCGCCCGTGCTCCCGATCCGCACTCTCGTGCCTTTCCAGAACTCCTGTGCGATCGTAACCAGGACGAACATGCAGAGAGTGAAGGAAACCAGGACATAGAAATTGCGCATGCCCGCAAGCAGCAGTGCGACACACACCAGAAGAGCCATGATCATAGGCCGGAGGAAGGCCTTCTTCAGGCTTTCCACCGAGGTCTTGCGCCACGCGAAGAGCGGCCCGACGCCCGTCAGCAGAAGGAGCATTAGACCGATCGGGATACCCACGTTGTTGAAGAAGGGAGGGCCGACAGTGATCTTGGTGCCTTCCACCCAATTCGACAACACCGGGAACATCGTCCCCCAGAGAACCGCGAAACAGGCGACCAGAAGAAGCAGGTTGTTGAAGAGGAAGGCGCTCTCCCGCGAAAGCACGGAATCGAGTCGACGTTCGCTCTTGAGGTAGACGAGTCGGTCGGCGATCAGGAAGAGGCTTCCGCCCAGAACCAGCAGCATATAGTAGAGGAAGAAAATGCCGAGCTTGGAATCGGCGAAGGCGTGCACCGAATTGATGATGCCGCTGCGGGTGATGAACGTGCCGAATATGCCGAGCAGATAGGTAATGACAACCAGCAGTACGTTCCAGACTTTGAGCATTCCTTTTCGTTCCTGAACGATCACGGAATGCAGGAACGCCGTGCCGGCGAGCCAGGGCATCAAGGACGAGTTTTCGACCGGATCCCATGCCCAATAGCCGCCCCAACCCAATTCCACGTAGGCCCATTTGCCGCCCAGAATCAATCCGACACCGAGAAAGAGCCAGGTGACGAGCGTCCAGCGGCGCGTGGTCCTGATCCACGTATCTCCCAATTGGCGCGTGATCAGAGCTGCAATCGCAAAGGCAAAGGGCACGACGAATCCGATGAATCCCAGGTACAGGATCGGCGGATGGATGATCATCGCCCAGTACTGCAGGAGAGGATTCAAGCCCCTGCCGTCCGGGGGGCTGAACTTCTGCATCGTTCCATCAGGAAGGACCTGCACCAACTCGTTGAAGGGATTCGAGAGAAAAATGTTCAGGATCAGGAAGAACGACAGGTTGAACATCAGAACCGCGACAACATACGGCATCATGTCGCGATAGCGGAACCGGTTCTGGAAAACAACAATGCCGCTGAAAACTGCCGTAACAAACACCCAGAGGAGCATTGAGCCGTCGTGGGCGCCCCACAGGGCGGCCAGCTTGTAGAATAGAGGGAGGTCGCGGCTCGTGGATTGGGCGACGTGCGTAACTGAGAAATCGCTTGTAGCCAGCAGATAAAGCAGTGAGACCAGAGCCAGCAGGATGCCGGCACAGGATGCGATTGCCGCCCGCTCCGCGCTGCGTACGATCCTGTGCTGCTTGAGGACGGCCCCGAGCAGGGATGCAAAAAGCCCGTAGAGCGAGAGGCAGAGGGCAAGGAGAAGACAGAAAGTGCCGAAATTACTCATCAACCACCTTATCCGCTCGCCTGGTTTGCCGGTGCGTGGCGGGGGAACCAGGCTAAGTCGTCTTCTTGTTGTACTCGGCCTCGTACTTGGAGGCGCATTTTGCCTCGATGTGGCGGGCAAGCAGGACGCCGTCTTCGGAGAGCGTGCCTTCTACAACTGCCTTTGATCCTCCTTTGAAGGTGTCCGGCAGCACTTCCCTGCCGACATAGCGTACCTTGAGGTTCTTCCCGGAATGCGTGATCACGAACTCCAGCCCCGGCCCGCTCCGCTCAATCGAACCCTCCACCACATCACCGGCGATCTTCAGCGTCTTGCCATGCAGATCATTCTTCATCGCGGTGAATTCATCCACCGTGACGTAATAGGACTTACTCTCCTGGAAACCGACGAAACCAAGCCAGGAAAGCGCCGCGATTATGACTGCGCCGCCAAGCAAGAACTTCCAATTGGCGCTGTTCATAGCAGATCAAATCTCCCTACCCGGCGGACGGAAGCAATACCCTGTCACGCCGCACATAACCCAAGTTCACAGAACAATTACACCCGCCAACACGGCCCGAGGTAGTGAAAAGTATACCACAGCGCCCGCATACCGGAAGGTCTGCCTCTGCTCAGTGCTGTCCGACTGGGCATTTACAGGAGCCGCCAAGCTCATAATGCTCGGATGTTCGTCGCGGGGAGGGCTCATTTCACGACGAACGCGCCCGGATCCACCTGCTGGTTCTGCGATACTTTTTCGACCCGGAGATTCCATTCCGTCAGGTAGCTGCTACTCTGTCCCTCCATCGTCATGGTCAGTTTGTAGAAATGGGGCAGCGTCAGCGAGTCGACCGTGGCGAAGTTGCCGAACTGTTCGTCGAGGGTGTAGACGGTTTCCCTCTGGTTTGCCGAGTCCAAAGGATTTGAACCCATCCTGGACGGCACCACCAGCCGATAGCGCGATCCCACGTGCCGGAATGTATCCGGGTCGAAATACAGCGAAATCTGCAGGTCTCCCGCGCCTTTCTTGGCTCTGTATTTCAGTTCGTGCAGACTTCGGCCCTCGAGCTTCTTCAGGCCGGTGTAGTTCATTTTCGGCTGCCTGGAGGCCAGGTCCAGCAAGGGCCAGGCTGTGGTCATTGTGCCGCCGAGCAACCCTTCCTTCAGAAGGATTTCATGCTGGTAAATGAAATCGCCGAGATTCGATCGCCTCCCGGGGTTGATATAGTTCACGTTCAAATTCGCACCATCGAAGGCCAGTTTGTCGCCGGGATAGTTGAGGACACCGAACTCCATTCCAATGAAGTACTTATGGCCCTCTGAAATGACGTTCCCTTTCCCGTTAAGCAGTCCGGTACCCCCGAGGCGAAATACCACCTGCGCTGTGCCGGCCATTGTGCGGCTGTGCGCGGCAGCGAGCGCTTCGGGACCCCCGATCGAGGCAAGATGTTGTGCGACGAGCTGCTCCAACGTCAACTTCTCCTCCTTTGCACTGAGGCGGGTAGCGGAAGAGAAAAGGATCATCACACTCATAGACAGAACGCACGCGAATTGTCGAGTCATCGGCCGCATCTCCTTGCTGGATCTCAATAGCGCAGAAGTGTCGCGACGGCAAGCGGATTCGTAGCCGGTTCATGGAATAATCAGGGACACCGCAGAAATATGTGTAGCAACGCGGAGAAAGGCCGAATAGACCGTACGGGGGAATCGTAGTAAAATCAGGATCTGCAGTTTTCGATTTCCTCTGGCGCGTTGAGAGAGCGACCGGCAATGACAGGGAGCCCGTTTTCAGAAGAGATAGAGTCGCTTCGTCGGCAGCTTGTCGAGTTGCAGACGCTGGTGCTGGAGCCAGCTCCATTCGAGGCTGCTCCGGCCGGGCCGCCCGCCGAACAGCAACCGCCTGTGCCCGAGCCCGATCAGACGCTCGATTTGTCCGCCGGGGAGAAACTGGCGCGACAGCTGATGAACGCAAGCTTGGATGGAATCGCGCTTCTGGGGCCTGATCTGACGGTTACCGGCTGGAATCCGTCTATGGAGCGGATCTTCGGCATAGCGGAGGATAGGGCGCTGGGCAGGAGCGTGCTGGAGGTGCTCCCGTTCCTCACCGAGGCCGGAGACGAACTGAATCCGATCTGTGTGTTCGAGGGCCGCACTTTGGCCTCCAAGGAGAGGCGGTTCGCGCTGGCGGAGACGGGAAAGCAGGGTCACTTCGAAGGGCATTACAGCCCGATCGTGGATGACGCGGGCAGGGTGGTCGCCTGCCTTGCGACTTTTCGTGAAACCACCGAGCGCAGACGTAGCGAAGAAGCCCGTCGTGCGACCGAAGAGAAATATCGCGAGTTGTTCGAGAATCCCACAGACATGGTCTACACGCATGACCTGGAGGGACGCCTGACTTCTCTCAACAAGGCGGCCGAGCGCATCACAGGCTACTCCGTCGATGAAGCCCTCCGCATGAAGTTCACCGACCTCGTCGCCCCCGAC
>Ga0153915_10005540_pt1 | contig 11748 bp, 12 predicted proteins | sample Opewatmetagenome_2_FD_107003 | JGI IMG/M metagenome (GOLD analysis project Ga0153915, IMG submission 107003) | Freshwater wetland microbial communities from Ohio, USA - Open water 3 Core 3 Depth 3 metaG | ecosystem: Environmental > Aquatic > Freshwater > Wetlands | place: USA: Ohio, Lake Erie...
ACAACGGTTTCTCCACCAACTATCACATGTGTCGAGATACGGTGGAGGTGACGGTGCTCGGACTACATCCACTGCTGGAAGTTGTCATCGTAAAGTTTCTGCAGTCGGTCCCTATGACTGAGCTCTTCGCGAGCCAATGTTTCAAACACTGCTTTGTGGGGGGCATCAGTTGTCAATTCGGAGAGTGCCTTGTAGAAATCGTAGGATGCCTCCTCTCGCTGGATTCCTACTATCAATACGTCCTGAGGCGTGGATGAGGGTTTCAGTGGAATGGAAATGAGATACCTACCCAAATCCATTTTCTTGAACTGGGCGTTGGTCTTGCATGCGAACATCTCGCAGACACCTTCTTTTAAGGCGGTTTCCAGCTTCTTGCGGTGGATCACTTCCTGTTCTGCAAGTTCCTTCAGGAGTTTCTCAGATGAGGACAGTTCTGCCAGCTTAGCTGACTCTGTATAGAACTCGTATGCCTCCACCTCTCTTTCTATTGCAAGCGATACTAGCTTCTCGAAGGACTGTTGGACTGTCGTCAATGGAATTCCCACTTGAGCCAGTAGGGGCCGGTTTTAAGTATGGCGACATAGTACTCTGAAGGAGGCGGTTCCGTTAGTGCGAGTTGACGGTAAGACAGAAGTATAAGCTTGTGCAATAGTCGTGGATGTTCGAGAAGTGAAGGTTCATGAAACTGTCATCCAATGATTTCACTCAAGGAGCGTCTATTCCTGACAGATGTGCCTACAAGAAAGGAAACACAAGCCCGCATCTCACGTGGGATCAGGTTCCTGCGGGGACCAAGAGCTTCGCCTTGATATGTAACGACCCTGATGCACCAGTGGGCAACTGGATACATTGGCTGGTGCACAGTATACCCCCGACAACGAGGTCGATACCATCCGGTGGGCCTGTGCCTGGTGTACAGGTAGAGAACGACTATGGCGAGAAGAAATGGGGCGGTCCTGCACCACCGTCTGGTACTCATAGATACTTCTTCACCATATATGCATTGAATGTCCCTGCTCTCACGGGAGTGACCAAGAAGGTCTTCCGAGAAATGTGTGAAACCCATAAGATTGAGTCAGCGCAAACGATGGGAACATACACAAAGAAGTAGTGGTCTTGCTGGGCTCTGTTCCTCCTTCGAACACAGTCGTAGGGCTCAAGAGAAGATGGTCCCAATGGAACTTGAGAAGGTCTTCACTTGCCGCCATGATGATTCCTGAAAGCTCAGCTCCTCGGACCGGGATGTATCTCTTTCATTTCCGGAGGGAGGTACTTGTGCAAAGCTTTTGGAATTACGATGCTTCCATCTTGTGTCTGATAGTTCTCCATGATTGCCACCATAGCTCTGGGGTTGGCCATCATGGTACTGTTGAGTGTGTGCAAGTACGCTTTTTCCAGACCGCCCTTCTTCAGCCTGTACTTGATGCCAAGCCGAGTTGCTTGATAGGCAGTGCAATTGCTGCATGAAACTGCTTCTCTGTACATTCCCTGACCCGGCATCCACACTTCCAAATCGTACTTCTTAGCGGCAACAGTCCCAATATCCCCTGTGCAGATATTGACAACACGATATGGTATCTTCAGAGCTTGAAAGAACTCCTCTGTGTTGGCAATGAGCTCCTCATGAATCCTCCACGATTCATCTGGGCTACAGAATACAAACTGCTCGACCTTGTCAAACTGGTGTACTCTAAAGATGCCCTTTGTGTCCTTTCCGTGGCTTCCCGCCTCTTTTCTGAAACAAGTGCTGATACCTGCGAACTTCATTGGCAGATCTGTCGGCTCGAACACCTCGCCCATGTACATAGCGGCGATGGGATGCTCAGATGTGGCTATTAGGTAGAGGTCCTCGTCATCAATTTTGTACATCACGTCTTGGAAGTCAGCAAGATCAGTCACGCCCTCATAGGGCTCTCGATGCATCATGAATGGGGGATACACTGGAGTGAACCCCTTCTTGGTTAGCATTGCGAGTGCCATCTGCTTCATGGCGAGATCCAGGATGACGAGTTCGTTCTTAAGATAGTAGAACCTAGCACCCGCTATCTTAGCGGCTCTGGGTATGTCTCCGAGATTGAGCATGTCTAGAAGATCCACGTGACTCCTGACCTGAAAGTCGAACTTGGGCTGTCCTCCCCACTCTCGAACGACTTCATTTCCTTCCTCGCCAACTCCGTAGGGCACACTCTCATGAAGCAGGTTAGGAATCCTCATCAGGATCCCTCTGAGTTCTTCCTCAAGCCGTGTGGTTTCTGTTTCGTTTTTCGCAATGGCTGCGTTGACATCGTTAGCTCTGCCCATTACTTCTGAGGGGTCGGCACCAGACTTCTTCAGCTCCCCGACCTCTCTAGACAGCCTGTTCCGTTCTGTTCTCAGACTCTGAAGCTCTCTCTTCAGCAACCTCACCTTCTCGTCAAGAGCAAGAAGACGTTCAAACGCATCCATCCTAGCATCGTCACGTCTTCTCCGAAGGTTCTCTCTCACCAGCTCCACATTTTCACGTATGAATCTGAGATCGAGCATACAAGATTCACCTGTCCAGACCAGCGATGCAATTTCTGCTCGCACCAATGATGAAGGCACACCAATCCGAATCCGAGCGGTGTCTATACCCCTCGTATTTCGTTCGTTGGTGGTGCCTCTGCTTTTTAATCACTCGCTCATACTGTTTCTCCGTACCCCATTCAATGTGGTTTCGCACGAATACCATCGGAAGGGCTTAAAGGCGACTCCGGAACCGGAGCGGCGCCCAACCACGAGGTGGATTCTGTTGAGGATTGGCATGGTCAGCAAGTTCGGCATCCCGGACGGGCTCTGCGTACGTGCCAATGCTGTGTTGAAGGGTCTCTTGGACAATGGCCACGTGGTCCATGCCTTTACGCACTCGAAGAATGTGAGCTTGTTGCCACCAGAGAGAATACACAGATTCTCGGGGTTTCAAATGAACCCCCATCTTTCGTTCGATGCTCCACACACGCCTCGCACGATTGCACAGATGTGCCGCCGCATTGGCATTGATTTGTTGGACGTACAAATGAACTCAGGCACTACAGAGTTTCTGCTCCCGCTCTTCAAGCAGTCATTGCCTCCTCTTGTTGTCACCTATCACCTCGCCTATTCCACTGTCGGCTCATTCGTCGGGACTGCCTTTAACATAGCAGGGAAAGCTTCGCTATTCGCGAGTAAGAGTTACGACGCAATAATACTCGTGCATGCATTGTATGAGCCCGTGTTCTTGCGGAATGGTGTCCCAAAGAGCAAGTTGCATGTCATACCGAACGGTGTAGACACCAGTCTGTTCACGCCACGCGCTCACCAGAAGAATGACAACACTGTGGATTTCATATATGTCGGACGTCTCAGCGTCGACAAAGGAGTGCACATACTCATCGACGCATTCCGAGAGTATCAAAAGGAAAACCCGATGTCCAGGCTGACCTTGATTGGTGATGGGCTTCTAAAATCAATGCTGACCGGCCGCGATCAAAACAGGTCTATCCGCTGGCTGGGGAATGTCGACCATAGCCTTGTTCCTTCGTTTCTCAAGGACGCTGATGTCTTCGTGGCGCCCATGACGATCGGGCCACTGACGGCCTCTTTGAGTGTATTGGAGGCAATGAGCTGCGGGCTTCCGGTGATAGCTGCGAACGTAGCAGGCGCCAATCACCTCTTGAGCCCCAGCGAAGGTCTGCTCGTCAAGCCTGAGTCTGTGCCGGCTGTTGTCGAGGGAATGCGTCTGCTGGCTCGTGATGAGAGTTTCAGGCTTTCGCTGGGAAAGCAGTGCCGTGAGAAGATTCTGCGAGAATACTCGTGGAAGCGGCAGATTGGTCTGATTGAGGACGTCTATCGCCAATTGATAGATCGGCGGAGTCGCTGATAGTCCTGTGCCACCAACGCATGGATTGAGCAGGATTGAAACAGGCATGAAGGGCTGCCCAATCTGAGCCGCTCGAAGCATCTCTGCGAATCTTCTCGAAGACTAGCTCTAAGCAAACAACCAGAGTCCACAGGGTCCTCTGCAAGAAAGGACTAGGTGAATCTGCCCTCTAGTGCGACGAGTACCGTTCATTGTAAGTTGGACAAAGTTGGACACAGGAGTCTTTGTCCTCCCAGAAACGGCACTGGGGTCGTACTCCTTGGGGCCGGAATGTGCCGAGTCAGCCTCAAAGAAACGTCTGATTCGAGCTATTCAAGCCCCTACTCGAAAATGCCCAAGATTGTCCAACTTCTACGCAGCTGTTGCATACCCTCAGTCCGTAGAACAGTGTCCAATCACTCAAACATGTCTGCCGAGGGGCACAGGTGTCTGACTGCACACGTACTGCACATGGGCTTTTTGGCCCTGCATGTGAGTCTTCCATGAGCACCTATCAGCCGAGCATACTCGTACCATTTCTCACGGGGTATCTTCCGCATTAGCTCCTGTTCTATCTTCTCCGGTGTATTCTGCTTGCTGAACGCGAGCCGCTGGGTCACTCGACCGATATGCGTGTCGACAACAATACCTTCATTGATCCCAAATGCCACCGACAGGATGACATTGGCCGTTTTTCTCGAAATGCCGGGGAGTGAGGTCAACTCGTCCATTGTCTTCGGGACCTGTCCACCAAATCGCCCCACTAGGTCCCTTGACGCGTTCTTGACAAACACTGATTTCCTATTGTACGTGCCGCAAGGGCGGATAATATCAGATATCCTCTTGATGGGTGCTTTCATCATGGTTTCGGGACTTGGATATGTCGCGAAGAGCGTGCGTGTGACTTGGTTAACGCATTTGTCTGTGGTATGGGCAGAGAGGATGGTTGCAATCATCATCTCGAATGGGCTCGTGTGGTCTAGATACGTGGGTGGAGCATCAGGATAGGCCTTCTCAAGTAGTCGGATTACCTCCTGTATCCTTTCCTGTTCATCGGTCATCCCATGAACCTCTCCTATCTGCGGGGTGCTTGCTCCCGATAAGTGCGACGGCTGAGTCCATCATTCTTTGAAGAAGTGTCGGGAGGCGCTGCTCTGTCACTAGCGCGCGGTTGGGACTTCCTCTGCGTTGGCTGCAACTAGACCAACCTTCGTGATCATGCCGAGAATTATGAGATTCAGGATCAAGACTATCGCAAATAGCTGCGATGGCTGAGCATAAGTAAACACCAGGCCTCCCACGAATGGTCCGATGGATGCGAACAGGTATACCACGAACCAGAAGACTGCGAGGATCTTCGCCGTGTCTCGAATAGGGAGTTTCTTCTGTATCAAGGTTATGAGAACAAGGCCCCACAGCACATCATTGACATCCTTCATCACGATTGAGAGGAAAGGCGTCGAGAAGACCACCGAAAGTCCTGTTACGGCTGTTTCAGCCAATTCCACAATCGGCGCCGGCATCCAATAAGGGAAAACAGGAGCCAGCATGAGCAGCGCCGCGCAAACGGGCATAACAGAATACACTCCGAACGCTGCTCTTCTCACTCCTCTTCGATCGGACACACGACCAACCTTGACCAGAAGAGGGACCGATACGATAAGAGGCACCAACACAATGACGGTGATGCCTGATATTGAAACACCCAGATACTCTTTGGCATAGAGCAAAGCACCAAACTGAAAGATGGCGTCACTGAGGGCGTCGACTATCACAACGAGCAACACACCAGGCATGACTGAGAGAAGCAGTCTAGCGGCGTGCCTGTTCTCGTGCAAGAAGTCCTGCCAGAGGGAAACACCTGACGGCCTCTGTCTTTTCTTGCTGGAACTGAGATAACGTTCTCTTACGAGAGTACACAGGAGCAGTGACACACCCGCCACGAGGTACATCAGTCGGAGTCCGCTACCAAACTCCATGACTGTCATGAGCGCCCCAAATGCGACCAAGACGACAATTCCCAACGATCTCCCCGCTGTGAAGAGCGAGAGGGCCAACCCGCTGTCCTCTTTTGGGATATTCTCCATTATGTATGCCGAGGAGCCCCCTTTTGCGATATCCATCGTTGCAAGGATTGTCAGACCCACTAGTATGAGGGTGAAGTCTGTGAAGAGTCCAATTATGATGTGATAGACCGCGGCCATCATCATGGCAATGACAGACAGCTTCTTACGGTCAACCGAGTCGCCGACATATCCGCCAACCAGTCGTGATACCGCGGCCAATGCCCCCACAAATGTGGACGCGGCTCCAATCGTAAGATACTGCCAACCTATCGCGAGTAGATACAGATTGAAGAATGACCAGATACTTGTGAACGCACTGAACACCCAAGCTGTTAACAAGTAGATTCGATAGTTATGCCATGAAAATACGAGTCTGAGCGAGTTTCTCATGCCCACACGGGGACGCGTACCCTTGTCCGGAAGCCGGGTGTTCAGCCCTTCCTCCTCCGAGTCGATTGGGCGCGTGCCTGACACCTTAGTCACCAGATTGTCGTCCTGACTTGGTGTCGGATCTTGGGCATGTTCTTCCACGTCGCCTGCCTTCTCATTCCCGCTAGTGAAAAGACTCTCCGAACGCCGTCACAGCCGCAATCGCCATTGAATCTGTTCGACGCGACCGGTGCGGGTCGGCAGAGCGACCTCAAGTATGTTTTCGAGCTATAAAGCCTCCTACTGCCTTGAGCGTGATGAGACGTCTAGGAGAGATCGGTCTCTCCATGAGCTTCCTCACACACTCTCTTTCAAGTCTTCTCACGAGTCGAACACGAGCACCCTAACTTTGCCGTCATCTGTTGGCATGGCAGTGAGTCTATAGGTGCATATGTCAGCTGTGAGGACTAGGCACTCGGGTGGGCTACGAGAGTCCATTAGATTCTTGACTGCAAGTTCCAAGTTCAATGCGACAAGCCTTACTATTTCTGGGTCGTTGAAGGCATCAACTTCTCGACCCTCTTCGGGCGTCGCAATGTATTGTGTAGACGTAATATCCATTTTCTCTATTCCTATCATTCAGAGTTACCTCCATTTGTTACGGTTTGTCTGCAGGTGTTTCTATTACCACGGGGTTGGATCTGGACGTGTTGGATCTGGGACCGACATCTTTTCTTCTCCTCCATTGATTCGCTTGCCAACTCATCGAACTTCTCTCTCCAAATTATGCAGTTGGCGATGCTCTGTGTTTTGTCAATCATTCTCAATCGTTTCATCCTCTTTGCTGCGGTTCGTCCGCAAGCATTACTTTCACCACGGGGTTGGATCTGGGCCTGTTGGATCCGGAACCGACATCTTTCGCTCTCCTCCTTACTGTGACGGTCAACGATTCCTGACCCTATGTCCACTGCAACGCAGCGCCGCACGTTCGCGAAGCCACCACTACCCACTCAGTTCCGCTTGTCAAGGGTCTTGACCAAGAGGTCTTGACTCTCTAGAACGGAGTTGGGTCTTCACACGGTGGCTGCACGACGGTCGGCATGCCGCGCACTATTCCGACTGACAACAATCTGAGAGCGATTCGGTTGGTCGTCATACTCTCGTAGATCGTTCTCATCCGGTCTGTGCTGATCCTTGTCACCTCCTTTGCTGCGTGTGCTGGAACATGGGTTGTACTGAGCCGCATAACTCGTCGGGCCACCTGACGCTCAGTCCCTGCACATCATTGTGCATATCGCCAAGCGACAAGAGCCCGGCTCGAACGCGGTACCGCTGGTTTCTCACGTTGAAACCTTGTATATTATAACCACCTGCCACATTAAAAAAAGAGTAGGGTCAATTCAGTCCTTAGAACGGTCTAGGAAGCCATAGCACAGGTTATTTGGCACTAAGCCTCTGTAGTGTTCCAAGAAACACCGATGAGAAAGACTTTTTGGGGCCTCCGGGCTAAACATTCGGACAGTCTGGCTACTCATGGGAGTAGAGCAATTAATGAATCTTGAGCCTGCAGATCTGAGGATTCTGAGGAAACTTGCGATTGACCCCAGTATGCGCCAGGTGGACATGGCAAGGGGTCTGGGTGTGACAAGGTCCTCAGTGAATCAGGTATGGAGGAGGCTCACCAAGAGCCATGGCTTCAGAGTCAGGTCAATCATTGATTATGGCCAAGTCGGCATGACCTTGCTGTTTGGTTGGGCACAGATCCCCAGTACGTCAAGAGCTTTGGCGAGTTTCAGGGGCTGGCTAGAGTCTGGTGCTTTCATGGCAGATACCACGTATTCCTTGGTTTCCTCCACAACTTATACCACAGTCTATTTCGAGGCTGTGCTTCCAAGAGGAGAACGCATGTTGTGGTTCACTAGCCAGCTGGAGAGGCTTTGTGGTACGCTCCAAGGCACGACCGTAGTTTATGACACTGCCGCCGAGGTGTCTCATCATCTCAACCTTGGATTGTTCGATGGTTCAAGTTGGGATTTCGACGAAGGGTTCCGATTTCAGGCCAGCACGGGTGCCGCGAGAGGCTATGCAGACGTGCTTCCTATCACGAACACACTCAAACTAAGTGAGTCCGGTTCGAGCTCCATGGTGGACACGGCTCTTCTATCTGTCGTGCAACTAGACTACCATGCCTCAGCTAGACAGGTGGCTGCAAGTCTTCGTAGACTCGGGTTCGGAAAGTTGTCTGAGAGGACATTGAGGCGACATCTGGAACGGATACGGGGCGAATGGGCAAAGCCGTACCTAGAACTTGACAACATCGGTCTTGCCCAGAGGGTGTTGGTGTGCGTTGAGAACAATCCCAATGAGCAAGACCTATCGAGAGTGCTACATGTTCAAGCAGGTGCTCTGCCCATGTCAAGAGTAGTATCTGGGTCTAGACTATCAGTGCTTGATTTGAAACTGCCAATATCAAGTAACTGGGTCGCCCTTTCCTCATCTCTGGAACGCATGATTGGGCATAGTGCGCAGGCAATCATATTCATAGCACAGGAATCGGTGACCAGAAAAGCATTAGAGAACCTTCTATCTAGTCAGACCAAGAAACTGCGTTCCTAACATGTAGTAACAGGTTGCCGAGAGCATACAGTCTTCGACTTCGTCAGCCAAAGAGGTGCTTCGAGAGTTGGCTTCGGGGCAAGGTGCCTTCCCACAGATATCAACACCCTACGATGAGCTCTTTCCATTGGTCGAAGATGCATCCTCCCGTTTCTACCTAGAAGCCATCCGTCTATACCTTGGTTTGTGTGCTGGAACAGTGAATCTTGATGATGCCCTGCGATTTGTCGAACGTCTGAAGGAGAACCCAGAGTTTGCGAAATCCCCCTGTGATCCGACGTTGGTTCCCGTGAATGAGCACTTTGAAACGAAGATTGTTGAGAACTTGAAAACTCTGAAGAAATACAATCTACACACACCGGACTCAATCAAGTCCGCATATAGCTTCGCCTTCTTGGTTGAGGAGGCGCCCATGAATGAGAAGGACTTAATGGTGCTCTCACACCTTGTAAAGTCCCCATTGGCTCCGGCAAACAAGATTGCTGAGTCTCTTCGTATTGCTCCGAAGACAGTCGTGAGGTCCATAGCACGATTGAAGAGAGACCATACTGTTCGATTTAGCTGTCTCTCTGACAACTCTGCTTTTGGAGTTCAGTCAGTCATACTTTTTTTCAGGCTTGCAGAGAACATCGAATGGAGCGAGGTCGAATCACAGTTCGCAGAGTTTCCCTTCACCAAAGCCCTCCTGAAGACCGAGATGAGCGACACAGGCTACGCCTCGTTCATGTTTCCAGGGGACGATGAGGAGATTTCCGTCCTCGAGTCTAGCATGCGGAAGCTCACAGGAAGCGTTTTTGACTATACTAGTATGCATGTCCAAGAGGGCGCCAGTTCTGATGTCAACCTCTCTCTGTTCGAGGGCGGGGACTGGGTTCTTCCTGAGATTCTCAGTCGCCCCGATGACTTGGAGTCGACTGAGAACGCCTATGTGGGGTTACATATTCTGCCTTGTCGAGGGAGGACGCGCGGTTTTCAGCGAAAGGACTTTGCAGTCGCCTCTGAGTTGAGGTCTGACATTCGTGCTCTTCCGGTTGCCGTCAGTCAGAGTCTTCGCATAAAGGGCTGGGACGTTGACGCCAAGCAGGTGGCATACTCTACTCGAAAGATGATCGAGCATGGCATTCTAGAACCAGATGTTGTCTTTGGAGGGCTGGGCCTCTCGACCAACTTTTGCTTCGAGATAGTATGCAGCCCATTGTGGAAACGGCGGCTGGTTTCACTAATGCCACAGATGCCCGCTGCCATGTCCTATCTTTCCCCTCGAGGAATCGTGGTCTGGATTCAAGTTCCAAGCCAGCATCAAGTGGAGTACTATCAATTCTTCAGGTCTCTTGAGCGAAGGCGGGGCGTAGAAAGTGTGCTGCCTATTATGACTCTCGCCCAAAAGGGCTCCCGGGCGATGCTAGACCTAGTGCGACATTGGCATCTTGAAGGTGACTTCTGGTACGTGGAACCGGACGAGCTGAATCTTTCTGCTTATCTTCAGTAGGTCGTCTGATCTTCTCGATTTGTGCTCACCGCTGAACCTACATGCCCTGGTGTTTCTGCCGTTGAAATCACTTTGGAACACCTAGTGCTCGCCGTTTGCGTGCATCTCTTGCAGAATCTCGCTCATGGCTTCTCTCCAGTTTCCTGAGAAGGGCGGGCCGATTACGACCTCGGTCGCACCCATTTCTGCAAATGCCTGAAACTGCTCAATCATGCGTTCTTTGCTGCCCGTGACCGAGAATGAGTCTAGGATGTCCTGTGTGACATGTGCCACACCTGCAGACGGCCCGCCCTTTTCCACTGCAGATCTGATGGTTTCTACTCGGCTAGTGTCCACACTTGTCATGCGAATAACTCGGTCTGGCATGTCAGCAACGACAAGTGCCACAACTCTCTTTGCAAGCGTTTCATCTCCGCCTTTGAACGTTGGAATTGTCGGTTGCCAAACCACCTTCTCAACCGAGTCCTTGCTTCTGCCTGTTGCCTGTGCCTCATCATTCACCAGACGAATGGCCTTGTGGATGTATTCTGAGGGTCCGGAGAGGATGACGCCATCTGCCACATGTGCTGCCATTCTCAGCATCTGAGGGCCGCGGACTCCCAAGAAGACAGGGACGAGAACTGGCTGTTTGAGACCAAGACTGTAATCTCTTAGCGTGAACCACTCATTCTCTACACTCACCGTTTCTCCGGCCCAGAGCCGTTTCAGAACTCTGACGGCCTCTCCCAGAAGTGTGACAGGCCTGTTCGGTTTGATCCCCAGTGTCATCAGGTCTTGGATGCCTCCAATCCCTGTGCCAAAGGCAAAGCCGTAGCCTGCGAGCTCCCTCAGACTCCTTACAGTCCTCGCAAGCACAGCTATGTCATGAACAGTTATTGGCACGATCCCTGTGCCCACTCTCACTTCCCTTGCGCGTAGTATCATATCTGTCGTTAGGACAAACACATCGTGTCCTTTCCCTATGTCCTCACCCACCCAAATACCATCGAGGCCCAGCTTCTTCGCGTTGGATGCAATCCATTCCGCGGCTGTCAGACTCATGTTGGTGGTTATGCCCGCACTGGCTCTGTACATATTTCCGTCACCTACGGACGAAATGGTCTTCGGTTGAATCCTCAATCACTTGATAATGAACTCTGTCATGATGCTCTCGCTGTTTCATGTTTAGCGTGAACAAGTCATTAGTTCAAGCGGCTAAACACAGCTAGATATTTGTGGGCGTGAGGCATATGCTTTGCCGATTGAATTGGCGCGTATCGCATGGGGAATCACGGGGTCAGGCGACAAGATTGAGGAGGTCTTGGATGCGATGGTCCGACTCAAGACTGTTCTCGGAGTCAGGATTGATGTCT
>Ga0153915_10005541_pt1 | contig 11747 bp, 13 predicted proteins | sample Opewatmetagenome_2_FD_107003 | JGI IMG/M metagenome (GOLD analysis project Ga0153915, IMG submission 107003) | Freshwater wetland microbial communities from Ohio, USA - Open water 3 Core 3 Depth 3 metaG | ecosystem: Environmental > Aquatic > Freshwater > Wetlands | place: USA: Ohio, Lake Erie...
AAAACCCGCTCTCCTACAGGGATTCCTATTTCCTGCCTCACTCTGTCAGAAATCTCATAAAACATGTGATTAGAAAGGGTATTGAACCGTGCTTCTAAGATATTGTTGTATCCTGTCTTTTTTGCAATATCCACGATTTCTTTTTTTATTTTCGCTCTCAGCAAGATATTATCATAAATAGCATCCCAATCTCCAGCCCAACCTTTGACATTTGAGGCAATGCTTTTGATAACTTCGCTGTCTCCATTGATTAAATCGCTGCTCGGCTCTAATTCGTCTTTTTCAATGTTGTAATTAAGCAAATCTGCAAATCCCTTTTCTATTAGAGGATCTTGTTTCCAGTTTTTTCTTACTTCAGAAAGCTGAACAACTCTCCTCATTGAATGCAAACCATCAGGAGTTTTTATCGGATTGCAGATTGCGATTATATCAGTAGCTTTAAAGCTCGTAGCAGGGACTCCCAAATCATTCACAACCCTGTCAAAAACACCATAAGGACTTGCCCCATGTATTGTTCCTGCAACAACATTCGCTAAAGCTCCAATTCTCATTGCCTCGTACAATGCTTTCGCTTCAACGCTTCTAACCTCTCCAATTATCAAACAAGAATCTCCAAGCCTCAAGCTTGTTCTTATCCCGTCATCTGCAGAAACTTCTGTAGTCGTCTTTAATAGAGCAGAACGCACTTTCATTCTGAGAATGTCGTATTCCAGTTTTCTAAGGGATTCAACAGGCAACTCTAGAGTATCTTCAATTACAATAATCCTGTGCTTGGGAATGATTTCCAGCATTAAACTCCCAAGTAGAGAGCTTTTTCCAGAACTCCTTGTTCCTGCAACAAGAAGGGTTCTCGCTCCATCAATCAAAAAGCTAAATAAGCCAGCTGTAAAAGAATTCATCATCCTGTTCTGAACAAATAATGGAAGTGTCCAGGGTTCTTCTCTATGTCTTCTGATTGCATAAGCCAAGCCATCAGGAGACAAGGGGTTTTGAATTATGGCAATTCTGGCTCTTATTTTTCCAACTTCCAACTGGGTATCAAGAATAGGATTCGCTTCATCCAAGGGCCTTCCTGAAATCATTCTAAATTTTGCTGCCCAAGAATCAATGTCTGCCTGGCTCGGAAGTATGTTCGTAGAGCACTCGTCAAAATCCTGGTGCCTTACAAAAATATTAGTCATTGGAATAGGTGCATTGAGAACAATGTCCTGCAGCTTCTTATCCTGAAGAAGCACTTCTACTAATCCGAATCCTATTGTCTGACGCACTAGGATTGTCGCGAGCTTATTCAAATCAGAGTAATCCAACTTTATTCTCTTAGTTTGCGACAAATCCTGAAGCAGATCTTTGGAGATATTGAAAAAAACCTGCCTTATCCTCTCAATATCTGTAAATTCTTCTGCCTTTGGCTGATGCTCTATAAGCACCCCCCTCGCTAGATTAAGAAGCGTGTTATAATCCTCGTCAAGAGAATTCTCAGGAGGATTCAAGTGATAAATCAGTTTTGATTCGTCTTTTCTTTTCAAAATCGTAACAACCGAAGTGTCATAATCTTCCCCTATTTCATACTGATCAACGATTTCCGCATCATCTGGCAAATCATAAATCAGCCTTGTGAAAGTGAAATTAGGAATTACATCTGGCTTGAATATTTTGTTGTATATTTCCCTGTCTCCTTTTCTATAATCCTCCAAGTAAGGAATAACCAGCTGAATCATCTTTGTTCCTTCAAGAAGAGACAAGATTCTTTCCAAAAGATAAGTGTAATTCCTCTGATCAGTCTGATGTTGAGTGCCAATTCTCTCAGAGACAATTTTAGATTCGATTATGATTTTCTTCAATTCCAAATATGCAGAAACAGGATCTTGCCTCAGCAAAAGCAAAAAAGAGAAAATTTCGTTGTATCTCTGGCTGAAAGACTGCTCGTTAGAACTCGCGAGTTTATCCTGAGAGAGAATTTTTTCCTGCTTCAAAAGATAGTTATAAAGCTGGCTTATCTCCAGCAGAATTGCAGTTTCCTTAAAGTCGTAGTTGTAATTTTTCTGCTGAACAAAAATAAGCCTGGAAACGCTCGGATTTTCTGCTAAAGCGTCCATGGTTCTGGACATAACTTCTGGATAATCTGTCAGGCTAGGAACATATGGAGCTCCAAGATAATTAATATAAAGAACATCTTCTCCGCCCTCTCTCCTGACTTGCTGAGAATATAGTTTCTCCTCTTTAATTGGCATAAATAAAAAAGATGTATCAAGTTTAAAATATTTTGTATATCTCACTTTTGCGCTTTGCAGGAACAGTGCAAGAATAGCAAAAAAATTTAAACCACCTTAACTTCCCTAATCCATGGATGAACAGGTAGATTACACAGGACAATTCTCTTCTGATACAAACACGAAAATTAGGGATATAGAAGAAAAACAGAGAGTTCTCAGGGACAGACTCTTATTAATAGGACAGAACCTTGTTGAACTAAAAGATAGTACAAATCAAAAGATTTTGGAAATAAAGAGAGATGTCGAAATTATTAAGCAAAACATAGAAAGAATGTCTTCCTTTTTAGAAACAATTTCAAGTGAATTTTCGAGATTTGCAAAAAAAGAGGATTTGGAAATTCTAACCAAGCAGGCAAAAATGTTCCAACCCCTTGAATCGATGAGCAAAAGAGAATTAGAAAGATTAAAAAATATTTAACAATTGATATAAATTAATATAAAAAATAAGATGGCAGCTTTAGAACAGGTAATAAGGATGAAAGAACAGGGACTTTCTGACGGAGACATCATCACTGAATTGTCTCAGCAGGGAGTTTCTCCAAGAGAGATAAGCGATGCTTTAAAGCAGGCACAGATTAAATATGCTATCTCTAACATGGGAGACAATACAGAAGAAATGCAACCTTCAATAATGTCTGAAGAAAATGTTCCAAGTCCAAATGATTTCAATGAACAGGTATATGTTCCAAGAACCTATGAAGAAGGACAATACACTCCGCAAGAGGTTTATCCTCCTTCTCCTATAGAATATCCGCAACAAGAACAGTATTATGCTCCTACAGAAGGCTATGAGCAGTACGGAATGGCAGGAGTAGATACGAATACAGTGATGGAAATCGCAGATCAGGTTTTTTCAGACAAAATAAGGGCAATACAAAAGCAGGTAGAAGATATTACAGAGAGTTCTCTGCTCTTGCAAACCAAAATGGAAAATTTTTCAGACAGGCTGAAAAAGATAGAAGTCATAATTGATAAGCTGCAGATTGCAATTCTTGAAAAAGTCGGAAGTTATGGAAGAAATCTGGAAAACGTCAGAAAAGAAATGTCAATGATGCAAGATTCCTTCTCCAAGATGCTTTCTCCTGCAAGAAGACCAGAAAGAAAGAGCTTGGAAGAAGAGATGATACCTTCAGGAGAAATCCCTGAAGAAAAACCAAAAAGAAGAACTTCTAGAAAAAAATAAACTTTTCTTGACTCCTTAAAATATCGAATATATCGTAAGAAGAATTTCTAGAAAAAAATAAGTTCAAGATTATCAGTCTCTAGCCCAAGGACCTCTGAAGTCTATAACAGGCCTGCTTTTGTCCTTAGGAGATGCACTCCCGATAACCACTGCAACTAATATGAACAATATTATGGCTCCAATAACTATAGGCCAATTCTGCCCCCACCACTGTCCTGACTGCCAGCCTACAGCTCCTGCAGACTGTATTATAATCAGCCCAATTGTGATTACTCCAATTCCAAGAAGAATGTAATTCACTGCTGGACTCTCTTTAGGAGCAAAAAGCCCAACCACTATCATAACTCCCAATATTATGGACAATCCTACTCCAAGCCTTGGAAATATCTGGGAGAAAAAATCAGGAACAAAGCTGAACTGCAAAGCCATCAACGCAACAGCCAACGCAATAATTCCGTTTACAACTTTGTTGTCCTTAAAAATATTAACTCTCGTTAAGATTCCAAAAACTAATGCAAATAACAACAAAAATGGAAGAAGGTAACTAAAGAAACCAGCCTCTTCCCATTTAGTAAGCAAATCTCCTAAAGCCCCGCCAGGAAAAACAGCAGAAGCCAATACAAACACCCCATTTAACATAAGAAGAAATATGAAAATATATTTAAATATGTTTCGTAAAATTCAAAATCTCAAGACTTTTTCTAAGACTTCTTTTCTCTATGAGAAATCTCAATTCTACGGGAGAGTCTCGTCCGCAATGAAATGAAGACAGGAAAAAAAGTTTATTCAAAACTAAGACTTTTTTTCTCTCCCAATCAAAACTAATGCCAGTGCAATTGCTATGACAACCACAAAAGCTATGTTAGTCCAAATCTGGCTCTGTCCAGCGAAAAAACTAGTTACTGTTGAACTCCATCCAGTAGCCCATAAGACCGCTCCAACAAAGGCGATGCCTGCAATAATCCCCAATACCCATTTCATCCATTTCTCCAGCTTAAATCCTTCCTTATCTGCAAAGATAAATCCCCAGAGAAGCAGGATGATAAAGAGGATAACAACAGCCACTGCCAAGAAAAGAATCATGTTTCCAACAACTAATTTAGGGTATACTGCTCCTACAAAAATCAAGCCTATAATAAACGCAATAAGAGCATTCAGCTGTTTCTTCCCCTCTCCGATAAGTTTTGTTCTCTCAAGGATTGCAAAAACTATAAAGAAAACTAGTAAAAAAGGAAGAATATATTGTGAAAAAATCCAGTTTTGTAAAAAAGTGGTTTGTTCTGCCATTTACTCACAGCCTCCAAAGCCCATATTCATAAATTTACAAAGATGGAGTATATAAAAAGGTTACGTTTTCCAAGCTCTAAGCCATATCTTCAGGTATTTCTTCTATGTTAGAATCTGAACCGGGTAGAGCAGCCTTGTTAATCAAAAAAACATCTCCAACTGCTTTGACAAACTGGTGGGGAATGATAACTCCTTTTGCTCCTCCTATCATAGACCCAACACTCCCTCCGACCTTTATCCTCCAACCATCAATCTTGTTATCAGAAAGATTAACTTCTTCTATCTCTCCAAAGAAATCCCCTGAATCTGTGTACACCCTCGTGCCCATAACCTCGCTGACCTTTTTTATTCTCATAATTAAATTTGTTGTATTCTATTTAAATAGTTTTCCATAATCCAAAATATAGTAAATCAAAACACGGTAAGCTTTATAAAAAAACTAAACATAGGAAATGCATGATAAACAAACGAGAGGCATGGATAATTCCGCTTATCATTATAATAATCGCTCTTTCTGTAAACCTGTCTTTGAAGATTTTTGGGGGATGGGAAACAATTTTCTCCACTCTTCTTGCAGTTTCTATTGTAATCTTGATTAATATTTTTGTTAAGAAGTTAATTGCATACAGATTGGATTCAGAAATAGAAATGAGAGTATGGGAAGTTGGGAAATTTGGATATGTGAAAGACAAGCATTCAAAAAAACCTTTCCCAATTGGAGCTTTTCTTCCAATAATCTCAAAAATAATCCTGTTTCCCCTGAAAAATTTTGTTTGGATGGCCTCTCTGGTGTTTGATGTCAAACCAAGAGTCTATCGTGGAGCAAAGAGGTTCGGCTTGTACACATTTTCAGAAGTGACAGAATATCATCTCGGATTAATCGCTGCTTCTGGAATTGCAATCAATCTAATTATGGCTGTAGTTGGATATTTTATCGGCTTCCCTCTTTTCGCGAGGCTGAACATCTACTACGCGTTCTTTAATATGCTTCCTATATCTGAACTGGATGGAAATAAAATCTTTTTCGGAAATTTATTGCTATGGAGCTTTCTCGCTTCCTTAGTTTTAATCGGGATGCTTTTCGCCATATTCATAATATAAAACTATTTAAAATAAAAAAGACTTAAAAAGAGATGGAAGATAACTCCTTTGGGAAAAAGGCAATACTTTGGGTATTTTCAGCTATCGCGTTGTTTTTTGGATTCTGGTTTCTTGATTCTGGAATTACAGGAAATGCAATTGTGAACGAGCTGTCTCCAGTGAACTTGCTTCCAGTGATGGGTTTACTGTTAATCGCAGGCTCTGTTGTTCTTATTTCATACGCTGTAAAAAAGAAATAAATACTCGTAAATGTGCTAATTCTAATGGATTTTTTAAAAGGAATCTCTCCAAGAGAGTATCAGCAAAAAATATTTGAATCATGCATAGAAAAGAATTGTCTCGTAGTTCTGCCAACTGGCTTGGGGAAAACGTTAATTGCCCTGATGCTGACAATAGAGAGGATGAAAAAATTCCCAAGAGAAAAAGTCGTGTTCCTTGCTCCTACAAAACCCTTAGTTGAACAGCATTTGAATTATTTTAAAAAACATCTTCCAGAACTTTTCGGGGAAATGACTCTGTTCACAGGGCAGATAGATGCAAAACAGAGAAAAAGCCTCTGGCAGAATTCAGATATAGTTTTCTCCACTCCTCAGTGCGTTGCGAATGACCTGAGAAATGGATTGTATGATTTAAAAAACGTTTGTCTGCTCATAGAAGACGAGGCTCATAGATGCATAAAGAACTACGATTACAATTATATAGCAAAAAATTACATAGAGAATGCCCTACATCCAAGAGTTATTGGGCTGACTGCTTCTCCTGGCTCTGACAGCAGCAGGATAAAAGAAATCTGCAGAAATCTCTCAATAGAAGAAGTTGAATTAAAAACAAGGGAGAGCGATGATGTAAAAGAATATCTTCAAGAACTAAAGTTCGAGAAGAGAATTATAGATTTTCCAAAAGAATTAGATGAAATAAGAACTATTCTGAGGAGGATATTCAACTCTTATGTCGAAGAATTGAAAAATCGTAAAGTATTATTCGAACAGCCTTCTAAGGTAAAACTAATAGAATTGCAGAAAAAATTAATGCACATGATTTCTTCAGGAAACAGGAATTTTAATTATCTTTTGGCAGTTTCTTCTTGTTCCCAAGCAATAAAACTTCAGCATGCACTGGAACTGCTAGAAACCCAAACATTGTCTAGTTTTAATGAGTACATGAAAGACTTATTCAAACAGTCTTCTGATAAAAAGAGCAGGGGAGTGGTAAAGCTGGTTTCAAAACCAGAGTTCAATCTCGCTTATATTCGAAGCAATGAACTGCTCTCGAGAGGAGTTGAACATCCGAAAATCGAAGAGATTGTTAAATTAGTAAAGGAAGAAAGGGCAAAAAATGAGAAAATAAAAATTCTTGTTTTTACTCAGTTCAGAAATACTGCCACAATAATTTCAAAAAAATTAAACCAGATACCGGAAATAAGGGCGAAAGTTTTCGTAGGGCAGGCAAAAAAAACCTCTCAAGGAAAAGTCACAGGATTAAGCCAAAAAGAGCAGAAAAAAATAATACAGGAATTTTCTTCAGGGGAAATAAATGTGCTCTGCGCTACGTCAATAGGAGAGGAAGGATTGGATATTCCTGAAGTTAACATCGTAGTCTTCTACGAATCAGTTCCCTCAGCCATAAGAAAAATTCAAAGAGGAGGAAGAACAGCGAGATTGATGGCTGGAAAATTAATAATGCTGATAACAAAAAGCACAAGAGACGAAGTCTTTTATTATGTAGCGAATGCAAAGGAAAAAAAGATGCACAAAACAATCCAGAATATAAAAGACGAAATGGCAAATGAAAAATTAAAAAAGAAATCAGAAAAACAAAAAACCCTATAACATAAATCTTTATAAAAAATATTTTCTCTGTTAAAATGCATGGCACGAATTATAGGAAAGGGGTTTTCATTTGACGATGTTCTGATTGTTCCAAAATACAACAAGATTCTTTCAAGAAGAGAAGTCAGTTTCAGGACGAAAGTTACGAGAAACTATGAGATAGACATTCCTCTTCTTGCTGCAAATATGGACACTATCTGCGAAGCAGAAATGGCAATCAGCCTTGGAAAGCTAGGAGGCTTAGGAGTTATTCACAGATTCATGACAATCGAAGAACAAGCTGAACAAGTAAGACAAGTAAAAAATTATGAATTAATTTGTGCAGCGGCAATTGGTGTCAAGGATGCAAAAGAGAGAGCAGAAGCTCTTGTTAAAGCAGGTTTAGAAATTCTTGTCATAGATATTGCTCATGGCCATTCCAAGTATGCGGGGAAAACTCTCGATTATCTAAAAGAGACTTATCCTCATATAGATGTTATGGCTGGAAACATCTCGACAAAAGACGCAGCAGAATATTTTCTCAGCAAGGGCGCAGATGCAGTTAAAGTAGGAATTGGGCCAGGTTCGTTATGCACAACAAGGATAATGACAGGAGCAGGAGTTCCTCAAATAACCGCAATAATGGATGTCTATGAAGCAACAAAAGGAGAAATTCCAATATGCGCAGACGGCGGAATAAAAAAACCTGCAGATGTTGTAAAAGCAATAGGAGCAGGAGCAAACACCATAATGTCTGGTTATTTGTTTGCCGGAACAAAAGAAACTCCAGGAGAAATCGTTGAAGAGCAAGGAAAAAAGTTCAAACTCTATAGGGGCTCTGCGAGTTATGATGTGGCAGTAAAAAAGGCAGAACTCGATGGAGAAAAGGACAAGAAAATAATAAATGTGGAAGGAGAAAAAACCCTCGTTCCCTACAAAGGCAGCATATCTCCAATAATAGAAGAATACTTAGGAGCATTAGCATCTGGCATGACTTATCTCGGAGCAAGAGAAATGAAAAGCATAGTAGGAAAGGCAGATTTCATAGAGATGACTAATTCTGGAGTAAAAGAAAGCGAGGCCCATGGCCTTCAGGGAGAAAGCTTTTGTTAAATATAAAAACATCGGCAGTAATCAGAATAGATGACAAAACCCATCTTCAGTATATTTCCAAAGCATAAAAGAATCAGAAAAGAAAAGCCGGAAATAGAGAAACAGAGAATAATAATAGATTACAGAGAAAAAAATTCCCTCGTGGCTTCTACTCTCGTTGAACTCGGATTTGAAATTGAATTCAGGGAGCTGAAGGTTGCAGATTATCTCGTGAACAACATAGCAATAGAGAGAAAAACCATTTCTGATTTTATAAATTCCATAATAAACAAGAGAATCATAAAGCAATTGCAGGAATTAAAACAGTATGAAAACAAACTGCTGATAATCGAAGGAATTGATGAACAGGAATTGTATAGCGATGACAATTTAAATGAAAAAACAATTCACCCAAATGCTATTCGTGGCTTTCTGCTTTCAGTAACTATAAAACATAAAATTCCAGTAATCTTAACAAAGAATTATGAAGACACTGCAAAATATCTCGCAGTATTGGCGAGGAAAAAAGAAAAAGAGTCTTCTTTAAACGTAACAAAAAAAAGCCTGAACAAGAAAGAAAGACTTCAGTTTATATTAGAGGGTTTTCCCGGCATAGGCCCAAAAACAGCAAAAAAACTCCTTTCGCATTTCGGAACAATAAAAAACATCGCTAACTCCTCTATAGAAGAAATAGCAAAGATTATAGGAAAAAGGGCAGATATATTTAAGCTTTTTGAAGAACAATACTAATATTTATTCTCTCTACTCTAATTATCTCTTCCATTTTTAGATATCTTCTTAAAAATTTCTTCTTCAAGTTTAGAATCTATTGAAAAAATACTTGTAGAGGGCGCACAATTTTTCTTGCAAATAACTTCATAAATTTGTCTTACATATTCATTTCCATTTTTAGAATTAGCCCAACTCTCAAATCCTGACATTCCCATACAAGAGTAAACTCTTCCAGCCTCTCTTACAAGCCCCCTCAAAAGTTGCTCGTCCATTAAAAACATTCAAACAAAATTGTCTTTTTAAAAAAATCCCGACTGAAAAATATATTTCCTAAAACAAAAATTATATAAAACTGGATTTTCTTTCTATGTTATATTTTCAAATTATATACTTCAATGTTCTCATAAACTGGCCCAGGTCTTCCCAGCTTTGATTTCTTTAGATTAAAATCTCTAACAGGAAATTTGATTTCAGGTATTTCTATTTTCTTAAGTTTAGCTAAAAATTTCTTTCTGACTTTCAGTTCTTTAATCCTCGCTATTGTAAGATGCCCCATGAATCTTTTTTCTTTCTCAAATAAATCAGAAAGCTTTTCATCAATCTGCTTTTGGAGTTCATTGCAATTCCTTACTCCTAACCAAACTATCCTGTCAGAAAACATGCCAATAGAATTAATTTCAGCAATAAAAGAAGCTAATTCAATTTCTGTTAATCTTCTCTTGACTTCACTGATTTTCTTTTCATCGACTTCCCCCAAAAATTTCAATGTCAAATGCAGGTTCTCTATTTCTGTTTTCTTTCCTTTGAATTCAGGAAGTTGATTTTGAATTTTAATAATTTCTTTCTTAATTTTCTCTGGAATATCTATTGCAATGAAAGTTCTCATTATATCAACTCTCCTAAAATCTTTGCTCCCAGCTTAACAGTCATGTTCCTATATTCCTTATCTTTTTTTTCGTTAATTTCAACTAAATCTACTGCTTTTAGAGTTTTTATTTTTTTTATTCTCTGAACGAGATAGAGAATCTGCCTGCTCGTTAATCCTCCTATTTCTGGATAGCCTGTTGCAGGAGCAAAGCTAGGGTCTACTATATCTATGTCTATGGAAACATACAACTCTCTCCCATTAACAAATTCCATTATAGTATCGCACATATCTTGCAAATCTGCCGTGAGATTCACTATAGAGAGAGTTTTTATCTTGTTTTCTCTCAAAAAAGTTATTTCTTCTTTCCAGATATTTCTCAAACCAACTAGCAGAATATTTTCTTTGGGAAATCCAGTTTCAATGAGCTTCCTAAGCCACTCTTCGTGTGTTGGTTCTTTCATTGGAAACATGCAATCTGCATGGCTGTCAAATACAATCATGCATGGTTCTTTTCTATTGTCATTGCAATTGTCCAAAAAAGCCTTTCCAGTAGAATAGGTAATAGAATGATCTCCCCCTAAAAAAACAATTTTGGGTTTTGTCTCAAAAATTTCACGAGAATTCTCATAAATCAATTGGTTACTCAATTCTAAATTGCTGTTATCGAGATGAATTTCTTCTAAGTCCAATAAGGATTCATCAATTATATTTCCTTGTTCATTGCTATGAATTTCTTTTAGAGCTTCCAAAATAGCATTTCCTGACTTTTCACAGCCCTTGGTTTTTCCCAATCCATTAATTCCAGGAACTTTAACAATGAACATGTTTTTGAGTAAGAAAATGAGTTTTTAAGATTAATTATTTTTTCTTTATTTACTCTGGTACTAATGCCAAAAAGCTGTACTTCTCCATTTTAGCGAGCTCTTTGACCTCTTCTAATTTTACCTCTTTTATCTTTTTTTCAAATTCATAAAATTCTTGGGCATTTCCGTCAATCTCATGCATCAACAATCCAACTAACTGCATTTGAGAATCCTCCATAGAAATATAATAATTTCCTATCAGCTGTTCCTTTATCTGACTGAGTTCCTTTTCTGTCAAATTTTCTGCAACCTTCTTGAATTCTTTCAGGATTATTTCTTTTACTAGTTCAACGTTCTGTTTAGTTGTTCCTATGTACACTGAATTGTAAGAGAAGAACTTATTGATGTTTGAATCGCCTTTAACAGAGTACGCGAGATTTCTCTTTTCTCTTATCTCGCTAAAGAGCCTGGAAGACATTCCTCCAGCCATCAGCGTACCCAAAATCTCTGCAGCATAGCTTTTCCTGTTTGTGGACAACGGCGTGTGATAAGCAAAAACTAAATTCGCCTGATCAATGCCTTTCCTTTTCTCAACTTTAA
>Ga0153915_10005542_pt1 | contig 11746 bp, 9 predicted proteins | sample Opewatmetagenome_2_FD_107003 | JGI IMG/M metagenome (GOLD analysis project Ga0153915, IMG submission 107003) | Freshwater wetland microbial communities from Ohio, USA - Open water 3 Core 3 Depth 3 metaG | ecosystem: Environmental > Aquatic > Freshwater > Wetlands | place: USA: Ohio, Lake Erie...
AGTTCCGGATAAGAGTTCAATGGGTGAATTTCCAAAACTATAAGCAAGGAGGGATATGATGAGATTAAAACTTCTGGTCACCGCAGGAATTATAGCAGGCATGTTGCTCCTCTGTGGAGGGGTTGGCCTTTGCCAGGAAAAGGTCAGCGCATCACAATGGACTCAGATTATCGAGCAGATGGGTGATAAGGGGAAGATTAACTGGTCGCAAGGCTATATTGAGGCAGTGGGGACAGGCGCCCCTCCCGAAAGATATATAGGAAAACCCAATGCACGTCCCCTGGCTGTGAGAGCGGCCAAAATTGATGCCTATCGCAATCTGCTCGAGGTAACGAAGGGAGTGCGCATTGATTCCACAACTGTTGTGAGAGACTTTACGGTGGAGAGTGATGTCATTAATGCCCAGGTTGAGGGCCTTGTAAAAGGTGCGAGGCCGATGGGAGAACCCACATATTTGTCTGATGGAACTGTCGAAGTGACGTTAAGAATGCCTTTGTCCGGCGGATTTTCACAAGTAATCATACCCAAGGCCCTTGAGAAGAAACCGGAGGTAACACCACCACCTCCTCCTCCAACAGCCCCGCCGGAAACGCCTGTAGCTCCTCCGGAAACACCGGTAGCGCCAGTACCTCCACCGGAAACACCGGTAACGCCGCCGGAAACACCGGTAGCGCCAGTACCTGCACCGGCACCTACGGGGGAAGTGTATACAGGTATGGTTGTTGATGCCCGCGGACTTCAGGCGCGACCAGCCATGGCTCCCAAGGTTCTCGATGAAAATGGCAAGGAAGTATATGGATCCATGAATGTGGATAAAGAATATGCCGTTCAACAAGGGATGAGCGGTTATGCGAGGGACCTCACCGCGGCACAAAGCAATCCGAGAGTGACAAATAATCCTGTCAGCGTGAAAGGAATTAAAACTGAAGGGCCGGGCCGGGCTGATATCGTAATCAGTAACGCCGATGCGGATAAAATCAGGGGCGCTTCGGAGAACCTGACCTTCTTGAAAAAATGCCGGGTCATGATTGTATTGGATTGAATTGGTTAATGCTTTGAACTTTTTTGACCGCAGTTGCCATATGAAGTGACTGCGGTCTTTTCATATTTAATGATAGGTGACCATACGTGAACGGGAAAATAGTTGTTCTGCCTGATAGTCTGACCAGCAAAATTGCAGCCGGAGAGGTTATCGAAAGGCCAGCTTCCATTCTTAAGGAACTTTTGGAAAATGCCCTCGATGCCGGTGCTACGGATATCTCTATTGAACTGGAAAAGGGAGGGTGTGGATCGATCAAGGTTATCGACAATGGCAGTGGTATCGAACGCTCAGATGTGCCCCTTGCGTTTGAACGTTTCGCCACCAGTAAGATATACGATTTTGATGATATTTATAAAGTGAGATCGTATGGATTTCGAGGAGAGGCGCTGCCAAGTATTGCCGCGATTTCCCGTGTCGAGATGGTGACGAAGAAGCACTCTTCTTTGTCAGGTACAAGAGTGATCATTGAGGCGGGAGAGGTAAAGACTGTTGTCGATGCGGGATGTCCGGTCGGCACATCTGTATCGGTGAGTCATATCTTCGACCCCGTTCCTGTACGCAAAAAATTTCTCAAGACGGAGACAACTGAGCAGGGATATTGTATGGATGTAATTACGAGGACGGCTCTCTCACATCCGGAAGTCAGAATACGCGTCGCCGCCCGCGGCAGGGAGATTTTGAATATACCGTCTGCCAGAGATCTTTCAGAGAGGATTTCTCTTGTTTTAGGGACAGACTTTACGAACCACACGTTGCCGGTTAAAGGCAACAAGGGAAATATAACGCTCACAGGATTTGCCTCTAAACCTGAGTATAGCCGATCCGGTGCGAAGCAGATGTATTATTATGTCAATAAAAGATTTGTCAGAGACTACCTGCTGAACCATGCCGTGATGACGGCGTATAGACGTGTGATTGCGGCAAAGAGGTATCCCGCGGTAATTATGTTCGTCGATCTTCCTACCGAAGATGTTGATGTGAATGTCCATCCTGCGAAAATGGAGGTTCGTTTCCGAAATCCGAGAGAAATATACGATATTGTCGCGGGGACCCTGGTCACTGCGTTATCCAATGTTGCGCCTGTAATATCAGGAGGGAACGACCGGGTGATGCCGGAAGGCTACGGTGAGAGGGTGCAAGAAGCCTTGAAGCGATACACGATATCTTCGGGAAGTGGAAAGCTGTTTTTTAATAAAGATGTTCGTGAAGCCGGGAAGACCGGCTCCGCACATGGAAAGATGCAGGAAAATGATCGAGATGCTCTGCAATTACAAAGATTGCCGGAAGGAAGTTACGTAGAGCGGGAGATTGCAAAAAAGGGACAAAATTTTGCCGATCTGGAATTTATCGGACAAATTGCCGGTACATACCTGGTTTTTTCTTCCTCCATAAGTTTGATTCTCGTGGATCAGCATGCCGCTCATGAAAGAGTCCTTTTTGAAAAACTCAAAAAAGGATCGCCTGCTCCCGGTGAAAAGATGATCGGCCAGCGGCTGCTGATCCCTGAAGTAGTGAGTCTCTCACCGCGAGAGTTTGCTGCCTTGATGGAGTCAATTAAAATTCTGGAGGATACCGGCATAGAGGTGGAACTATTTGGGGAGAAGACGGTTATTGTAAAATCTGTGCCGGCAATGCTCTCTCATATTGAACCTAAAGAATTATTGTTTGAGATTCTTGAGGAATTTACGGAAACTGAACAATCTCTTGGGTTGGAAGAACGGAGGGAAAAGATTTTTGCCCTTTTAGCCTGCAAAGGGGCAGTGAAGGCGAATCAGAAACTTTCTGAATCAGAGGTGGCAATGCTGTGCAGGGACCTGGATGCCACACCGTTTTCCTCCACCTGTCCCCATGGAAGGCCGGTGTTTATTTCATTTAAGGTCGGGGAACTGGAGAGAATGTTTAAACGAAAATAACTGCATGTACGTGAATGATATTAAACCCCGACTTATTGTTATTGTAGGCCCTACAGCTATCGGGAAAACAGAATTAGCTATCGGGCTTGCCCGTGCATGGGATGGCGAGATTATCAGCGCCGATTCGATGCAGGTCTACCGGTTCATGGATATCGGTACGGCAAAACCCACTGCTGAAGAACGGTTATTGGTTCCGCATCATCTTATTGACATTGTGAATCCGGACGAGCAGTTTAATGCAGCCATGTTTATTGGAATGGCTCAGAGAATCATCAGGGAATTGCACAACCAGAGAAAGCCCGTATTTGTGGTGGGTGGTACGGGGCTTTATATCAAGGCGCTGTTAGGAGGACTTTTCCAGGGTCCGGATGCTGATGAAGGTTTGCGAAAGTCATACAGGCAGGAGCTCAAGCAATTCGGTAAAGAATATTTATATAAGAAATTGAAAGAAAAGGATGAACAGGCGGCAGCGCAAATTGAGAAAAATGATGTTGTCAGGATCATCCGGGCACTGGAGGTTTTGGAGCTCTCCGGTGAATCAATTGTGGAAAAACAAAAAGCCCACCGCTTTGGTGACAGCCTCTATGAATGCATGAAAATAGGTCTCAAGATGGAGCGTACCCGGCTATATGAAAGAATAGATCAGAGAACGGAAAAAATGATAAAAGATGGATTTGTAGAAGAGGTCCGGAGCCTTCTCTCCATGGGCTACAGAGAGACCCTCAAGCCTATGCAGTCACTGGGATACAAACATATTGTCAAATACATAAAGGGTTCATACAATCTGGATGATGCTCTTCGGACAATAAAACGAGACACGCGCCATTTTGCAAAAAGGCAAATGACCTGGTTTGGCCGGGATCAAGAGATTATATGGTTTAGTCCCGCAGATATAAATGACATCAGGGAGCACATTGATAAGTTCCTGCGGAGATAGCATCCACTACCCCCTCTTGTAAAAGGGCGCTCATCAGGATTATATAATTTGAAAAGCATGGAGAGGCGGGACGCCCATCCTGCCTCTCTGGATATTGAGTAATCGGCGGAGGCGGCGAAATTTCTTGACTTCAAAGGTGTATGAATATAATTTAATGTGGATTTTTTTGTGAGAGATCAGGTTTCTTTGCCGGCTTGTTCCTCTGCACGTTTTTAATGAAAGGAGAACGTTATGACGCAGCGGTTGAATTATCGAGGTTTATTGATGTTCTTTGTTTTAATTACTGCGGGATTTCTCGTTATTTCCTGCGGTCCGAAAATTGTGAAACCAGTAGGTGAGATGGATACACCGGATCACCATTTTTATACGGGCATAAAATTCCTGGATCAGGGAAAGTATAGTGATGCCGGGAAAGAATTTGATCAGTCCATCGCTCTCGATCCGGAATTCTCCAAAGCATATGCGGGAAACAGTCTTGTAAATGCTTATCAGGGAAATTTCAAGGCCGCCAATGACTCTATGAAGAAAGCGTGGAGTTATGCAAAGAGCGATAGCGAGAAAATCTTCGTTCATATATGTAAAATACGACTCTATACATTGAGGAAAGCCGATAAGGATTGGCTCGATGATGCAAAGGGCGAATTTAAGAAAGCAATCAAAATTGATTCCGGCTCTGCCGCTGCGTATTATTTCATGGGAGTAGCCTTCAAAACGGCATTGGATTTTGAGGATGCAGGCCAGATGTTCAAACAGGTGCTTGATATTAATCGTGAATATGTAAAAGAGGCGGATTCTGAATGGAATCTGGCACAGAAGATCGAGCGGGCCATGCCGGGGACAATTACGGGAAAGAAAATAGCGGTTCTGGAACGAATTACCCGGGCTGATGCTGCCGCCCTGTTTATGGAAGAATTAAAAATCGATGTCCTCTATAAAAAAAGAACACCAAAAACATTTGATAACTCCTTCAAAGATCCCGAAAAGGCAAAGGCGGAAGCAAGCGCAGTTCATACAACAGCTACAGATATAGTCGCACACCCCCTAAAAGCGGATATTGAAGGAATTCTCCGGATGGAGGTCCGCGGGTTGGAAGCTTATCCTGACGGCACATTCCACCCGAATGAAATCGTAGACCGTGCAACGTATGCCATGATGCTGGAGGATATATTGATAAAGGTAACGGGGGACAATACGCTGGCAACCAAATTCATCGGAAGTACATCACCTTTTCCTGACTTGAGGTCCGACTTACCATATTTTAATTCTGTCATGGTTGTGACTTCCAGGGGGATTATGGAGGCAAAAGATATCACTACCGGTGAGTTTTCCCCTCTTAGTCCCGTGTCGGGAGTTGACGCCCTCCTGGTTATCAGGAAAATCAAAGAAGAATTGAAAATTTTCTAATGAGGATGTCTCATGTCTGAAGGGTCATTAAGCAAGGCTTTTGAATCTCACGTAGCGGAGGCCAGATGGTACCAGTACTGGCTTGATCACAATTTCTTCAGGGCTGAGGATTCAAGCCCCAAGCCGCCGTTTTCCATTGTTATTCCTCCACCAAATGTCACGGGCATGCTCCATATGGGACATGCCTTGAACAATACCCTGCAGGATGTGATGACGAGGGCGAGAAGAATGCAGGGATATAATGCCCTTTGGATGCCGGGAACGGATCATGCGGGTATTGCTACACAGAATGTAGTCGAGCAGGAACTGGCGAAAGAAGGCATTACCAGACATGATTTAGGCAGGGAAAAGTTCATTGCCAGGGTGTGGCAATGGAAGGAGAAGTATGGTGGGGTTATTATAAACCAGCTTAAGCGACTCGGGTGTTCCTGTGACTGGTCCCGGGAAGCCTTTACCATGGATGAGCGGAGATCCATGGCAGTCAGAGAGGTCTTCGTCCGTCTTTACAACGATGGCCTTATCTATCAGGGGGATTATATCGTCAATTGGTGTCCACGCTGTCGCACGGCCATATCCGACCTCGAAGTTGAGTATGATGAGAGAAACGGGTATCTCTGGCAGATCCAGTACCCCTATGCGGAGGGCAATGGTGGAGTTGTAGTGGCCACGACCAGACCGGAAACGATGTTAGGGGATACAGCCGTTGCGGTGAATCCTGATGATAAAAGATATATCGATAAAGTTGGACGCATCTTGATCCTGCCGCTTGTGAACAGGCGGATTCCGGTAATTGCCGATCATCACATAAGCATTGAGTTTGGTTCAGGCGCAGTGAAGGTGACACCTGCCTGTGATCCAAACGACTTTGCCATTGCGGAGAGGCATGATCTGGAAATCGTAAAGATTATGGACGGCAATGCCGTCATCAATGAGAAGGGCGGCATGTATCAAGGGCAGGATCGATATGAGTGCCGGGAAAATGTTCTCCGAGACCTCGAAAAAGGAGGGTATCTTTTAGGTAAGGAACCGTATGTGCACAGCGTCGGACAGTGCTACCGGTGCAAAACGGACATTGAGCCGATGGTTTCCCGGCAATGGTTTGTGAAGATAAAACCTCTGGCAAAGGCAGCAACTGCCGCAGTGGTCAAAGGGAAAACGAAGATAATGCCGACATCCTGGGAAAGCACCTACTTTGAGTGGATGAACAATATCCGGGATTGGTGCATATCAAGGCAAATCTGGTGGGGTCACAGAATACCCGTGTGGCATTGTGACCAATGCGGTAAGGAAATAGTATCCACGAAAGATCCTATCATCTGTCCGGATTGCCAGGGGACGACTCTGGTTCAGGAAGAGGACGTCCTTGATACGTGGTTCAGTTCTGCCCTCTGGCCTTTTTCCACCCTGGGATGGCCGGAAAAGACAAAGGCCTTAAAAACATTTTATCCCACGTCGATTCTGATTACAGGATTTGATATCCTCTTTTTCTGGGTGGCGCGCATGATGATGATGGGGCTGTATGTGATGAAGGATGTCCCTTTCCATGATGTGTACCTCCATGCCCTTGTGCGCGATGAAATGGGAGAAAAGATGAGCAAATCGAAGGGGAATATCATAGATCCCCTTGAGATGATCGATAAGTTCGGCGCCGATGCCTTCCGGTTTACACTGGCGGCCCTAACCGCCCAGGGCAGGGATATCAGGATGTCTGAGGAGAGGATCGCAGGCTATAAACATTTCATCAACAAGATATGGAATGCGACCAGATTTACCCTCATGAATCTGGAAGACTATTCGTCGTCAGGGGTTCATGTCGCTGCGACCGATGAATCACTCCCCGATAGATGGATTATGCATCGACTCAATATAACTGTCTCGGAAGTGACCAGAGCGCTGGATGAATATCATTTCAATGACGCCGCCTCCAGCATTTATCAATTCGTCTGGCATGAACTCTGTGACTGGTATCTGGAATTAATCAAACCTACCCTTTATGGGAAAGGTGATCCTGCAGAGAGGCGTTCGGTGCAGCATACCCTCTTTACGGTCATGACATCTTCACTCAAATTGCTTCATCCTTTCATGCCTTTCGTAACGGAGGAAATCTGGCAGACCATGGTGGGCGACGGGAGTTCCATAATGGTGAGCGAATTTCCGCGGCCTGATGATGCCCGTCAGGATTTTGTCGCGGAGAGAGAGATGGGCATTATCATGGATGCGATAACGTCAATCAGGAATATCAGAGGCGAGATGAATATTGCGCCATCAAAAAAATTGCAGGCCATAATCTCTACTCCGGATACGGAAGCGAGCGCAATCATTGGTATGGGGAACGGTTACATCAAGAATCTGGCCAATCTCGAGACATTGACCATACGCAATAATGGAGATGAACCTAAAAAGGCCGCTACAGGCGTTGCCGGATCTATGCGGGTCTATGTGTTGCTGGAAGGTGTGGTGGACATTGCCGGGGAAAAGGCAAGACTCGAAAAGGAAATGGCCAAGGTGGATAAGGACCTGATGGCAATTTCGCGAAAGCTTGCCAATCGCGATTTTCTGGCCAAAGCCTCAAAAGCGGTAGTGGAAAAAGAAGAAGAGAAATGCAGGGAAGTCAAAGAGAAGCATGATGTCCTGAAAACTGCCCTGAAAAGGCTTCAGGAAATGGTATAAGATACTACATGTTCCAAACGCATATTATACGCAAACTAATACAGTCGGCCCTTGAAGAAGATGTCGGTACAGGAGACATTACCACAAACGCAGCGCTTACCGGTAAGGAGGTCGGCAGGGCGGAGGCTTTCGCGAAAGCCGGTCTTATAGTAGCGGGCATCGATGTCTTCAGGGAGGCATTTCTCTTCCTGGATAACACCATACAATTTACGGCTCATTGTGAGGACGGGCAGGCGGTCGCAAAGGGCGGGATTCTGGCCGAAATATCCGGCAATCTTGGAAGCATCCTGACGGCGGAGAGGGTAGCCCTCAATTTTTTACAGAGGATGTGCGGCATCGCGACGCTCACGGGACAATATGTCGATGAGATTAAAGGAACGCATGCAAAAATTCTTGATACGAGAAAAACTGCGCCGGGGCTCCGCTGCCTTGATAAGTATGCCGTGAGAATTGGCGGCGGTACGAACCATCGTTTCGGCCTTTATGACGGTGTCCTTATCAAAGATAATCACATTGCGGCGGCGGGTGGTATATCCCAGGCCCTGGCAAGGGTGCGCGGTCGTCTTCCCCATACCCTCAAGGTGGAAGTTGAAGTAAAGAATCTGCCGGAGGTTGAGGAAGCGCTATCCTCCGGTGCGGACGTCATAATGTTGGACAATATGACGATCGGGGATATGAGAAAGGCAGTTGAAGTTGTCAGCGGAAAGGTGCCTCTTGAGGCCTCCGGCAATGTTACACTCGCAAATGTGAGAAAGATTGCCGAAACGGGAGTTGATTTCATTTCGGTCGGGGCGCTTACCCATTCAGTACCGGCATCTGATATATCCTTGAAGATCGCTTAGCATTACCGCTATCATTAATCAATGCGATGGATTTTAACGAACAAAACCTGACTGCCCGACTTTTAGAGAAGCGGATAGGAAACCGTATCCACTTTTTCCAGGCAGTCGATTCAACCAACGACGTTGCTTTTCAGCTTGCCCTTGGCGGCGCTCCCGAGGGAACTGCCGTCATCGCGGAGGCTCAGACCAGGGGAAAGGGTCGTCTGAAAAGGCAATGGCAATCTCCGCCCGGCTGTAATCTCTATATTTCCATTGTATTGAGGCCGGAGATAGATCCCGTATTGGCCCCTCAGATTACCCTGACGACGGGTGTTGCCGTTGCCGATCTTTTGTCTCTTTACTGTCCGGGGGATGTAACGCTTAAATGGCCAAACGACGTTCAGATCAGGGGCAAAAAGGTGTGCGGCATTCTCACCGAGATGAGCGCCTCTGCCGCGAACAGGGTTAATTTCGTCATCGTAGGGATCGGCGTTAATGTAAATATCGAGAGAGCTGATTTTGATGAGTCATTTCGTGATATTGCCACGTCCCTGAAGGAAGAGGTGGGAAGCAAAATTTCCAGACTTGATTTGACGGTAAAATTATTCGATAATTTAGAACATTTGTATACCCTGCTGCATAAGGATGGCTTTGGTTCCATAAAGGATATGTGGCTCACATACTCGAACATGGTCGGGAGACAGATTCGGGTGGTATTTAACGATAATGTGCAGGCGGGAGAAGTCCACGGTATTGACGATTTCGGCGCCTTAATTATTTCGGATGAAAATGAAGTGATCAGAAGGGTCATCGCCGGTGACGCTTCGATTGTAAAGGATTAAGTTATGCTTTTAGTCATCGACGTGGGTAATACCAATACGGTTCTCGGTTTGTACGACAACGACGAGCTGGTCCATGACTGGCGGGTCAGGACGGTTGTAGATCATACCGTGGATGAGTATGGGATGCTGATCTACAATCTCTACAAAAACGCTAAAATCAAACCAAGGGCTATCAAGGATATTATCATATCATGCGTTGTTCCCACGATGCTCAACATCCTTGAACCTCTCTGCGAAAAATATTTTAATGTCAAGCCCCTCATTGTTGGCCCGGGCATGAAAACCGGGATGCCGATCCTGTATGATAATCCAAGAGAAGTAGGAGCAGACCGGATTGTCAATGCCGTTGCCGCATACGAGAAGTACGGGGGGGACATTATAGTTGTGGATTTCGGCACCGCGACGACCCTTGACTATATATCAAAAAAGGGTGAATACATGGGCGGATGCATAGCGCCGGGCATTATGATCGCGAGTGATGCTCTTTTCAGCAAGACGGCAAAACTTCCGCGGGTGGAACTCAGCAGGCCGAAATCCGTCATCGGCAAAGACACGGTAAGCAGTATGCAGGCGGGCATACTGTTCGGTTACGCGAGCCTTGTGGATGGACTTGTGAATCGTATTAAAGCAGAAGTCAAGTCGGACCCGAAGGTGATCGCCACCGGCGGGCTGGCAACGGTCATCGCCCCGGAAACAAAAAGCATCAATGTTGTCGATGAAATGCTGACATTAGAAGGGCTCCGCATTCTCTATAAACGGAATTGCTGACTATCATTTTGAAACCACCATGCTAAACGTAGGCCTCACAGGGGGAATCGCCTCCGGAAAATCAACGGTAGCCAAGATGTTCCAGGAGAAAGGCGCGTACCTGATCGACTTCGACGGGCTGGCCCACTATGTGGAGGAGCCGGATCGTCCGGCATGGAAAGCCATTGTAGAGCATTTTGGAGCGGACATACTCAACGAGGACCGCACCATTAACAGGGCTGAGCTTGGGTTGATCGTCTTTGCGGACCAAGAGAAACTTTCCCTGCTCAACAGCATTGTCCACCCCGCTGTCTTTGAGGAATGGCGGCGGAGGATAGACGATATCTATGTCAAAGATCCATGCGCGGTAGTGATATCCGACGTTCCCCTGCTTATAGAGGTGGGAATGCAGGATCTGGTAGATGTTGTCATTTTAGTACATGTATCTCCGGAGGAACAGGTTCATCGGTTGATAGAGAGAAGCGGCTGCAGCCGGGAAGAAGCCGCAAGGAGGCTTGACTCGCAGATGCCCATCGATGAAAAAATTCCCTATGCCGATATTGTTATTGAAAACCATGGTTCCCTGGAGATGACCCGGAGAATCGTTGATGATGTATGGAAAGATCTCATTCAAAAGGAAAGGAAACATCGCCTCAACTCGTGAGGAGAGCGAGAATGAAACTGTGTGATTTACTGTAAAGAGAAAAAACAATACTATTGATGGATAATATGACTTCTTATCGCATTGCAATCATACCGGGGGACGGTGTGGGAAATGAGGTGGCCGCGGAAGCCGTCAAGATACTGAAGGTCTGTGCGGATAAGTACGGATTCAAGGTTGAGACGGAACATTTTGACTGGGGGTGCGACTATTATCTGAAAAACGGGGTGATGATGCCCGGCAATGCTCTCACGATATTGCAGCAATTTGATGCCATTTTTCTGGGATGTATCGGGGATGCCGCTAAAGTTCCTGATCATATATCACTGACCATGCTCCTCGCCATTCGCAAAGGATTTGATCAATACATAAATCTGCGGCCCATCAAACTCTACCCCGGCGTGGAGACGCCTCTCAAAAAGGCTTCACCGGAAACGGTTGATATGGTGGTAGTCCGGGAGAATACTGAAGGAGAATATTCAGCGGTGGGGGGTTTTTTCAAACAGGGGACACCGGATGCCTTTGCCATTCAGACCGGTATTTTTACCCAGAAAGGATGCGAACGGGCAATCCGCTATGCATTTGAGCTTGCCCGGAAGCGCAAAAAGTTAGGCGATCGGGCACCTGTAGGTATGGTGACGAACTGCACCAAATCGAATGCCCTCAACTACTCGATGGTCTTTTGGGACTCGGTGTATCAGAAGGTGGC
>Ga0153915_10005543_pt1 | contig 11746 bp, 3 predicted proteins | sample Opewatmetagenome_2_FD_107003 | JGI IMG/M metagenome (GOLD analysis project Ga0153915, IMG submission 107003) | Freshwater wetland microbial communities from Ohio, USA - Open water 3 Core 3 Depth 3 metaG | ecosystem: Environmental > Aquatic > Freshwater > Wetlands | place: USA: Ohio, Lake Erie...
CGCATCGTTCCATGTATATGGACCATCCGCCAGCAGAGGATACATCCCGCCGTCCAGCATGTCATAGATGTACAAACTTTCAAACATGGTCACGCGGTTGTTGTCCCCTTCAGCGATCACCATGGCGTTATTGCAGTTACCTGCAGCATATGGATTCCAACACTTTACCGGACCCCACTGTTGGCCATTGAAATATAGCGTTTGATCACGTGGCAGCTCTGCAAGATATACTGGAACCTGGACTTCAACAGTTTGTATAATTTGCTGGGTTTCGATCACCGTCTGAGTCTGGATTTCCTTGACCACCTGTGTCTGCACGACAGGAACTTCGACGGTCTGAATAATGGTCTCTGGGGTCGGTGTTGCGCAGGCTCCAAGCACCATGCCCATCACCATGACCAGAGAAATTACGATATACAAGCGTTTCATTTTCATTCTCCTTAGAATTTTGTTGAATTGGTAAAAAGGGTTGGTTTATTGGATCAGTTTTTATATGGTTAGTGTTCCACCTCCTTTTGTTCGTAGGGCGAAAATATTTGTGGTTCCTGAGAGCTCTCCCAAATAAGTCCATTTTATAGCCTTGTTTTACAACTTTTCTGGGAGGCTCCACAGCTGTCGCGGATGACCAGCTCAGTACCCATGATAATACGCCGAGAGGGCTTAATCCCGTTCTCGATCAGGTCAAGCAGGGTTTCGACTGCTTTAGCACCAAATTGAATGATCGGTTGATGCACGGTAGTGAGTTTAAAATCAGATAGGGAGGCAACAGGCAGGTCATCAAAGCCGACAAATGCTATATCAGCCGGTACACGTAAGCCTGCCTCCCGAACTGCCCGTATGGCACCGATTGCCATGGTGTCTGAGGCTGCAAAGATGGCATCAGGTTTGTATGGAAGGAGCTGTTTCATCGTTTTATAGCCACTCTCCTCGCTAAAATTACCCTCTGCAATCAAATTCTCGTCCACATCCAAACCTTGTTCAATGATGGCTTTCAGGTAACCTTCCTTCCGGTCGATGCCAACAGTACTATTCATAAACCCGGTGATCGTTCCAATGCGCTTATAACCAAGCTGTATCAGATGGCAGACCGCCTCATGGGATGCATTGACGTTATCCACATCGATGTAGCTGATCCCGTTAGCATTGAAAGGGCGACCTGCTATGACTACGGGAAAATCAGAGCTGATCAGGCGGTTTATAAGTTTATCGCCCGAATGCGCCGTTTGCAATAAGATTCCGTCCAAAAGACCTTTTCGGGATATCAATGGGAAGATTCGTTTTTCGTCATCCATGGTCTCAAGCAAGAAGAGCCCCAATGTATAATTGTGCTGGTTGCAGGCCTGGGCGACGCCTTGTGTGAGACGGGGAAAATAGGGGTCGGTGAAAAAGTTACTCACTGTTCTTGGGAGCACCAACCCGATCATCCATGAACGGTGGGAGGCTAACATTCGAGCTGCTGCATGCGGGTGGTAACCGGTCGAGAGGATAACTCTCTGCACTTTGCTGCGGACGTTATCACTGACATTGGGATCATCATTCACCACCCGTGATACGGTGGATCGTGATACTCCGGCTTGCTTGGCAACGTCTTCGAGGGTCAGATTTGACACACAGAGACTCCGGTTTGAGAAGGGAAACTAATGGTGCAATAATTCTGGGAGCGCTCTCAATTATACTATGATTTGTAATATTTTGTACTATATATATTATATAAAAATATTTTTACCAACACAATATGACTATCCACACCTTTTTATTTATAAAAACTGATATATAGTGGTCGCGGGTCGTTTATGGAGGTGCCACTCCCCAAATTTGTAATCGATGAGCTCGTCATACGCGATCAATCTACCCTTTCGCATGCATGGAAACCGAATGATAATCAATTAGTGGGATATAGATGCATTTTATGAGATGAATTGATGGATTATTCAAAGATTATTACAAGCGATCTTAGGAAATTTATCTATAAATGGGGATTATGATATATTTTATAAGAGTTATTGCACTTTTCTACCGAGTTCAGTTACAATTAGATAAGGGTCTATGAATGCGGGTATAAATTCAGTTAATACTGAACTCTTCTACGCGATATATTGAATGGGAAGACCATTTCAATGAAAAACATAGTAATACAGTCTGATTGACGGTTGTTTTGGCTTTTGGTATTTGGTATGTCTGTATTATTTTCTCGTTCATAATCCAGACCAATGCAAAAACAGTGAGGTAATTCCATAAAATGAAAAATCAAATGCCTACAGCAAAAATTGGCTCGCACTGGAGTCTTGAGGATTTACTGCCCAAAGGAGTTGAGCAGTTAGAGAATATCCTAGACCAGATCGAATCCCGCGTCAAAATAATTGAATCCTACAGGTCTCACCTATCTGATACTTTTCTTCGGGAGGATTTCCTCGATTTGTTGCATTCTATTGAAACATTGCATGAGCTCACCGCACTGGTGGGAGGGTATGCTTACTTGATCTACGCTGAAAACACCCAAAACCCAGTTGCGTTGAGCTTGCAGGATCGCATCGACAAAATCCTTACCGACGTCGAAAACCGGACCATGTTTTTTAGCTTATGGTTCAAAAACTTATCGGACGAGACAGCTAGGCGATTCATTAATGCATCTGGAGACTTGGGTTACTTCCTCACATCGGTCCGTCGCTTCAAGCCTTACACATTGAGCGAGCCAGAGGAAAAAATCATCAACCTGAAAGATACCAATGGCCCTGAGGCATTGGTGAAGATCTATGAAATCCTCACCAATGGTTTCACATTTTCACTGGAAGTGGATGGAGAGGTGAAAAAGCTGACTCGCGATAGCTTATCCCACTACTACCACCACCCATCTCCACAGGTGAGGGCAGCATCCTACCAGGAACTATATCGGGTGTACGGCGAGAATAAACCGGTACTGGCACAAATTTATTCCAATTTGGTGCGTGATTGGGAGAGTGAGGGGGTTGAGCTACGTGGTTATTCCAGCCCGATATCCATACGTAACTTTGGTAACGTCATACCCGACCCAGTAGTGGATACGCTTCTTGAGACTTGCCGCAGAAATGCAAGCCTGTTCCAGCGTTACTTCAGACTTAAGGCTCGCATGCTTGGGATGGATCAGTTAAGACGATACGATATCTATGCGCCGCTCGCTCGCACCGAAAAAACGATTGAATTCAATGCCGCCATCCCGCTGGTGTTGGATAGCTTCCGCCAGTTCTCCCCACAAATTGCTCAGGCTGCCTATATGGTCATTGAACGGGCACACCTGGATGCAGAAATACGTCCAGGCAAGCGTGGAGGCGCTTTTTCGTATAGTGTGGGTCCGAAGCTTATCCCATGGGTCTTAGTTAATTACAATGGGCAAATTCGTGACGTCACCACTGTGGCACACGAGCTGGGGCACTCCGTTCATGCCATCCTAGCCTCCAAGCACTCCATACTGACCTTTCACGCTCCCCTGCCACTGGCTGAGACAGCTTCGGTATTTGCGGAGATGCTGGTCACCGACCGATTGCTGCAGGAGCAGACTGACCCTGCCGTGCAGCGTGACTTATTAATGACCATCCTGGACGATGCCTATGCCACGGTCGAGCGCCAGGCGTACATTTCAATCTTTGAGAGGGATGCGCATGCAAAGATCGCAAAAGGGTGCACCAGCGACGAGCTGGCTATCCTATATATGCAAAATCTGAAAGAACAATTCGGTGATGCGCTCGAGCTGACCAATGAGTTCGCATGGGAATGGCTAACAATCCCACATATATACAGCTCGCCATTCTATCCGTATGCTTACAGTTTTGGGCAGCTGCTGGTGCTGGCACTCTACCAGCAGTATTTAGCTGACCGCAATGGATTCGTGCCGCGCTATATTAAGCTATTATCTTATGGTGGTTCAGCAGAGCCTCAGACGATCCTGACAGAAGCCGGGCTGGATATCACTTCACCAAGCTTTTGGCAGGGAGGTTTTGCTGTCCTGCTTAGCAAGCTCGAGCAGCTCGAGCAGATCACAGGAGAGTTAGAATGACCACTAGCATAACAACATTACCCACCAAACCCCCCTCACCTTTCTTAGTCTTTCGGCACAAGAATTTCTCATTAATGTGGGTCGGACAGCTGGTCTCAACCATTGGCAGTGCGTTGACCTCGCTAGCGGCCTCGATCATGGTCTACCGGCAGACGGAAGGATCGGCATTGAGTGTTGGTTTGATGTTGATGGCGAGCGCTGCACCGAGCTTGCTGGTCGGATTAATAGCGGGGGTATTTGTGGACCGCTTCGACCGCAAGCAGATCATGATCATTGCTGACCTCCTACGCGCTGGGTTGGTGTTCCTGGTTCCATTCCTGGTACCTTCGAGCATTGTCTGGCTGTATGTGATTGTTATATTAACCAGTGCCATTGGGCAGTTCTTTGACCCGGCATATGAAAGCGTTTTGCCAGAGGTGGCACCGGATGAAGAGCTGGCAGCAGCCAATTCACTGATGGCTATCAGCACATTCGGCTCCACCGCTATCGGATTTGCGGCCTCGGGTTTGATCGCGGCTAACTACCCAATTGCCTATGCCTTTTATCTGGATGCCATCTCGTTCTTATTTTCCGCGGGTTGTATCCTACTCCTGCAGGTACGTAAGCTGGAGACAACCGATGAAACCTCAGTGATGGCAGTTTTTACCAACCTGAAATCTGGTGTCAGCTACCTAACGAGGAACCCCGCACTGCGTTCCATTTTCCTGTTGGCGATCCCAGTTGCGGCCAGTTTTGGTTTGGCTAATTCGTTGATGCTACCATTTGCCACGCGTGCCTTGAATGCCACCACATTTGAATATGGTCTACAGGAAGGCTTAACTTCGCTAGGTTTTGTGATTGCCAGCTTGTTGATGGCGGGATATTTGAGCCGCTGGCGTGAAGGGCAATGGATGGTGGTTGGGCTCTTCGGCATGGGAATTTCGTCACTGGTGTATTCACAACTCCACTCGATTCCACTGGCGATTGCGATAATGATGCTGTCTGGTTTTATGAATGCGCCGTATTCAATCGCCCGGCGACTAATGGTCCAACGTAATACAGCGGCAGAAATGCGTGGTCGGGTCTCCAGCGCCTTCTTTGTTTCATCCAACGCATTTTTCCTGCTTGGTATGGCTGCCGCTGGCTTAGCGGATGTGATTGACGTGCGCTGGTTATACCTGTTTGGGGGTTTGCTGACAGTTGGCTGTGGCGTCTGGGGATTGGTGCTGCCTGGGATTGGTCAACCAGCAGCCGAATGGCGCAAAGCGCTGCAATTACTGCGCAGCGCACCAGCTGTTGCTTCATTGGGTGTCCGGCGATCAGTGTTGCCATCCGATGTGGACCTGCTGGTCGGCCTGATACCCTCACTAGCTGGCCTGCCACGGCAGGATCGTGAGCGAATCATCACCCAAGGGGCAGTGTTAGAAGTGCAACCCGCTACAAAACTGATGAAATCTGGTGAAGTAGGAGAGAATGCCTACTTTATATTGCAGGGCAAGGCAGTAGCTGGTATCGCAGAAGAAGGGGGTGGGTATCATTCCCTTTCCAGCATGGGACCTGGTGATTATTTTGGCGAGATCGCAGCCCTGACCGGGGCAGCTCGTACGGCAGATGTGGTGACGGAGGAAACCTCGCAATTGCTACAGGTTCCAGCGACAATATTCCGTGTGATGATGGCGCAACCAGACTTCAGCAAGATGGTATTATCACGAATGTCTGAGCGTTTGGCGCGAACCAGCATCCGTGAACTACCGCGAATGGTCGGAATAACCGCTCAGGATGCACGCGAGCTGCGCCAGGAACCAACTGAAACCAAGCAATTGGAAATGACACCAGGGTGATAGTAATAGTTCATTAGGAGTCTGATTATGACGGTACCCAAATGGAAGACCCTCCAAAAACACGCCGATAGGGCGCGCCAAGGCGCTGACCACGAGGAGGCAGTGAAGCTATACGCTCAAGCCCTGGCGATGTCGAATGTGCCCTGGAAAGCACATGTTGATATGACTATGGCATGTGCGTATAGTCAAAAAATGTTAGGTCATTTTGCCGTTGCTGATAACTACCTGACAGGACTAGCAGAAAAGGCATCGCAACGCGGGGATGATGCGGTCATGGTCACGGCGTGTGCCGAGCTAATTTTTGTCCTGCGCAGGTCCGGTGATTTAAAGCGCGGACTCCAGTTGGGACAGGAGGCACTCAACGTTGCTAAACGAACCAGTCAGCCAAGGCTGAGAGCGGAAGCATTATTATCTTTGGGATTGATCCAGGCCGAAATGGGAGATTACGAGGCTGCCCAAACATCCCTGAATGAAGCACAGGAATTTATCGAGCCGGAAGAAAGGTTAAAACAGTTAAAAGCACTTTTTATAAAAAGTAACCTTACCAGCCATTCTGGGAACTACCAAGATCAAGAGGCACTTATTAAGCAGGAGTTGGAGATTGCCCGTAGCATTGACAATCGCGACTGGGAAGGGATTGCCCTAAACCAATTAGCAAATTTTACCCCCGATATAACCCTTAGGCGCTCACTTTACGAACAAGCCCTGGGTGCGTTTGAAGAGGCGGGTGACCGTGATTACCAAGCCATAGTTTTGACTAATACCAGCGATCTCTGGACGGACTTTGGGTTATACAAGCAATCTTCCGAGGTTGCCCAGCGCGCCCTAAGCATATCCTGTGCTATGGGTGATGACACATTATCTATATATGATTTCCAGAACTTGGGCATAGCAAATTTATTTAAAGGTAACTTGCCAGCTGCAGTCCATTATCTAAAGGAGGGATTGGTTCTAAGCCAAAAAATTGGTCTTACCCCGTTGGAATTCTCTTTCTTAATATTCTTGGGGTATTGTTATATGCTCTTCGAGCAGCCTAAGGTAGCTCGCGATACTTTCCGAGCAGTTGAATTACTATCTTATCAGCAGAATCAAGCAGAAAGAACCGGTTTACTCGCATTACAAGCTAACGTAAGCTTTTTAGCTGGTAATTATCCAACAGCTCGAAAGAAAGCTATTCAGGCTCTCAAACTTTTCGATGAAGTATTTGATCCAATAAGCCGGGGTACTGATACCGATGTAGTATGTTGGTCTTGTTACCGCGCTCTCCTCGCATCAGAAGAGGAAGCTGGTAAAGGCAAGGCGATTTCTGGTAAAGCCTGGCATGCATTGGAGATGGGACTCAAAGGTTTGCTCATCCCGATTAAAAACCTGTCAGATGCTGGACTCCAACGTGGGTATTTGCACCGCAATCCCTTCCGCCGGTTACTGATCCTTGAATGGCTGAAGCAAGCCACGGCACATGGTGTGGGAGCTGAAGAGATGGCTGCTTTTACTACCCAGGTGCAGGAGCCCGGGCGGTTGGATGAAGTTTTCCACCGGCTGCTCAAGGTGGGTGTTCGCCTCAATGCCCAGCGTGACCTCTCCCGCCTGCCGGATGAGATCGTAGAGGAAGTTGACGAGCTGACGGGTGCTGAACGCATCGCTTTGGTGTTAATGGATGAAGGGGGAAAGCGACGATTGGTGAAGACATTGCTGCCTCAGCCTCCTTACCCAGTGATGAGTGGCAAAATCGAAGCACCACCTGACCCCGATTCATTTTTGGCAGAGATCGAACCCTGGTTGGAAGAAGGCATTATCTCTAAACAAGGTTTTATCCGACAGCTTAACCCGGAAGCTGAACTTACCGAGCAGCGCAGTGTGCTGGTAGCACCCCTCATCAACCAGGGCAGGCTAGTAGGGATCATCTATACTGATCTGACCGGTTGCTTTGGTCGCTTTGACCTGGAAGACCTCAATCTGCTGGGTGTGCTTGCCAACCAGTCAGCTGTGGCGGTGGAGAATGCGGATTGGTCTGCCACCTTGGAACGGAAAGTCACCGACCGCACGGCTGAGCTGAAACAATCGAATGATCAACTGGAACAGCGGACTGCCGAGCTGACCATCATTAATCGTGTCCAGGAAGGATTAGCCAGTAAGCTCGATTTCCAAGCCATCATCGACATAGTGGGCGATGAGCTCATGCGCGTCTTTCCCACTCCAAAAAGGAAAGCTAAGCTTTATTCGGTGTTTATTGCCTTATATGACCAGCAGACCAACCTGGTTCAATTTCCCTATTGGGTAACCGGAACTAGTTTGCGTTTACACCAGCCACCCGTCAAGCTGGGCCAAGGGCTTACTTCCAAAGTGATCCAATCGCGCCAACCATTGGTGCTGAAAAAGTGGGATGATCAAACCTCCAGTGGGAGTGTTACCTTCGATGACGGTTTCCCGGACGAATTTGCGCAATCCTGGTTGGGGGTTCCTGTCCTGACCGGTGAAAAGGTGACAGGTGTCATCTGTGTGCAGGACCCGCGCAAGGACCTTTTCACTGCCTCGGATGTACGTTTGCTCAGCACGCTGGCAGCCAGCCTGGGGGTGGCACTTGAGAATGCCCGCCTGTTTGACGAAACCCAACGCCTGCTCAAAGAAACCGAGCAGCGCAATGCCGAGCTGGCCATCATTAATAGCGTGCAGGCTGCATTAGCAGCTGAGCTCAAGATTCAGGGGATCTACGATGCGGTTGGTGACAAGATCCGAGAGATTTTCCACACTGGCAATGTCGATATTCGGATTTATGACCCTAAAACCAACTTAGTGCACTTCCCCTACGAGTACGAAGCAGGTGTGCGGATAACAAAAAAACCAGAAGAGTTTACAGGAATAGGATTCCAAGGGCATGTCATACGCACTCGCGAAACCCTGGTCATTAACGAGAATATGCAGCAAGCTATGGAAAAGTATGGAAGTCACTTCTGGCCGGGCACACTAGAGGATAAATCGAACGTTTGGGTTCCCATGGTCGTGGGCGACCAGGCGCGTGGACTGGTGTGCCTGTCTAGCTATGAGCGTGAGAATGCCTTCAGCGAATCGGATGTACGCCTGCTGCAGACTCTGGTAAACAGCATGAGCGTGGCGCTTGAAAACGCACGCTTGTTTGATGAGACCCAGCGGCTCTTCAAAGCCGAACAAGAACGGGTGTCTGAGCTGGAGATCATTAACTCCATCCAGCAGGGACTGGCAGCCGAGCTTGATTTTCAGGCTATCATCGACCTGGTGGGCGACAAGCTGCGTGAGGTGCTACATACAGGAGATCTAGGGATCCGTTGGTACGATGAAAAATCCCACCTGCTGTATTATTTATACACCTTTGAGCATGGAAAGCGACTCTCCATTGAGCCAATGCCCCCAATGCCTGGAGGCATCTTTGAACAGATTTACAAATCACGTCTACCCCTGGTTGGGAATACCACAGCTGAAATTAATAGGTATTCCGGTGTGATCCCCGGGACGGATATGTGTAAATCGAATGTTACCATCCCGATCATCAGTAGTGATAGAGTGCTCGGGATCATCTCAATTGAAAATTACGAGCGGGAGTATGCCTTCGGTCAACCAGAGCTACGTTTGTTGACCACCATTGCTGCTTCACTCGGGACAGCTCTCGAGAATGCGCGACTATTTGAAGAGACCCAGCGCCTGTTCAAAGCCGAGCAGGAAAGGGTGGGTGAGCTGCAGATCATCAACGAAATCCAGCAGGGGTTGGCAAAGGAACTAAATTTTCAGGCTATCGTCGACCTAGTGGGAGACAAGTTGCGGGAAGTACTGCAGACAAATGATTTGGGGATTAGCTGGTATGACGAAAAAACTAATCTACTCCATAACCTGTATTCTTACGAACACGGCAAACGCTTGGCCATTAATCCTTTAAACCCGGTTCCAGGTGGAGTATTTGAACAAATAAGCAGCTCCCTTCGCCCGATGGTCGCTAATACCAGTGCCGATTTTGAAGGGATCACCACGCACGTCGAGGGAACAGATTACGCAAAATCTGCCATTGCTGTCCCAATCATCAGCAGTGACAGAGTATTGGGTTTGATATCCACCGAAAATTTTGAGCGGGAATTTGCATTTAAAGAATCTGAACAGCGCTTGCTGACCACCATCGCCGCTTCTTTGGGCACATCCCTTGAAAATGCGCGTTTATTCGCGGAAACTCAGCGCCTGTTCAAAGCTGAGCAAGACCGCGTGGCGGAGCTGGAGATCATCAACTCCATCCAGAAAGGTCTAGCGGCCGAGCTTGATTTTCAAGCCATTATTAATCTGGTGGGTGACAAGCTCCGTGAAGTATTCAAAACACCTGACCTGGGCATTACCTGGTATGACGAAAAAGCTGACCTACTCCATAATATGTATAACTATGAGCATGGGCAGCGCCTGACAGTTCCATCACATAAGCCAACGCTGGATGGCGCGTTTCTGAGGATAACCCGAACACACCAGCCGATTATATGGAATACAGGAGAAGAAGGGGATGTATTAGCAGGAGGAGTTGTTCCTGGAACTGACCGCAGTGTATCCGGTGTGATGATTCCCGTCATTAGCAGCGATCGGGTTCTGGGCCTCATTCAACTTGAAAATTATGAGCAGGAGCACGCATATGGTGAACCGGAATTGCGACTGCTGACTACGATTGCCGCCTCATTGGGATCAGCACTTGAAAATGCACGCTTGTTCGATGAGACCCAACGCTTGCTCAAAGAGACCGAGCAGCGCAATGCCGAGCTGGCTATTATTAACAGCGTGCAGGCAGCTCTGGCGGCTGAGCTAAATATTCAAGGTATCTATGACGCCGTGGGGGACAAGATCCGTGAGATCTTCCACAGTGGTAATCTCGAAATTCGCATCTATGACCCCCAGACCAATTTGTTGCACATCCCGTATATTTACGAAAATAACCAACGAATCACCATTGAGCCGACCCCACTTAGAGATAAAGGGTTTTCTGCGCATGTCCTTAGCACACGTGAGACCCTGGTAATTAACGAGGACATGGAGCAGGAGGTTGAGAAGTACGGAAGTTTTCTAATCCCTGGCACACAGTTGGATAAATCAGCTGTGATGGTTCCACTGGTCGTAGGAGACCAGGCACGAGGGCTGGTCAACCTGTCGAACTTTGAGCGCGAACATGCCTTCAGTGACTCGGATGTGCGCCTGCTGCAGACCTTGGTCAATAGCATGAGTGTGGCACTCGAAAATGCACGCTTGTTCGCAGAAACCCAGAGGATTTTCAAAGCCGAGCAGGAACGCGTAGCTGAGTTGGAGATTATAAACTCCATTCAGCAAGGCCTGGCAGCCGAGCTGGATTTTCTGGCTATTATTGATCTTGTGGGTGACAAGTTACGTGAAGTATTTCAATCGAATGATTTAATGGTCAGCTGGTACGATGAAAAAGCTGATCTCTTTCACTATCTCTACAATTATGAGCATGGTAAGCGATTTACCGTGGCACCTCAAAAGCCAATCCCGGGTGGACTCTTTGAGAAGTTAAACAAGGATCGCCAACCCATCCTTTGGAGTACATCAGCAGAAGGAGATACGATTTCTCCAACGATCCCTGGAACAGATACAAGCAAATCGGGGGTTGCCATCCCGGTCATCGCCAGCGACCGGATTATCGGTATCATTCAACTTTCGAATTATGAACGTGAACATGCATATGGCGAATCTGAGCTGCGCCTGCTCACCACCATCTCAGCTTCATTGGGAACAGCTCTTGAAAATGCCCACCTGTTCGATGAGACGCAACGCCTGCTCAAAGAGACCGAACAGCGCGCAGCTGAACTAGCAATCCTCAACAGTGTGGGTGAGGCCATGGCGCGCCAGCTGGATATCAAGACTATCACACGCCTGGTGGGCG
>Ga0153915_10005545_pt1 | contig 11740 bp, 11 predicted proteins | sample Opewatmetagenome_2_FD_107003 | JGI IMG/M metagenome (GOLD analysis project Ga0153915, IMG submission 107003) | Freshwater wetland microbial communities from Ohio, USA - Open water 3 Core 3 Depth 3 metaG | ecosystem: Environmental > Aquatic > Freshwater > Wetlands | place: USA: Ohio, Lake Erie...
GATTTCTATCTTATGGACGAGCCATCCGCCTATCTAGACTCCAACCAAAGGATGGAGGCTGCAAAGACGGTAAGAAGAGTCATGGAGAAGAGAGGAAGGAGCGCGCTGGTGGTAGATCACGACATCTATTTCGTAGACATGGTGTCCGATTCGATCATGGTCTTCTCAGGCATCCCGGGCAAGGAAGGATACGGTCGAGGGCCATTCGACATGAGGGCGGGGATGAACCTCTTTCTCAAGGAGGTCAATGTGACATTCAGGAGGGACAACGATACAAGTCGGCCGAGAATCAACAAATTGGATTCGAGGCTCGACAGAGAACAGAAAGAGAAGGGAGAGTACTACTATTCTTCCTGAGATGTCGTCTTCGCTCTCCTTCTAGTGAGGATGTACCAGACGACGATCGCGACGAAGACAACCACGATCAAGACGTCCAGTCCTCTGAAAATTCCCGTGATCGATTCCCAGTTAGGGCCAAGAATCACGCCGACATAGGCCAATGCGAAGCACCACGGCACGGAACCGATGAAGCTGAGGGCGACAAACCAGCCGAACTTCATCTTCGCCATTCCAGCTGGGAGCGAGATGAATGTTCGGACTATCGGCAGCAGTCTGCTGAGGAATACTGCTGAAGTCCCATATTTCGCAAACCATCTTTCTGCCGAATCGAGGCTTTTCTGGCTCAGGAGAAGGTATCGACCGTACTTGATGACGAACTTCCTCCCGCCGTACAGTCCCACCAAATATGCTGCGATGGATCCGATCAGACAGCCGACTGCCCCGGAGAGCGTGACCAGGATTAGATCCATCTTGCCATCATAGACGAGCCAGCCGGCAAAAGGCATCACGATCTCACTCGGGATGGGTATGCACGCACTCTCCAACGCCATCAGGAACGCGATACCTGGATATCCCATCGCCAGTATCAGGTCCTTTATGAATAGGATGCCCCATTCAATGATGCCCATTGCCAACTTGATTCGAATTGAGTTATTAATACTATTCCCAGTATCTCAATCCAGAGGAAACGGAGAATGGTCGAAAGTACCCATCGCAAACAATAGATACGAGTCGCTGCCTATTCTACATAAGGTGGATCATGAAAGCGACAGAAATCGCGAGAAATGTCTACTGGGTGGGAGCAATTGACTGGAATGTCAGGAGCTTTCACGGCTATTCCACTCCAAGAGGGAGCACATACAATGCATATCTCATAAAGGGAGATACAAATGTTCTAATCGACACTGTAAGGCGCCCATTCTTCGATCAAATGGTCTCTCGGATTTCCTCCGTATTGGACCCGAAGGAGATCGACCTGATAATATCAAACCACGTTGAGATGGATCATTCAGGGAGCCTCGTCCCCGCCCAAGATTTGACGGGGGCCAAGATTCTTGCGTCGAAAAGAGGTGTGGAAGGATTGGCCCTTCACCATGAGGGTCTTGAGATCGACTCCGTAGAGGATGGTCAGGAACTTCGGATTGGTGACAGGGTCCTCAAATTCATCGAGACTCCAATGCTTCACTGGCCCGATTCGATGTTCACCTACCTTGTCGAAGACAAGATCCTATTCTCCATGGATGGATTTGGACAGCATCTCGCGAGTTCAAAGAGGTTCGATGATGAGGTCGATAAGGATGTTCTAATGTATGAGGCGGCAAAATACTACGCAAATATACTGATGCCTTTTGGGGGCCAGGTGCTCAAGACTTTCGAGAAGGTCAAAGACGTAGAGATCAAAATGTTGGCGACCTCTCATGGCATCATATGGAGAAGGGACCTGAACAGCATCATCAACGCGTATCTCTCCTGGGCAAAGGGAGAGACGAAAGAGAAGGCTGTCGTGGTCTATGACACGATGTGGGGAAGCACCCAGAAAATGGCCGAAGCGATAGTAGATGGCATAGCCTCGGAAGGAGTCGAGACGAGACCCTACAGACTGTCCGACAGCGATCGCAGCGAGGTCATGAGAGACATCCTGGAAGCAAGAGCGGTAGTGGTGGGCTCGCCGACCCTGAACAATGGCATGTTCCCCAGCGTGGCTGATTTCGTGATTTATATGAAAGGACTCAGACCAAAGGGCAAGATAGGAGCGGCATTTGGTTCGTTCGGATGGGGGGGAGGAGCGGTCAAAGCATTGAGGGAGAATCTCGAGAAAGCAGGACTAACATTGTCTTTTGAGGACCTGGAAATGCGGTATGTGCCAAAAGAGGAGGAGATTCTCAAGTGCTTCGAATACGGACAGAAGATAGGAAAAGAAATCAAGGGGAGCTGATCTCCCCGATTAGCAATTGATAGGGCTGAAATGACGGGAGTCGTGCAGATCTGCGAGTGCGAGATATGCGGCAACAAGATCATGATAGTGGAAACAGGAGATAGTAAGCTGGATTGCTGCGACTCAGACATGACCCCGGTGAGTTAGGATAGGGATATCATCGCCACCGAGTACTCGCATCTGAAAGCGCTGCGTCATAAGACGTTATTCATTCAAATGATATGTTGCTGCGAATTCTATTTAATGTAGTAACATATTTCATACACAAATGCAGAGCAGGGCCGACATCCACGTTCACACGAAATACTCAGGAATTGGCCGACTCGGATTCCTCCGTTTTCCGGAATCCGTCGTTGATCCCTGCGATGTGGTCAAGAAGGCGCAATCAATTGGCGTAAGGATCCTTTGTATCACAGATCATAATACCATTAGTGGAGCACTCAAGGCGATAGAGTGTGCGAGGAACTACCCCGGCGTGGAAGTGGTTGTGGGCGAAGAAATCACGACGTTGGAGGGAGAAGTGATTGGCCTCTATCTGAAAGAAGAAATCCCGGCTCATCTTCCAATAGAGGAGACGATTAGTCGCATCAGGGCGCAGGGAGGGTTGGTGCTTGCCCCGCATCCTTTCAGTCTTCATTGCCCAAGCTTGGGTGATCGCATCGACCATCTTGACATAGATGCGATAGAGACAATCAATGCGGGACACATCGACGGATACGCGAACTTGAAAGCGCAATCTTACGAGAACGGTGGGAAATGGGCGGCCGTCGGAGGGAGCGATTCGCACAGTCTGAACACCATTGCTTATGCCTACACCCTATTCGAAGGTGAGACGGCAGAGGATTTGAAGAAGGCGATAATTCAGAAGACCACTCTGGCCAGAGGCAAAAGGATGCCTCTTGAGAAGGGAATTGCATGGAGCGTCGGAGTCGTTCTGGCTTCTGACTTGCTTATACTAAAATCGATTTTCGGTTTGATTCGTGAGGTCGACATGCATGACCCGATAATCAAGAAGATCAGAGTCATGGGGACCGGTAAGAAATTGATCGCGTTGCTAGGATCGATAATCTACCTAACCCCTCCAGTGCCCTATCTTTGTGGAATCACTGGGCAACGATTCTTGAGGCGTCTCGCGAAGCTCCAAGAAAATCTCGAGTGAATCATTCAAACGATCTGGCAAGAACTCTGCTCTCGTATCGAACAGAAATTAATACGAATAATCGTATGTCAGTTCGATATAATCCACTTCTAAGGCATGGTGACAACATGGTCAACAAGGTAAGGGCTGCTGTAATGAACCCAGGAAGAATGGAAACGAGATCTTTCGACTACCCAGAGTTGAAAGAGGGGGCGATCATTGTCAAGATGCATATGTCTGGAGTCTGTGGAAGCGACAAACACCAGTACGATGGACATCTCAAAGTCGACTTTCCAGTAATACCAGGTCACGAGAACGTAGGCGAGGTAAGCGAGATCACTGAGACGGCAGCCGTGGGAATGGAAGTCCATGGGGAGCGTCTGCAGAAGGAGGATCGCGTGCTGTGGTACCCTGACATTTCTTGCGGTCACTGTTACTACTGTCGTTTTCTTGGAAGCTGGCATTCTGCTCAATGCGAGAATCCCTTCACCTACGGATATGTGAACTGCGAGAAGGAAGAATTCAAACCGTGGATTTTTGGAGGCTGGAGTGAGTATGTTCTCCTGCGGCCAGGAACGAGAGTATGGAAAATCCCAGACGACATGGAGGACGAAGTCGCTGTGCTTCTCGATACCCTGGCTTCTACTAGGGCGATCGCAAGGGCCCAGATGCCATATCCGAATCAGAAGGAGGGTTTCGGGTATGGAGACATTGTCGTCATTCAAGGCGCAGGACCGGTAGGATTGATGGCTGCAGTCCGAGCGAAAGTACTTGGTGCGGACAAGGTCATTATGATCGGTGCACCGGACTGGAGACTGAAGTTGGCCGAGGAGTTCGGGGCCGATGTTACACTTAGTCTGGAGAGTCTCGACACAGCCGAACACAGAATCGCGGAGATCAAGAGGCTCACAAAAGGGATCGGAGCTGACCTCGTAGCCGATTGCACTGGCATTCCATCCGCATTCCCAGAAGCGGTGGAGATGGCTAGGAAATCTGGATACGTGGTCGAGATTGGAGCGTACACCGATTATGGACCGATTCTCTTCAACCCGTGGAGACTTGTGGACAGAGACCTGACAGTCATTGGTCAATTCTATTGTCCGCCCATGCAGTATGAGGTGGATCTAAAGATGCTACGCAATACGATGCACAGATATCCATACAAGAGAATGCTGACCCACAGGGTCCCGCTGGAACGGGCTATCGACGCGATCGATGCCCATCGAGCCCTGAGGTCAATGAAAGCGGTGATCACCCCTAGTTGACCCTATTTCTCATCACGAATGTGACCATCCAGCTCGTCCATATTCAGTGTTCATGCTCCTGTTCATGGCTATGAGCATGGAGACGTGCGAAGGCTCCTACAACGGCCTCGCTGAGTGATGGATGTATTGTCTGACTTTGAGCGAGAGGCAAGAATGATCCGTCGCCAGCATTCATCAGATAGACAATCGGTTGCAGAAGAATCGCAGCATCCGGACCGACAACGCTCGCCCCCAAGATCCTCCGAGTCACATTCTCAACTACGACCTTGACGAAACTGTCGTCATCCCCTATCGCGTATCCTTTTGCGCAATTCGAATACATATTGATACCGACCAGGACGTCGAGCCCTTTCTTCTTCGCTTCTTCCTCTATCATACCAACACCTGCGACCTGGGGGTACGAGAAAACGGCATGGGGCACCGCATGTTCACTTATCTTGATTTTCTGCAATCCAAAAGCATTGTTCCAAGCGACGTCGCTCTCGTAGTTCGCTGTGTGTCTGTACATGTTCCTTCCGATTATGTCTCCGAACGCCCAAATCCCGGAGACATTCGTTTCCAAGAATTCGTTCACGACGACGTAACCGCTTTGATCCATCGCCACGCCACCGGCCTCGGGTTTCAATAAATCGGAGTTGCTCCTTACCCCCGTTGTCACCAGAATGTGTTCAGCCTCCGCCTCGCCAATCTGACCCGTGGATCTGTCCTTGTGTACAATCGTCCTTCGCCTTCTTTCTTGATCTACCCGTACAACGTCCTTGTTCACGTGAACATCAACATACTTTGACAGCTTCTTCTTTACCAGTTCGCTGACCTCTGGCTCCTCCCTGGGGAGAAGACGTGGATTGTGGCCTACCAGCGTTACTTTCGTGCCGAAGGCCGAGAAGAAATGAGCGAACTCGCATGCCTTGTATCCTCCTCCAAGTATCACCATCTGCTTCGGAAGCTTCTCAATTCCAAAAACGTTCTCAGAGGTTAAGACCTCATTCTCTTTCAATCCCGGAACATCAGGTATCTTCGTCCTGACTCCAGCCGAGATCATTATCTTGGATCCTCTTATCTCTTCATCTCCCACTCGAAGGGTTTTGGGCCCGATGAAATACCCTGTCAGGTGATAATACCCGAGCTCTTTGTCCGACTGGACAGCGCGTTCCATGCCTTGACGATCCCCCAGTACGAGATTCCACATGCGCCGCCGCACCAAATCGAAATCCACATCTCTGATCTTTGCATGAACTCCTACCTTGCTGGCATCCTCTATCTCTCTAATCACGTCCGCTGGATGTATGAGTATCTTGCTTGGGATGCATCCACGGTTCAGGCAAGTCCCTCCCAACGGACCGTTCTCGATCAAGGCGACGCTCAGACCGCTGCTTCGAGCGCGGTCCACAAGGTTCATTCCTGACCCTGACCCTATCACAATCAAATCGTAATCGCGCAAACAAGCTCCCCTCTCGCGACAAGACTATTGGAGTCTGTCTTGCTTATCCTTTTTTGCCTGAACAGAAAGCGCAATCGAGATGAGGGACAGTCTGCCACCCCGGTTCAGAAGCTGATCCTTTCACCAACGAATGCACAGGTGAAGAGCTTTCTATAATCATCGGCGGATGGAATCCTCGGACATACCGAGGTCACTGCCGATGTCATCGCCCTGTCGACCAGACCGTCAAGGGCCGCATCGAATTCGTCCTCTGGAATGCCAGCATTCCTGATTGAGTCGGGCTCCCCGATCAGTCTCTTTAGATTCTTCATTGCCTCCAGCAATCCCTCCAGGGCCTCGTCGTCATTCGCGTATTCCACTCCTATGGCCTCTGCGATTTCAACGTACCTATCCTTGACCTCTAATGCACTATATTCTACGGAATAGGGAAGGAATATTCCGACGCATCTGCCGTGTGAAATCTTGAACAAAGCTCCCAGGGAATGTCCCATGGCGTGCGCAATGCCGACCTGGGAATTACTGAAGGCCCATCCCGCCATCGTCGATGCGTTGTGCATCTTTTCTCTCGCCAAGACCGATCTTCCATTTCTATAGGCCTCCGGGAGGTACCCAAAGACAAGCCGTATGGCCTTGATTGCGAACGCGTCGGAGAAGTCATTGCGCCATTGACTTGCATATGCTTCCACCGAATGTGTCAGCACGTCCATTCCGGTCTGTGCGGTCAATGCGGGGGGCATGAGAGACGGTAAGAAAGGATCCAGAATAACGATATCAGGTACAGCCTCTCTTGACGGCAGCTCCATCTTGACCTTTCCCTCGGGATCCGTGATGATCGTCGCCCATGTCGCCTCTGATCCTGATCCGCTCGTAGTGGGGATGCAGAGCAACCTGGACTTCTTCCTTAGACCCAGTCTCTCCAGAGGATTTATCATCGCCACCTCCATGTCCGGCCGCTCATAAAGGATCCACATCGCCTTGGCCGCATCCATGCTGCTGCCTCCACCCAGACCCACTATCCAGTCGGGGCAAAACTCCAGCATGCTTTTCGCTCCTTTGGTGACAGTGTCAACCGAAGGTTCAGGCTCGACCTGGTCGAACACCCTCACCTCCATTCCAGCCTCTAAGAGGCTGTCTTCTACTCTGCTAGTGATGCCCAACTTTGACACAGATCTGCCAGAGACGATGAAAGCACGCTTTCCTTCTAGCTCCTTTAGATACTCCAGCGCCTCCTCGCCGAAGACGATTGTCCTCGGACTGGTGAACTCCCACATGGCGACCTCAAGACTTGACTACAAGTTCAGTTAACCTGGCACGCCCTCAGTCGGGACCCTCCGGCTGTTCTTCGCGAATTCCGACGACGCGCTGACATTCTTCATAATCTTTGCCATGCTTCCCGTGATCTTGAGTTTCCGACCCAAGAGAGCCCGTATTGGGTCCATCTCCCCAGAAATCATTTTGGTCCAGCTGCTATATGGTCCCTCGATCACGAACTCAGCTTTCTTTGCGTTTCTGTCGGGTAGTGAACTGTAGCTCCTGCATTGACCATGCCACAGATCAACATAGAACGCGTATTCCTTTGGGACCTCAGGTCCAGCATTGACGACCAGAATCATGTCACCTTCCCAGTCCTTCGCAGCTTCCTTATAGTCCTCGTTCTTGTTCAGCTCTTCAACGAACCTCGCCATCCATTCCTCGCTCGGGAATTTCAGTTTGTTATTGGACAAAACGACCCCCCAATATATTTTAGGCTTTACCATATATAAAACGATTATCCAAGACCGAGGATGGAACCGAAACCATCACCATATGCTAATCGATCTAAAGCATCATCCAATCCCGTGCGGATACATCCGACGTGATTGCAGTTTGGGTTTGGTTATCTTCTGGCCAAGATGATTATCATAATGGCTAACCAGAAGATAAAAGCGGCGGCAACGGCCGGGAGATTGCCTGGATACTGGTCGTTCACGACCCACAACAATCCAAGAATCAGGAGAAGAGAACCCCAGAATGTATAGTATGCCGACGTCGAACGGGACGGTCCTCCAGGCTTTGCACTCCGCCTGAGGACGACTCCAAGAAACACTCCTAGACCTCCGCATTCAATGAGAACGATTGGGATGAACCATATCCAGTTTCCCAAGATCCATGCAATTAAAATGGCGACAGCTATAGCGATCAGAACGAAACCAGCAGACAGGTTTCCGTAATTCCGCTTTTCTCTGCTCTCGATCATCCGGTGTCACCTATGGTCTGAAATCTCGCGGGGACGCGAATCTGACAAATCACCTAGCTCTTATGTAATAAATCAATCTAACGCAACAAGAAGGCATAGGCGTGAATCGACAACGCGGAATATGGAAATCGCACGCGACGTATGGTTGGGCACATTGGATAATCAGTCGAAAACGGAGCGTCAAAAAAAAGTTCAAGGTTCTCCAGTTATTGCAGAGTCCCCTTCAACGACGAGGAAACGTCCTCCAGGATCACTACCGCCTTTGTCTTCTCCCACCTTCTAGACAACATACGTTGCCAGAATCGCAAGAATGGACATCTTATGAATCAAGAATCCGTTCGAACAGTCTTCATATACTCCGCTTCTCCATCAATCGTTCATGCAGCAGGGAAATCCGATTCCCTATGAAGAAGCTCTCATCATATGTGAGAACGTGAGACGATTGAAGAAGACATGAATCTTCACCCAATGCTGGGGGTGCGTGAGGTTCTCCAAGGGGGATCCAAAAGGAATGTGCTTTTTCGATCCGCCTCACAACAGAGGATGCTCTCTGATCAATCAGGAGTGGGATAGGCGATAGTTTTGAATTAGATTATCTTCGTTGCGTCTTGTTCGACCATAGCCGTTACAATCAGGATGTTCTGTAGTTGCTGAATAGTGACCTCATACGGATTCTGACTGATCCAAATTGTGGTATGGAACAATATGATTCTCAGACTCTCGTTAAATACTCAAAACGACTTATGTTGAAAGGGTGAGAAGATGACTGGACTAGACCTAAAGGAGTTCGAATATGAGATTGGTATTCTCAAGAATGAGCTTCTCGAAATACGCGGTCTCATAGACAATCTTCAACATGCTCACAGCATAGGGGAGACTTTCCGTGGAGCTCTGGAAGTGGTGGAGAAAGCTTCACAACACGAGAACAATATGATAGAACTAATCTACAAGACATACTCCACGTCGACAGCCTATCTCAAAGAGTCGATCGACTCTGTAAAACAGGATGCTTCGGAGACCAACAAGGAATTAGCAATGAAGATACTAGAACTCGAGAAAAGAGTCAGACTTCTTGAGAACCATGAATGAGGTACGTATCAATCGGATTTGGAAGTAATGACCTTGGAGACAATGCATAGACTCCAATTGCCCCTACGAGCCAACAAGTATCTTGATATCGTCTCCTTTATCCTTGTTTCAATCCCGGAATCAAATATGACCAGGTCAACTTCTGACAAGTCTATCCAAATATGCCATCAGAACCGCGAGAACTGACCGGAGTACCCCTCGGTAACTCAACAAAGCGCGTTCAAGAATCTTATTCTGATGCAAAGAGGCGATGTGAACACAATACCTTTTTCTCGCGCTCATTGCATTACGCACTTAGAAAGCAACTTGATCATAAGGGGGGAAAAGTTGAAAAAAAAGCAATTCGGCAAATCTGGCGTGAGCGGGTTAGCAATAGGGGCTGCGATTGTCGTCATTATCATCGTGATAATTGCCGCTATACTAGTCGCTTACCCTTCGCTGCTCAGCGGTGGCGACGGTGGCGGTTCTGGCGATTGGGAGGCAGGCTATTATGCGGAGTGGAACATGAATTATGGTGACGCTTACTACGTATCTGGGCAAAATTGGACTCAGAGGTGGACGGTAGAAGACGTCAATGAAACGAGAGTGTTGATCAACGTCACCACTCTGGAGGCGTGGGCTTTCGGACCCGGCGACGAACCAGTCTATGCTTATACGCACGCAGTACTCGTCAAGAACCTGTCCACGATGCTCACCTTCGACCCCGAGCACCTGTATTCATGGCAGACCCCGGTCTTGGTCGGCAACGAGAGCATCTCCACCAAGTGGGGGTCGATCGAATGTCAGCACTACAACGTGACGGACGATTTGACATATGACGTGTGGGAGCACTACTACGTTTGGAACGGAGTGGTCTTCAAATGGACCGATGGCTCCAGGGTCATATTGCTGATAGATGCGAATGTTCCGTGGTTCCCCACTCCCTGAAAACCCATTTCCTATTTCCTTTTGCCTTCGATTCCTTCTCCCAATCCGCAGTTTAAACCATCTGAGCTGTATGACGCGTGTGATGATACTAGTTTCAGCGCACAGCCAGATACTTGAATTCCACATGCAACAAGAGAGAACATTGAAAGCATTAGCCTCTTCTTTCTCTGCAACCATATCGACGATTTCCATCTGCTGCCAAACTCACCGGATGTGTCAAAAGAATCACGGAACGACAGAGATCACAATTAGATCACACCACAAAATCGATCACTTGAGATTGGCCAATGCGGAACTCACCAGAATCGCTATCAAAAACGTCATTCAAAGACCGGTTTCCAAAGTCATCAGGATTCGAGTTCGACTAGTCGTGAGTCAGAATGAGATTCATCATTTTCTCGATCCTGTCCTTTTCGTACATATTACCAATCTTGACGACAATCTCTCTAGCTTTCCCGAGCTGCTCCAGCGAACGGTCTCTGTTACCTTGTTCAATAAGCGAATCAGCATAATGAATGCGGGCTAGGATCTCGTGAATCATACTGCTGTAGTAGCCACCCTGGAAGTAGCCGATCGTTTTTTCAAACAGCTCATTGCTTTTGTCATACATCTCTTCCTTTCTTCGTAGCTCTGCTTGAGCCATTGTAATCAATCCGCGCAGTGGCGTACCCGTCTTCCATTCGAAGTTCCTTGCGGACTCCTCAGCCTCATTGCAGAGAGACTCTGCCTCCTTGAACCTACTCGAGCGAAGAAGCTCATGAGCTAGGACGGACTTTGCAGCAGAAAGCATGTACTCCGATTCGGTCGAACATGCGAATCCCATAGCCTTCTCTGCTTCAATAAGGGAGGACTCGAACGAACCTTCTTCATCCAGGATGAGAGACAGATAGATATGACCCCAACAAAGACCGACATAATCTCCGATTCTCTTCGCAATTTCAATGCTTTCCCTGAGATACTTCTTTGCTGAGTCTAGTTGCCCACAATGCATGTAAGCGATACCCAGGTAGTTGAGCACCTCAAGCTCGCCAGATGGGTTCTTGGTTCTTTCGAAAATGCTCATAACATCTTTGGCTTTTCCGATGGCTTCCGAAATCAATCCTCTTGATGTAGGAATCACGAGGTGATAGGCGTACTGAAGCGCTAGTCTATCTTCATTGCCAGAGGATTCAAAAATATCCTCAGCCTCAGTCATGTACTTGTCGGCATCGTCGAGCCTTCCTTCCCACATCGAGATCATCGCTCTCATGCTCATGATTTCGCCGATATCATTCGCGTCTATCTCGGGAATCGATTCAGCCTTTCTCACCAATTCCTCAAATCTGGAATTGTCTCCTCTGCCAAGTCTCGTGGAAACCCAGCATTCAGC
>Ga0153915_10005546_pt1 | contig 11740 bp, 10 predicted proteins | sample Opewatmetagenome_2_FD_107003 | JGI IMG/M metagenome (GOLD analysis project Ga0153915, IMG submission 107003) | Freshwater wetland microbial communities from Ohio, USA - Open water 3 Core 3 Depth 3 metaG | ecosystem: Environmental > Aquatic > Freshwater > Wetlands | place: USA: Ohio, Lake Erie...
ACTCGACGAGGCGGTCCGTCTGGCGCTCGAGACGAGCCATGCCCTTCACGCGTCGGAGATGAGGCGCGAAGCGGCCGCGGCGAAGGCTCGCGAGACGGACGCCGCGCGCCTGCCGGCCCTCCGCTTCGGCGGCGGCTATACGCGGTTGAGCGAAGTCCCGCCCTTCGAGGTCTCGCTGCCGTTCCCGCCTCTTCTCGGGCTGCCCTCCCGGTTCGTCGTTTCGCCCAATTATTACAACGCGTTCACGCTGCGCCTGAGCCTCCAGCAGCCGCTCTTCACGGGCTTCCGCCTGCAGAGCGCGGCGGCGATGAGCCGAGAGCTCGAGCGGGCGGCCACGGACGAGACCGCCGGGGACCGCGCGGAGCTCGTCTACGGGGTGACGGCCGCGTACTGGAATCTCGTTAAGGCGCTGGAACTGCGGACCGTCGCCGGCGAGAACCTGACGCTCCTGCGGGCTCATCTGCGGGACGTCGAGAATTTCCGCGACCAGGGGCTGCTGACGATGAACGACGTCCTGCGCGTCCGGACCCAGCTCGCCGGCGCGGAGCTCATGGACCTCGAAGCGCAGAACGCCGTCCAGGTGACGACGGTCGGCTTGAACAGCCTGACCGGCCAGCCGCTCGACGCCGGCCTTGAGCCGACGACCCCGGTCGAAGCGGCCGCTCCGGAGTCCGCCGCGCTCGAGGCGTCCGACCTCCGGAGCCTCATTCAGCGGGCGAAGGAGAAGCGTCCCGAACTGCGGGCCCAGGGTGCCCGGGTCCGGGCCTCCGAGGCCGGCGTCACGGCGGCCAAGTCCGGCTGGCTGCCTCAGGCTTTCATCACGGGCAACTATTATCACCTGCGGCCCAATCCCCGCGTCATGCCAGCCCGGGACGAATTCTATGGAACATGGGACCTGGGAGTGACGGTCTCCTTCGACGTCTGGAACTGGGGGCAGACCCGGCAGCAGGTGAGCCAGGCTGAGGCCCAACGGGCCCAGGCGCACGACGGCCTGAGCCTCATGGAGGACCAGGTCGTGCTCGACGTCACCCAGGCCTTCCTCGGTCTCCAGCAGGCGCGGCAGAGGATCGCGGCGGCCGAAAGCGCGGTCCGCCAGGCCGAGGAGAATCTCCGTGTCACCACGGACCGCTTCCAGGAAGGGGTCGCCCTGAGCCGCGATGTCCTCGATGCCGAGGTCCTCCTCGTGCAAGCGAAGATGTCTCGGGCCCAGGCCTTAGCCGACCGGGCTCTCGCTGCGGCCCGCTTGCGGAAGTCCTCCGGGGAGTAAGGAGGGGAGGGCGCCCGCCGTGAACGGGAACTCGATCGAGGTCCACGGCCTCAGCAAGCGCTTCGGCGCGTTCACGGCCGTGGATGACGTGAGCTTCGACGTCCGGCGGGGCTCGATCTTCGGCTTCCTCGGCGCGAACGGCGCGGGCAAGTCCACCGTCATCCGGATGCTCTGCGCGCTTCTCGACCCGACGTCGGGCACGGCCGTCGTCGGCGGTCACGACATCCGGCGCGAGCCGGAGGCGGTCAAGGCGTCGATCGGCTATATGTCCCAAAAGTTCTCGCTCTACGGCGACCTGACCGTGGCGGAGAATATCGCCTTCTTTGGCGGCATCTACGGGCTCCCCAAAGCCCGGCTCCGGGAGGCCATGCCGCGGGTCCTGGAGATGGCGGGACTGCGGGGCCGGGAGCGAACCCTGGCGCGCGGCCTCGCCCAGGGCTGGAAGCAGCGTCTGGCGCTCGGCTGCGCGCTCCTCCACCGGCCCGAGATCGTCTTTCTCGACGAGCCGACCGGCGGCGTCGACCCCGTCTCGCGGCGGGCGTTCTGGGACCTCATCAACGGGCTTTCGGAGGAAGGGGTGACCGTCTTCGTCACGACCCATTATCTGGACGAGGCCGAATACTGCAACGATCTCCGCCTCATCCACGCCGGACGTCTCGTAGGCGGAGGGAGCCCGCAGGAGCTCAAGAGGACGACGATCCGGCATCCCCTCCTGGAGGTCGAATGCGACCGGGTCGTTGACGCCCTGGAGCTCTTGCAGCGCGAGCCCTGGGTGCGCGAGCTGTCGATCTTCGGCACCTATCTTCATGTCGGCGTCGAGGAGGAGGCCGAGGGGCGGAAGCTCGTGGCCGGCCGGCTCGCGGCGGCGGGGATCACGGTCAGCCGTCTGGACCGGATCGCCCCCTCTCTCGAGGATGTCTTCATCCACAAGATCGAAGCGCAGACGAAGGAGCCGGAACGTGAGCGCTGAGCCGGGCGGCCGTCCGTTCCTCGCCGGGGTCCGGCCGGTCATCCGCAAGGAATTCCGCCAGATCCGGCGGGACCCGCGGTCGCTCATCTTCCTGCTCTGCATCCCCGCGTTCCTCCTCCTTGTCTACGGCTATGCGCTCAATTTCGACGTCAAGCACGTCCCCCTGGCGGTTTGCGACCTGGACGGCACGCAAGCCAGCCGGGACTTCAGCGCCAGGTTCTCCGCCACCGAGTATTTCGACCTCCGGCACCGGCTGTCCGACGCGCGCGACGTGGATGCGCTCCTCGGCCGCGAGGCCGTGGGCATCGCCCTCATCATTCCGCGGGGTTTCGGCGACGACCTGGCGGCCGGGCGGGAGACGAAGGTCCAGGCCGTTGTCGACGGCGCCTCCGCCATGACGGCGACGACCGCCGCGGGCTACATCGGGGCCATCATCCAAAGCGAGACGATGCGCTTCACGCTCGAGGTTCTGGAACGCCGCGGCCGGAGCCGGTTCGAGCCGCCGCTCGCCGTCGAAACGAGGGTCTGGTATAACCCCGAGCTGCGCAGCGCCCTCTTCCTCGTCCCCGGATTGATGGCCTTCATCCTCATGGTCATCGTCGTCATCTCCACGGCCTTTTCCGTCGTCCGGGAGCGCGAGCGGGGGACGATGGAGCAGATCCTCGTCTCGCCCGTCCGGCCCGCGGAGCTCGTGGTGGGGAAGACGGTGCCTTACTTCCTGATCTCCCTGGCCTCGGCGCACATCGTCCTGCTCCTCGGGTTCCTGCTTTTCGGGGTCCCCATCCGCGGCAACTATCTCCTCCTCCTGCTCACCATGACCCTCTTCCTGACCGGCGGTCTCGGCCAGGGCCTCTTCATCTCCACCGTAGCCAGGAGCCAGCAGGTGTCCTTCCTGATCTCCATCCTGACGACCGTCCTGCCGACCTTCGTCCTGTCGGGCTTCGTCTTTCCCATCCGCAATATGCCGGTCGCCATCCAGGTCTTTAGCTATCTCATCCCCGCCCGCTATTTCTTGGTCACTCTGCGGGCGATCATGCTCAAGGGGACCGGGCTCGGGGCGTTCGGGAAGGAGGTCTTCTTCCTCGCAGCCTTCGCCGCGGTCAGCATTGCCGTCAGCATGATGCGCCTCAGGCGGTCGGGCCTCGAGGAGAGGCCGCGGCGCCTCGGCCGCGGACGCCGGGGGGCCGGGTCATGAGACAGATCCTGTCCGTGATCCGCAAGGAGTTCCTCCAGCTCCGCCGCGACCGGCGGATGCTGCCCATGCTCTTCATTTCCCCGATCGTCCAGCTCCTTCTCCTGGGCTACGCGGTGGACCTCGATGTCCGCGAGATCCCGGCCGTCGTCTGCGACCTCGACCGGACGGCGGCCAGCCGCGCTTTTCTGGCGGCCTATTTCCATTCCGGCTATTTCATCGAGAAGGGGAGGGCGGATGCTCCGGGCGCGGTCGACCGGTTCCTGGACGACGGCCTGGCCTCGGTGGCCTTCGTCATCCCCCGCGGCTTCGGCGACGACCTGGCCGCGGGCCGGACGGCCCCGGTCCAGCTCATCGCGGACGGGTCAGAGAGCCAGTCGGCGACGGTCGGGCTCAACTACGCGTCGCTTATCGCCGCGCGTTTCTCGCAACGGGTCATGGTCGAAGCGTTCGAAAGGGCCCCCGCGGCGGGCCTGCGGCCGGTCCGTCTGGACGCGGAGGTCAGGGTCTGGTACAACCCCGAGCTGAGGAGCCGCAACTTCCTCGTGCCGGGCATCCTCGGGCTGGTCCTGATGGTCATGACCTTGATGCTCACCTCCATGGCGGTCGTCCGCGAAAAAGAGATGGGGACCCTGGAGCAGCTCATCGTGACGCCGCTCCGCCCGCGGGAGATCATCCTGGGCAAGCTGCTGCCCTTTGTTGCCATCGGGCTCATCGACGTCATCCTCATCGTGAGCGTGGCCGCCTCCCTGCTCCGCGTCCCCCTGCGCGGGAGCGTGCTTCTCCTCATCGTTCTGGCCCTGGTCTTCATGCTGACGACCCTGGGGCTCGGCCTCTTCGTCTCGACCATCTCGCGCAACCAGCAGCAGGCCATGTTGACGGCCGTCTTCTTCATGCTCCCGATGATCCTGCTCGGCGGGTTCGTCTTCCCCATCGAGAACATGCCGCGCTTCTTTCAGGCCGTGACGTACGCCATCCCCATCCGCTATTTTTTCACCATCATCCGGGGCATCTTCCTCAAGGGCGTGGGCCTCCCGGAGCTCTGGCCGGAGGCGGCGGCCATGCTGGCCTTCGGGCTGGGGATCTTCACCCTGAGCGTCCTGCGGTTCCGCAAGAAGCTCGAATAGCGCCGGACGGCCCGCGGGCCGCGATCTCCGCCGGCTCTCTCACAGGATGAGCATGCAGTCGCCGTAGGAATAAAAGCGGTAGCGTTCGCGGACAGCCTCCTCGTAGGCCCGGCGGATGAGGTCGGGGCCGCCGAAGGCGCTGACCAGCATGAGGAGCGTCGACCGCGGCAGATGGAAGTTCGTGAGGAGCCGGTCGACGACCTGGAACGCGTAGCCGGGATAGATGAAGAGGTCTGTCGCCCGCGTTCCCGGCCGCAGCTTGCCGTCCTGCCAGGCGCTTTCCAGAGTCCGGACCACCGTCGTTCCGACCGCCGTCACGGCCGTGCCCTGTTTTTTGGCCGCCGTGATCCGCCGGGCCGCCTCCGCAATGATCGCATATCGTTCCTCGAGCATCCGGTGCTCCTCGACCGTCTCGACACGCACGGGCTCGAAGGTGGCCAGTCCGACCTCCAGGGTCACGGTGACGACATCGACGCCGCGCGTGGTGAGCGCGGACAGGGTCTCCGGGGTGAAATGGAGCCCGGCCGTCGGCGCGGCGATCGCCCCGTCCCGGCGGGCGAAGACCGTCTGGTAACGCTCCAGGTCCTCGCGGCGGCGACCGGCGTCTTCTTTCGGCCGTTTGATGTAGGGCGGCAGGGGCGCGTACCCGGTGTCTCTGAGCCGCGCGAGGACGTCCGGGGACGCGAAACGAAGGACACGGCGGCCTTCGACTCCCGCCTCGGCGACCCAGGCCTCGAAGCCGGGCGCGAAGCGGACGGTATCGCCGCTCCGCACGCGCTTCGCGGGCCGGCAGAGGACCTCCCAAACGCCGGGCTCCCGTTCGCGGCTGAAGAGGAATTCGACCCTGGCCCGGTCCCGCCACCCCCAGATCTTGGCCGGGATGACGCGCGTGTCGTTGAGGACGAGGACCTCGCTGGCGCGGAGGATCTCCGCCAGGTCCTTGAACCGGCCGTGGTCGATCCGGCCGTCAGCCCTCCGGACGATCATCATCCGCGAGTCGTCGCGGCGGGGGAGGGGCCGCTGGGCGATGAGGCCGGCCGGCAGGTCGTAATCGAATTGGGAGACGCGGGTCAATCTTTGAACAGCTTCTTCTGGCCGGATGTCTTCCGGCCGCCCGTCAGGGGAGAGCCGAGGTGGGCGTAGGCCTTCGGCGTCACGACCCGGCCGCGGGGCGTCCGGTCGAGGAAGCCGATGCGCATGAGGAAGGGCTCATAGATGCTCTCGATCGTCTCCTTCTCCTCGTCGATGGCCGCGGCGATGGTGGCGACGCCGACCGGGCCGCCGTTGAAATTCTCGATGATGGTCGTCAGGAGCTTGCGGTCAACGTCGTCGAGCCCCAGGGTGTCCACGTCCATTTTGTCCAGGGCCGACTCGGCCTCGGCGGCGGTGATGACGCCGTTGCCCTTGACGTCGACGTAGTCGCGGACCCGGCGCAGGAGCCGGTTCGCGACCCGCGGCGTTCCCCGGGCCCGCAGGGCGATCGCCGCCGCCCCGTCCGCGTCGATCTTGACCTTGAGGATGGCCGCCGAGCGGGCGATGACCCGGCGGAGGTCCTCGTCCCGGTAGTAATCCAGGCGGTGGATGATCCCGAAGCGGCCGCGGAGAGGGGCCGTGATCCGGCCGGCCCGCGTCGTGGCGCCGATGAGGGTGAATTTCTTGATCTTGAGCTTGTGGCTGCGGGCGCTCGGGCCCTGGCCGATGACGATATCCAGGTTGAAGTCCTCCATGGCCGAATAGAGGATCTCCTCGACCGCGGTCGGCAGGCGGTGCATCTCGTCGATGAAAAGGACTTCCTTCTCCTGGAGGTTGGTCAGGATGGCCGACAGGTCGCCGGCCCGCTCGATGACGGGCCCGGCCGTGGGCTTAATGCCGACGCCGAGCTCCTTGGCGATGAGGTAGGCGAGGGAGGTCTTTCCCAGGCCCGGCGGGCCGTAGAGGAGGACATGGTCGAGATGCTCGTCGCGCCGGCGGGCGGCCTCGATGAAGACCCGGAGGTTGGCCTTGACCGATTCCTGGCCTACGAACTCGTCAAAGGTGCGGGGCCGGAGGCTGTCCTCGAAGAGGAGGTCGTCCTTGGTCCGGACGGGGCTCAGGATCGCGGGCATCGGCGGCGGATCACCTCACTCTGGCGTCCAGTGTAGAACAAATCGGGAGAAATGAGAAGCCTCCCCGGGTCAGGCTTAGATCTTCGCCAGCCGCTGGAGGCAGTCCCGGAGGAGCTTCTCGAAGGCCTCCTGGGGCGGATGGGAGGTCAAGGCGAGGTCCACGACCCGCTCGACCTCCTTGCGGCGGAAGCCCATATTCATGAGGGTCGAGACGAGGTCCTCGCGGTGCTCCGAGCCCCGGGCGGCCAGGACCTTCTCCTTCTTCTCGAGCTTGTCCTGGAGCTCCATCGCGATCCGCAGGGCCGTTTTCTTGCCGATGCCGGGCACCAGCGTGAGGCGGGCGACGTCGGTCCGGCGGACGGCCTCGGCCAGGTCCCCGGGGTCGATCCCGGAGAGGATGTTCATGGCCAGCTTGGGCCCGATGCCGGAGATGCCGATGAGCTTGAGGAACATCTCCCGTTCCTCGAGCGAGGCGAAGCCGTAAAGGGCCAGGGCGTCGTCGCTGAGGTGGGTGTGGATGAACAGGGTGACGGTCGTCCCCTCCTCGCCGAGCTTGAGGAAGGTCGAGACGGGGATGGCGGCGCTGTAACCGACGCCGCCCGTATCGATGATGACCTGGTTCGGCGTCTTCTTGAGCAGCGTCCCTTTGAGATAGGCGATCATGGCGTCAGGCCTCCTCCAGCCGGGCCCGGGTGAGCCGGACGTTGAGATGGCAGATGGCCGCGGCCAAGGCGTCCGAGGCATCGGTCGAGAGCGGATCCGGGGCCAGGCTGAGCAAGGCCTGGACCATGGCCTGGACCTGCTTCTTGTCGGCGTGGCCGTAGCCGGTCACCGCCTTCTTGATCTCCCGGGGGGCGTATTCGAAGAGCCCACACCCCTTGGAGGCCACGGCGACCAGGAGCGCGCCCCGGACCTGGCCGAGGATGAAGGCGGTCCGGGCATTGCGCGCGAAAAACGGGTTCTCGACGACGACCTCGGCCGGCGCGTAATCGGCGATGAGCTTTTCGGCTTCGGACCGGATCTCGTTAAGCTTTTGGTGGAGGGCGAGACGCCGCGTGGGCCGGATGACGCCGAAGACGATGGGGACGTAGCGGCCGGCCGACTCCTCGACGACGCCGAAGCCCGTGGACTCGAGGCTGGGATCGAATCCGAGGACCCTCATGTCGGGATGTCAGGACGCCTGGGAGAAGCTGGCGATCTCCTCTTCCGAGATATCGAAGTTCGAGGCCACCGTCTGGACATCGTCATGGTCCTCGAGCTCCTCGACGAGGCGCAGGACCTGCTGGGCCTCTTTACCCTCGACCTTGATATAATTCTGGGGCAGGTAGCCGACGTTCGCGTCGACGGTCTCGATGTTGTTCTTTTTGACGGCTTCGAGGACGGTCTCGTAGGCCTGGGGAGTCGTCGTGATCTCGAAGGACGAGCCGTCGTCGCGGACGTCCTCAGCGCCGGCGCTGAGGGCGATATCCAGAAGCTGGTCCTCGGTGGCTTTGCCCTTCTCGACGTCGATGTAACCCATGCGTTTGAACATCCAGGCCACGGACCCCGATTCCCCGATCCGGCCGCCGTTCTTGGTGAAGATATGCCGAAGTTCCGAGACGGTCCGGTTCTTGTTGTCGGTGACGGCCGTGACGTAGATGGCCACCCCGCCGGGGCCGTAGCCTTCGTAAATGACCTCCTCGTACTGCGCGCCCTCGAGCTGGCCGGTGCCCTTCATGATGGCCCGCTTGATATTATCGGCGGGCATGTTGACGTTCCGGGCGTCGAGGACAGCCTTGCGGAGACGGGGATTCTTGTCCGGGTCCCCGCCGGCGGCGCGGGCCGCGATGCTGATCTCGCGGATGATCTTGGTGAAGACCTTGCCCCGCTTGGAGTCAGTGGCGGCCTTCTTATGTTTGATAGAGGCCCACTTCGAATGGCCGGACATCCTGGTCTCCTTATCTGGGTGACAGGGCGGATTTTAACACAAAAGGGGCGGGGGTGTAAATGGGGGCCGGGCGGGGCCCGCGATTAAATCCTATTATATTTGTAGGAAATAGAGGGCCCTGCTATAATGGGCGGGAGGGAGACGGGAAGACAAGAGCCAGGAGAGATGGCGAGGGACCCTGTTTGCGGGATGGAGGTCCGCCCCGAAAAGGCGGCCGGCGTCAGTCACTACCAGGGCCGGACGTATTACTTTTGCGCGCCCGGCTGCAAGAAGAAGTTCGACGCCGACCCGGAGAAATACCTTCGGGCCGAGGCGGCGCCGGAGCCGATGGGCGCGGCCGCCCCGGCGCTGCCCGCGGAGAAAGCGGCTCCCGAGTGCCCTCCGGTCCTGCGGCGCGTCGACCTGCCCGTCACCGGCATGCATTGCGCGTCCTGCGCGGTGAACGTCGAACGCGGCCTCCAGGACCTCCCCGGGGTCGCGCGGGCGAACGTGAACTACGCCACGGGGCAGGCGACGGTCTTCATCGAGCCCCGTTTCGCGGACCCCCAGGCCCTTGTCGAGGCCGTGCGCGGGACAGGGTATGTCGTGGGCACGGCCACGGCCGAGCTGACCGTCTTGGGCATGTCCTGCGCCTCTTGTGTCCGCCATGTGGAGGAGGCGCTGCGGGGGCTTCCAGGCGTAACCAAGGCTTCCGTCAACCTGGCGACCCAAAAAGCCTCCGTCGAATTCATCCCGACGCTCGTCGGCCTCGGCGACTTGAGGAAGGCGGTGGAGGCGGCCGGCTACAAGGTTCTCGAGGAGACGGGCGGTGGGGGAGAGGATACTGAGCGGGCCGAGCGCGAGCGGGAATACCGCCGTCTCCGGCGCGAGGTCGCGATAGGGGCCGTCCTGGCGGCCATCATCTTTCTCGGCAGCATGCACCATCTCCTCCCCTGGGTGCCCGCTTTTCTCCATGATCCGTGGCTTCTCGGGGCGCTGGCAACGCCCGTCCAGTTCGTCCTCGGCGGACGGTTCTACCGCGGGGCTTGGAGCGCGTTCCGGCACCGGATCGCCGATATGAACGCCCTCATCGCCGTGGGCACGACGGCCGCCTACCTCTACAGCGTCGTCGCCACCGTGGCGCCCCGCGTTTTCGAGCGGGCCGGGCTCGGGGCCGACGTGTATTTCGACACCTCGGCGGCCATCATCGTCCTCATCCTCTTCGGCCGCCTGCTCGAAGCGCGGGCCAGGGGTCGGACCTCCGAGGCCATTCGGCGGCTCCTTGACCTCCAGCCGCCGCGCGCCCGCGTCCTGAGGGCGGGGCAGGAGCGCGATGTGCCGGTCGAGGACGTCGTCGCCGGCGACATCCTTGTCGTCCGGCCGGGAGAAAAGGTCCCGGTCGACGGCGTCGTCATCGACGGCCGGTCCGCCCTGGACGAATCGATGATCAGCGGCGAGAGCCTGCCGGTCGAGAAGGGACCGGGCGACGAGGTCATCGGGGCGACGCTCAACAAGACCGGGAGCTTCCGCTTCCGGGCGACCAAGGTCGGCCAGGAGACGGCCCTGGCCCAGATCATCCGTCTGGTCCGGGAAGCCCAAGGCTCGAAGGCCCCCATCCAGAGGCTGGCGGATGTCATCGCTTCCTATTTCGTGCCGGTGGTCGTTTCGCTGGCCATCCTGACCTTCGTCGTCTGGTTCGATTTCGGGCCGGAGCCCGTCCTGACGCGGGCCCTGCTCAATTTCGTCGCCGTCATGATCATCGCCTGTCCGTGCGCCCTGGGATTGGCGACGCCGACGGCCGTCCTGGTCGGGACGGGCAAGGGCGCCGAGCACGGCATCCTCATCAAAAGCGGCGAGAGCCTCGAGATGGCTCACAGGGTGGACACGGTCGTCTTCGATAAGACGGGGACCCTGACACGCGGCGAGCCTGAAGTCACGGACATCGTCGGCGGCGCCGGGTTCGATGAGGCGGCCCTCCTGACCATGGCGGCCGGCGCGGAGCAGGGGTCGGAACATCCCGTCGGCGAGGCCGTGGTCCGGAAGGCGCGCGGCCTCGGCCTGGGGATCCATGATGCGCAGGATTTCCGGGCCCTGGAAGGCTTGGGAGTGGAGGCCGTTGTCGACGGCCGGAGCGTCGTCGTGGGCAACGCGGCCTTGCTCGAAGCCCGGCAGGTCGAGCTCGGCTCTCTCCCGGAACGCGCCGCGGCCCTCAGCGCGGAGGGCCGGACCTCGGTCTATGTCGCCGTGGACGGACGGGCGGCCGGCCTCATCGCCGTCGCCGATGCGCTCAAAGCCAGCGCCGCGCCGGCTGTCGAGCGCCTGCGGCGGGCCGGGCTCGCCGTCATCATGCTGACCGGGGACGACCGCCGGACGGCGGAGGCCGTCGCCCGGCGGGCCGGCATCGAGCAGGTCATTCCCGAGGTTCTGCCCGGGGACAAGACCCGGGTCGTCCGCGGTCTCCAGGACGAGGGGCGGATCGTGGCCATGGTCGGCGACGGCATCAATGACGCCCCGGCCCTGGCCCAGGCCGACGTGGGGATCGCCATCGGGTCGGGCACCGACGTCGCTCTCGAGGCCTCCGATATCACCCTCATCCGCGACGACCTCGGCGCCGTCGCCTCGGCCATCGAGCTCTCGCGGCGGACGATCCGGACCATCCGCCAGAATCTGTTCTGGGCCTTCATTTACAACGTTATCGGCATCCCGGTCGCCGCCGGCGTCCTCTACCCGTTCTTCGGCCTCCTCCTCAACCCGGTCATCGCCTCGGCGGCCATGGCTTCGAGCTCGGTCTCCGTCGTCTCGAACTCGCTGCGCCTGAGACGGGCGAAGCTATAGGAGGGGGAACATGACAGCCAAGATCATCGTCACGGCGGCCGGCCTCCTCCTCGTCGCCTGGGTGAATTGGTATTTCCTGGCGTCGCGGCGGCCGAGACGGTCCCCGGACCATTGAACCGCTTGACTTCGGGACGCCTTCCGATTATCGTATTCCAAACCTTTGACCAAGATGATTCGGCGCGGGGCCTTTTTTTATGGCATAGGGAAAGACCTTCTTTTCTGCGCGCTTTAATGGGAGGTGGAATTCGGGCCGGCACGAGCAATTTTACGAAGCAGTGGTTCGATAGGGACTCGATCTTAGCGAAGGAGGAGACCGGCCGTCGTGACGATGATCTTGG
>Ga0153915_10005547_pt1 | contig 11739 bp, 8 predicted proteins | sample Opewatmetagenome_2_FD_107003 | JGI IMG/M metagenome (GOLD analysis project Ga0153915, IMG submission 107003) | Freshwater wetland microbial communities from Ohio, USA - Open water 3 Core 3 Depth 3 metaG | ecosystem: Environmental > Aquatic > Freshwater > Wetlands | place: USA: Ohio, Lake Erie...
CCACAGTAATTAAATCAACCGGAGTTTCTTTGCCTGCCGCAGATTTATTGCCGTTTAAAATGTCGAGTGCGAATTCTATTCCGAAAACAGCCAGCTTATCGGCGTGCTGGTCAACCGTGCAAAGCATTTTTCCTTCCTTCAGCAATACTTGTGCGGCTGATATATTATCGAAGCCGACGACAAGGATATTGTCTGTTTTTCCAGCGGCACGTAAAGCTGCTACGGTTCCCAATGCCATACTGTCATTTGCACAGAGAATGGCTTTAATGTCAGGATATTCGGTTATAATCGCGGAAGCAATTTGATTGGCTTTGGCGGTTTCCCAGTTTCCAGACTGCGATGTTACAATTTCAATCCCGGATTCTTTAAGAGCGTCTTCGAATCCGAGTTTTCGCTGTATTGCGTTAAAAGCGTTTGGTGCGCCTTCGATTATCGCTGTTTTATCGCCTTTGTGAATTTTTTGAGACAGGTATTGTGCCGCTATGTATGCGCCTTTTCTGTTGTCAGGCCCAACAAACGGAATTTGAATGTTTTTATCTTTAAGAACATCTTCATCGAGTTTGTTGTCGATGTTGACAACAATAATTCCGGCTTCAATTGCTTTTTTACATACGCCAACCATTGCTTTGGAATCGGCTGGTGCGATAACAATCGCATAAACTTTCTGTGCAATCATCTGTTCGACAATGTCTATTTGCTTTGCGACATCGAGTTCATCTTTGATACCTTCCGTGATAAGCTCGTATCTTGCCGAGTTCTGTTTTTGATGTTCCTTTGCGCCATCTTCCATTGTTTTGAAAAACTCGTTGGCGAGGGATTTCATAATGAGAACTACACGTGGCTTTTGAGGTTCTTTCGGGCCGCAGCCTGGCAGCAGAGTGAAGATTGAAAGGATAATTAAAACTGAAAGGTTTAACGCTCGTATTTTCATAACCAATACCCTAATCCTTTTGTATTAACAGGAATAAACGCGGTACATTAAATGATTCATCACATTTTACTGTTGAAAAGTTACGTCGCAAGCATTATTTTTCCGCTTATTATGCTGATAAATAATAGTATTATGTCATTTATGGACGAGGTTTTTTAATTGACATACCGCATTTATACGGATATTTTCCTGTCTGTTAAAAAATAATGGAAGGCGGAAAACAGGTGGTTGTTCCCGATTTTGAAAACGGTTTATTCGGCACTTCTGAAGACAAAAAAATCCAGTGCAGCAATATCGTAACTGTCGCGATTGATACCGGTGTCGATGATGTGTTCGATTATCTTCTGCCGGATAAATTTATGCCTGTTGTGCCGGGTCAAAGGCTGGAAGTGCCGTTCGGCAAAGCAAATAAACTCTGTAAAGCATTTTGTATCGAAATAAAAGACGCAAAGGCCGTAAACGTTCCATATAAACTCAAAATTGTAAAAAAAGTTCTGGATGAATCTCCGCTGCTTGACGAACGGCTTTTAAAAATCGGCAAATGGATTAGCGAATATTATATTTCTCCGCTGGGCGAAGTATTGAGCGCAATGCTGCCTGCCGCGGTAAAACACGACACCGGCAAAAAGAGCGTTAAATCCGCATACCTGACGGAAAATCCTGATTTGACTTTAATTAAAGGTAAAAAACAAAAACAAATAATTGAAATTTTAACGCAATTGGGCGCAACAAATGAGGATTCTGCTGTCGAAGTTGAAAAACTTATTTCGCAGGCAAATGCGACAATGGCACCTGTGAAAAAACTTTTGCAGGCGGGCGCAATAACATTCACAAGCGAAACAGTGTACAGCGATTTGCCTGTTGTGCCGAACGGATTTATCCTTAAAACTGATTCGGTAGTATTGAACGAAGACCAAAGCAAATCTCTTGCTGATATTGAAAATAAAATAGATTCGGAAAAATTTTCAGTTGTGCTTCTGCACGGCGTTACCGACAGCGGTAAAACAGAGGTTTATATCAGGGCGATAGAAAAAGCAATCTCACTCGGCAAAAGTGCTATAGTTTTACTGCCTGAAATCGCACTTACCACTCAGACAATTCAGCGTTTCAGCACAAGGTTTTCCGATATTGCCGTTATGCATTCGCAGCTTAACGCGTCGCAAAGAAATGCGCAGTGGCAGAAAGTTAAAAATACTTCGCCAATAGTTGTAATCGGTGCACGAAGCGCGATTTTTGCTCCTGTGTCAAATTTGGGATTAGTTGTTGTAGATGAAGAACACGAGCCGAGCTACAAACAGGATACCTCGCCGAGATACCACGGCCGGGATGTTGCGGTAAAACTTGCGCAAATGACAAATGCTGTTTGCATTCTTGGAAGCGCAACGCCTTCGATGGAAAGTCTTGTTAATTGTAAAACGAAAAGTCATTTCACAAAACTTTCTCTGCCTAAACGCGTAATGGATTTGCCTAAGCCGGAAATGAAAGTCGTCGATATGACGCAATGCAGATTCGAGCGGGGTAGTGTAAATATTTTAAGCCCTGAACTTGAAACTGCAATCGAGCAGACATTGCAGAAAAAAGAACAGGTGATATTACTGCTTAATCGCCGCGGTTACAGCAATTTTATCTTTTGTCCGAGCTGCCGATATACGCTCAAATGCCGCAATTGCGACGTAACGCTGACGTTTCACAAATCCGAGAAGCATCAGCATCAGCCTAATTTAAAAGGGCGGGTGCAGGGCGGTTTTGCGGTTTGTCATTATTGCCTTTCACAGACGCTTGTTCCGACTGCCTGTCCAGTATGCAGCAATAATCTATTAATGATAGGGCTTGGTACGCAGCGGCTTGAAGACGAATTGAAACGAAAAATTCCTTCTGTGCGAGTTGCGAGAGTTGACAGTGATTCGATGCAAAAGGAAAATTACTACCATTTGCTCGGCGATTTCGACGCGGGCAAAATTGATATACTCGCCGGCACGCAAATTCTCGCCAAGGGTCTGCATTTTCCGAATGTTACGCTTGTCGGAATAATCAGCGCGGATACTTCGCTGCAATTGCCGGACTTTCGTGCGAATGAACGTACATATCAGCTTATCTGCCAGGTTGCCGGCAGAACCGGCAGAAGCAATAAAGGCGGCACAGTTTATATTCAGACGTTTTTACCGAAACAGCCTGCGATTAAGTTCGCTGTTGATGATGATTTCGAAGGATTTGTAAATGAGGAGCTAAAATGCAGACAGGCTTGTATGCTGCCGCCGTTTGGCAGACTTGCGATTATAAGATTGCGGGATGTTAAATTTGACCGGCTCACAAATGCTTCACAGATAATTGCCGAGCAGATTGGAAATATTATTTCATCGTGCAGATTTGATATCAAGATGACCGGCCCAATGCCGGCAGCGATTGCACGAATTCAGCGATTCCATAGAATGCAGATTCTTCTGCAGACAAAAAATCCAGTACAGCTTGGTGAATTACTGAACAGATTCCGCCGTTTGAAGCCGCCGAATTCAGCAATACAAACACAGGTTGATGTTGACCCTGTCAATTTGTTATAAACGAGCGATTATGCCTTATCGAGGCATTTCTTCAGCGTTTTGCAAACGAGAACAGCATCGTCTTTCGTCAGATTGTTATGGAACGGCAGAGATATTGTGCGTTTGCAAACGTCATCTGTAATTGGGAAATCGCCGTCTTTGAATCCAAATCTTTCAACCATAAACGGCTGCAGCGTAACTGACGGGAAATAATTGCTTACCTGAATTCCTTCCTCAAGCATTGCCTTAAGGATGTCATTTCGTTTTGCGTTGTATGGTTCTTTCAATCTGATAACGAATACGAACCAGCTCATTCTACAACCGGCCGGTGCCTGTGGTACGATTATTCTTTTTTCATCAGCTAAAAGTTCCTGATATGTGGTCGCCACTTTTTGGCGTTTCTGTACAAACTCTTCGATTCTGCTTAACTGGCTGATACCGAGCGCTGCGTTAATATCGCACATTCTGAAGTTATAACCGACTCTGTCGTGAGCGAGCCAACCGCCGCCTTTGCCGCGTCCCTGATTGCGAAGAGACCTGCAAATATCCGCGAGATTTTCGTCGTCTGTTAATATCATTCCGCCTTCGCCGGTTGTCATTTGTTTATTTGGATAAAACGCAACGTTGCTGAGCGTTCCAAAATTGCCTATTTTTCTGCCGCCGATGTCAGAACCGACGCCTTCGCAACTATCTTCGATTACCGGCAGATTATGTTTTTTTGCGATGTTCCAGACTTCGTCCATATGTTTAGGATTGCCGAAGACAACAACAGGCATAATAGCCTTTGTTTTGGATGTGATTTTCGCTTCGATTTTTTTGGGGTCGATGTTGAGAGTAGCCGGGTCGATATCTACAAAGACAGGTGTTGCGTCAACCATTAAGATGCTGTTTGTTGTCGCGATGAAAGTGAAAGGCGTTGTGATAACTTCGTCGCCTTTGCCGATTCCAAGAGCTTTAAGGCATATGAAAAGGCCGCTTGTTCCGGAATTGACTGCGATGCCGTGCTTCCTGCCGATGTATTTTGCCATTTTTTCTTCGAATTCCGGTATTTTCGGTCCGAGAGAAAGATTTGGCGTTTTAAGAACTTCTACTACCGCTTTGATGTCGTTTTCATTGATGTCCGGCCGTGAAAGATTTACCTTAATATTCATAGAATCTCCATTTAAAAAAATGGAAACAGGTTGTTTAAACCTGTTTTCGATTTGTCATAAACAAATCGGGGAGAGAGGATTTGAACCTCCGACCTCTGCGTCCCGAACGCAGCGCTCTAATCCAAGCTGAGCTACTCCCCGGGAAACGAAGCGACCACTATATCACAAAAAAACTAAAATACAATTGCTTCGTTATATCTTTTTTTAGGAAAGATTTATAGAGACTCTATCTGTTTGCAAATCAATTACAGTAAAGACGTTACGATAATTAACCGTTATTCAAAAAAGTGCGTTGATTCGGTTTCCATAACATTTCTGTCGAGTTGGTCGGCAGTCATTTCAGTCTGGAATCTGACATCGCCCTGACTTGCGGCTCTTACTGTAACTTCCCAAATTGCCTGTGTATTCGGAGAAAGACAGGCTAACGGCTCAAAAATAATTGTACCGTCTGCTGAGAATTGACCTCTTGTTGCACCGGCTATTGAAACAAAGTTCATAGATGGTTCAAGCAGTGCCTTAATAGAAATATTTGTTACAGGAATTGAACCCTGATTTGTTGCGACGATTCTATAAGTTGTTATATTGCCGACTCTTATCGGGTCAGTTGTATCGCTGACTTCGAGCAGAATTCCAGCGGCGCCTTTTATGAGCGTTCTTGTTGTCGCAGAAACTGAATCTGCACAAGCCGCTGAAGCAGTAGCTGTATTATCGATTGTACCCATAACACAAGCGGCAAATGTAACGGAAGCTGTTACAGTGTCGCCGGGGTTAATGCGGGCAACTTTCCATACAACCTTGTCGCCGCAAAGAGTGCCGCACTGGCCGGCTCTAATGAATTTCATTCCCTGCGGAACAACGTTTTCAACGACAGTATCAATTGCAGGCCAATCACCCATATTTGTTACAGAGATATTATAGGTGTTTTCCGTAAATACATAACTAGTAGCAGGGCCTGAAGCTGCAATTTGCAGAACTGGCTTCCTGACCGCAGTTGTAACATCGCCCGATTCAGCGGTAACATCGCCGTCAGCGACCACAACAGCGTTATTAACGTAAACGCCTGTTTTGGAAGCTGTTAGAGCAGTCGTAACAATTTTCGATTCGCCGGCGGCCAAATCGCCAAGCGGCATATCAATATTTGAACGGCCGTCGGTTGTTGTAAGCCCCTGCGGCAAATTATCATACAGTTTTACATTATTAGCCGTGCCTGTGCCGGTGTTTTCGATTCTGAAAATATAAAGAACAGGAGCACAAACTGAAATTTCAGCAGGTGCGCTCTTTGTAATCGCGAGTTTTGGCTGCAAACTAATCGCACGAAGGCGAATCGGCGCTGTGTATATAACATCAACATAACTAAGAACTTCGCCGCCAGACCTTGCGATAGCTGTACCAACGATTTCCTTTGTTTCACGTGGAGCTAACTGCGGATATATCCATTTAATTCTGTCCATTTCGATAACAGATTGAGGATTGGAACGTATATATTGGATATTAGCAGCGGCAACATCAGTAACAATCACATTTGTTACTATCTCATCCGTTAAATTAGTAACCTTAATGGAATACTCAAACTCAGTGCCGGTCTGAACTTGCGCCGGCATAGTTGCGTCTAATTGAAGCACTGGGCAAGCTTCACAGGAATATACCTTGGTTATAACATTGGATGTGGGTACAACGACAGGTTCAGCCGCAACAACGGGGGTAACCGGACAAGACTGAGGAATAACCTGATTGCACTCATCGCATCCTGAAATGACCAATAAACAAAAACATAACAATAATGGCAAAAATTTCGTGCTCATAACTGTCTTCCAATCCAAGGGGTTATATAATATTATTCTTTTTATTCACCGGTTTATTAAAACCACTCTATCCAAGGCGCGAATTATAACATGGCAAGATAGATAAAAAAAGAATTTTTTGCAAAATAAACGCAAAATTATCGGGCGTAACGACCTAAATCCTAAATTCTGATTCCAAGTTAAAGTAAAAAAAAGAAGTTTTGACAAAAAGAAACAAAACACGGAAAATAGACATATATGGAAACATTTATCATTATTCTTATCATACTCGTATTGGCGGCGGTGTCAGTGTTTTTATGGCTGGCACAGGCACGTTCGCTCAGTCAGGAACTAAAATCAATAAAGACTGCTCAGGACGGCCTTGTTCAAAATTTACAACAATCCATCATTACCAATCAGGACTCCGTAAATAAAAATCTGCAATTTCATTCCCAAACGCTCAAAGACCTCAGCACTCAACTCGGCCAGCTTCAGGGAGCTAACCAGAGAATTATAGAGTTAGGCACAAATATCAAAAGCCTGCAGCAAATCTTGGCAAGTCCAAAACTTCGTGGCGGACTTGGCGAATGGTCGCTGGAAAATATACTCTCGGCGATACTGCCTGCCGGCAGTTTCAGTCTGCAATATACCTTCAAAGACGGCAAAAAAGTCGATGGTCTTGTCCAAATGCCAAAATACTCCGTGCCAATCGACGCGAAATTTCCGTTAAGCAATTTTGAGAAACTCCAGCAGGCTCAAAACGACAGCGAAAAACAAAAAACACGCAGAGATTTCCTTAAAGATGTCAGAATCCATATCGATAAAATATCCACAAGCTATATCAAACCTGATGAGGGAACGCTGGATTTTGCGATTATGTTTATGCCTGCGGAAAACATTTATTACGAAGCGATGGTCAAAAACTCCGATGACAATTTGAATATTCAGGATTATGCGCTCAGCAAAAAGGTTTTTCCGGTTTCGCCAAACCTGCTTTATATTTATCTTATGACAATCGTAATGGGTCTGCACGGCCTTCAAATTGAAAAACAAGCGGCTGAAATTCGCCAGAATCTCAATACGCTCAAAAATTCATTTGGAGATTTTATTTCGACGTGGGACACTCTCGGCGGGCATTTGCGGCATTCTTATGAAAAATACGACGAGGGTCAGAAAAAATTAGATAAATTCGTAATGCAGTTAGAACAAATTCAGGATAAGGAAAATAACAGCAAATGATTTACGAAGATTTGAAAGGCAAAAAAGTTCTTGTAACCGGTTCGAGCAGCGGAATCGGAGCGGCGACTGCCAAAATGTTCGCGCAGCAGGGATGCTTTGTCGGCGTTCATTATTTCAGAACTCCGGAAGGCGGCGAAAAAACATTCAACGAAGTCAAAAAGTTCTCCGGCGGATGTCTGCTCAAGGCGGATATGCGTGATAAAAAAGAAGTAACGAAATTAGTAAATGATTTTGTAAAACAGGCCGGCGGAATAGATATACTTGTGAATAACGCAGGTTCGCTTATCGCGCGGCAGTTTTTTGCTGATTCGCCGGAAGAATATTTCGACGATGCTTTCGCAACAAATGTCAAAAGCGCATTTCTTGCATCGCAGATTGCTCTTGACGATTTAAAGAAATCGAAAGGCTGTATTGTGAATATCGGTTCCATCGCTGGTCATAACGGCGGGTCGGGCGGCGGCGGAATTTATGCTGCGGCAAAAGCGGCTGTCGCTACAATGACAATCGCTATGGCGAAAGAGTTTGCTCCGTTTGGAATCAGAGTCAATTCTGTTTTGCCGGGGCTGATTGAGACGAGATTTCACAAGCAGTTCAGCACGGCTGAAAAACGGGCAATGGTCGCAAAACAAACGCCGCTCGGTAGGAACGGTACGGCAGAGGATGTGGCAAAGTCGATTTTGTTTCTTTCCAGCAATGCGGCGAGTTTTATCACCGGTGAATATATCGCCGTCAATGGCGGATTATATATGAGGGCTTAGAATATTTTTTAATTTAAATGGATTCCCGCCTGCGTGGGAATGACAAACTGAAAATATGAAAAAAGCAAATATTATTGTGATGTGGATAGCGGGTATTGTTTTGCTCGTTGCGTCGGTGCTGAAAATTCAGCAGCTTTTAACTGAGCCGATACTTAGCAAAGGCTTTTGGGAATCGTGGGCGTTTTTTCTTATCCAAATACCGCTTGAACTTGGGTTGGGCATTTGGCTTGTCTGCGGTCTGTTCCGAAAAGCGGCGTGGCTGCTTGGTTTAATCGCATACGGCGGATTCATTGGCGTTACATTATACAAGGCTCTAATCGGTGCCGAGTCGTGCGGCTGTTTCGGTACGGTACACGTTAATCCGTGGATTACACTTTCGGCGATTGATATTCCAATATTTACATTGCTGGCGATTTTCAGGTCGAGGGGCGAAAAACTTTTACCGCCGCCGTGGCCGAATGTTTTGTATTTCTTTGCAATTGCGATACCGACATTTATTTTACTGCCGACGATTGAGTATATTCTTATCACAAACAAGCCGGCGATGGTGAGTCAGGCGTATGAAGTGATTGATGTAAAATCGTGGGCGAGTCAGCAGAGATTTGCTCTGCTCGATTATATTGATATGAAAGAACAACTGCAAAGCGGAGAATGGGTGCTCCTGATGTATCATAATGATTGCCCGGACTGTCGAGAGAAGATGCCGGAGTATGAAGAGATGTATAAAGACCTAAAGGGGAATAATATTAATATGGCATTTATCGAGATGCCGTCTTACGGCGGTGGTGAAGAAGTGACACTAATGAAGCCGGGCAGTGAAGTTCCTCACGGAGTTTTGAATAATACCAAAAAATGGCTTGTGGAAACGCCGGTTGTTGTGGTTTTACGCGACGGAATAGTTATAAAAGCGTGGCAGGGCACTGCGCCTAATTTCAACGAATTGATTAACGCGGCGTTTGGACAATAATTATGCCAGCAGCATTTCCGCTTCGGTCATCAATTTGCAGATTTTGTTGCCATTGGGGCAAATTTTTTCGGCGACGCTGTAATCTACTGAAGTAATTTTGTAATTTATTTTGCCTCGGACTTCACTGAAAAGTTCTTTCGCCAGTTTTTTGTCGCCATATTTGTGGTGGTACATAAGTGAACGCATAACATCGCTCACATACGGCATTTGCGGGACGGCTGAGGCGCAAATAGTACACGCATCGCAGTATCCGCTGCACGTTTCTTTAGCGTAAGCATTCATAAAATTCAAATCGTTTTTGCTGAGTTGCGTTTTGTCGAGTACGGCTGCGACATTGGAAGTCAAATGTGCGATGTTTTTCATACCGACACACGCTGAACAAATTCTGTCGTCTTGCAGAACGGTTTTGATTTTTGCCTGGCCTTCGGTAAAACCTTTTTCGATAAAGTATCTGTCGAGTGGTTTTTCATCTGCTCCATCTGATTTGCCGGCCTGGGTCTTCATTGCAATCAAAGCGATGCCGGCGGCTTTGCACGCATCAACCGCGGCAAGAAATTGCGTATCACGCATCAGTCTGAAATTATAGCTGGTCATAATCGCGTCAATCCAGTCTGTTTGTGCGGCGGCCTGGAGGCAGGCGGTCATATTTCTGTGCGTTGTGAAGCCGAAATATTTAATCAGGCCTTTTGCTTTCGCCTGTGCGGCCCAATTTTTTAAATCTTCATTGAGGTCTGCGGGATTATCCATACCGTGAACGCCATAGTACAAATCGACGTAATTAGTTTTCATTCTATGGAGCGATTCCTGCAATTTTATATTGCGTGAAGCGGAATCTCTCGCACCGGAAGCTTTTGTAACGAGGAAAACATCCTTTCGTCTGTCGGGATTTTTTGCGAAGAACTGGCCGATACCGAGTTCGCTGTTTCCACCAGCGTAGCCATAGGCTGTGTCCCAGTAATTAACACCCCATTGCAGTGATTTATAAAGTATGATTTGTGCTTCTATTGTATCGAACATTGCACCGAGCGACAAAATCGGAACGGGAATATTTGCTTTTCCCATAGTTCTTGTGGGAACTTGCGGATAAGCGGGAACTGCGGGTTTGCCTGGCTCGGCAGGTTTGTTTGTATCAGCGGGCTTGTTGGCGTCAATTGCGGCGAAAGCATAACCCGAAGTAATAGCTGCAGCCAAGCCTGTGCCGGCGGCGGTTTTAAAGAACTCACGTCTGTTCATTGGTTTATTTTCCATTCGTGAATCTCCAGAAAATATTTTTAGGGATTATAACATAAAATTATCATAAACAATCTAAAATTTGCCTAAAATACGAATTAGCCGTTGTGAATAAACACGACATTATTTCAAGAGGATACCTATTAGCCATAATTTTGTTGTTTTTAAATAATAAAGGTGGAAAACCACCCAAAATCTTTTGAGAATCTCCGGAATTTAAGTATTTGACAAATAACTGATTACTAATTAGATTATCCTAATATAGTTCGCATTTTAAAACATTATTATTTGAGGTTGAAAGCGCGGGAAAAATCAATGGCGAAGGTAACGCTGCCTGACGGCAAAGTATTGGATGTAGAAACCGGCCTGACATTAGCTCAGGTGGCGGAAAAAATTGGGGCAGGATTAGCGAAAGCTGCTCTTGCTGCGGTAGTCAACGGCAAAACAGTTGATTTAAGCACACCTGTAACAGAAGATATAAAAATCCAAATCATCACAGCTAAGAATCCGGGCGGAATTGAAATTATTCGTCATAGCTGCGCACACGTAATGGCTGAAGCAATCTGCAGCCTTTGGCCGAAAGCCCAGCTTGTTTACGGACCGACAGTCGAAGATGGTTTCTATTATGATATCGACCTTGATGACCCGATTCGGCCGGAAGATTTTGAAAAAATCGAAAAGAAAATGGCTGAAATCGCCGAGAAGAATGTGCCGTTCGTAAGAAAAGAAATTAGCAGAGAACAGGCCGCGCAGCACGTTTCCGGCAACAGATATAAAATCGATAATGTCAACCGCGCACAGGGCGATATGATAAGTTTCTATTCGCACGGCGGCGGATTCGAGGATTTGTGCAGAGGGCCGCACGTTCCAAGCACTGGCAACATCGGATTCTTTAAGGTTATGTCTGTTGCAGGTGCATATTGGCACGGCGACGCAAAAGAAAAAATGCTGCAGCGTGTTTATGGAACTGCCTGGCCCACGAAGAAAGAACTTGATGATTATTTGTTCAGGCTTGAGGAAGCGAAAAAACGCGACCATAGATTCCTCGGCAAACAATTGGATATTTAAAGTGTTAATGCCGATATCAGGCCGGGACTTATTCTGTGGCATCAGAAAGGCTCTTTGATTCGACATATCATCGAGAC
>Ga0153915_10005548_pt1 | contig 11738 bp, 12 predicted proteins | sample Opewatmetagenome_2_FD_107003 | JGI IMG/M metagenome (GOLD analysis project Ga0153915, IMG submission 107003) | Freshwater wetland microbial communities from Ohio, USA - Open water 3 Core 3 Depth 3 metaG | ecosystem: Environmental > Aquatic > Freshwater > Wetlands | place: USA: Ohio, Lake Erie...
CGGGGCCTGCAAGGCTCCGGCGTTTCAGTGTGCGGGAGCCCTTCGCAGCTCGGTCAAACGTGCCCCCGTCGCCAGGTCGCCCTTCGCTTCGGCCAGCCCCACCGCTTCAGCAAGGGCGAGCTCAGCGTCGGTCTGACGGCGCGTGGCCGACAGGGTGGCCGCGAGGTCGGTGAGCGCCTCCGCCTGCAGGATCGGCGTATCGCCAGCGCGGCGCATCTCGACGGCAGCCTCGGCGAAGCCGATGGCTTCATCAGCCTTGCCCTGACGGGCCAGCAGGCGGGCGCGCACCCCCCGCCAGATGGCCTGGGCGTCGATGTCGTCCGGTGCCGAGACCTCCTCGGCCTTCCGGCAGATCTTCTCGGCCTCCTCGGCGCGGCCCTGCGCCTCGAGTGTGCGAGCCAGCAGGCCGGCTACGGATGACAGCGTGTAGCGCTCGCCCATCGCGTCCAACGCCTCGAAGTCGCTGCGCAGAACCTGCTCGGCGGCGGCCAGGTCGCCGGCGAGGAGCTCCACGCGGGCCGCGTCAAGGGAGGTCGATGCTGCCCCGATGCCGGCGTTGAGATCGATCAGCTTGGCTTGGCTGCGCCGGTACAGGTCACGCGCGCGATCGAACTCCCGGCGCATCGCGTACAGCTGCGCGAGGAGCAGGTTGATGGTGGCCAGCGCGATCTGGTCGGCGCTCGACTCGCCGGCCAGCGCCTCGACCCGGGCGATTGCCTCCGGCACGGGGGTCGGGCCGTAAACCGTCGCCGTGGCGAAGACGAGGGCGCCGCGCATCTCGGCGCGGAGGTCTCCCTTCCGTCGCGCGTGCTCGATGACCTGCTCAGCGGCCTTCGCCGCCTCCGCGGTGCGCTGGGCGGCGCCGTGCATCATCCCCATCAGGCGCCAGGCCAGGGTGGCCCCGGCCTCGTCCCTGGCCGCGTCGAAGAGGGGGAGCGCCGCGTTGACATTGGTCAGCACCGAGCTGCTCCAGTCACCGTCGTCGCCAGACTGGCCGGAGTAGAGCTGTACGAACAGCCGCACCAAGCGAGCCTGTGCAGCGACCCGGTCGGCACCGGTGGCCACCGCTCCTTCGATCGCATCGGCGAGCGTCGCAGACGCCTGGTCGAATTGGCCCAGCTCGGTGAGGGCCTCGCCGAGGTCGGGGAGCAGAACGAGCCGCGCGGGATCGAGGTGATCGCGCGTGGCGGCCGCCCGGCGCAGCAGGTTGGCGGCCGCCGGCATGTCGCCTCGTACCATCGCCCGGCGGCCAGCAGAGGCGAGCTTCTCGGACGCACGGATGCCCACCCGGCGGACGTGGTCATCGACCATGCCCAGTTCGGTCAGGTAGCGGTAGGCCTGCTCCAGGTGGTAGCCCTGGATCTCCTCGAACTCCTGCCCGCGGCCCTGGCGGCGGTTGATCTCCTCACCCCACGCCACGAACCGTTCGTGAAAATCGGCACGCGCCCGCTTCAGCAGCCCGTTGTAGGCAGCATCGCGGATGAGGATGTTGGGGAACCGGTAGGAAAGGTCGTCGTCACTGGCTCCCGCCAGGAGGCCGACCAGCTGCTTGCGCGTGAGCGCCTCAAGCTGGGCGTCGATCTGCGGCTGTATCGGCTCGGGCGCAAGTTCGGTCACCGCGGCGCGTGCAAAGGTCTGGCCGATGACGCTGGCCGGCTCGATCACGGCCCGCTCACCACCATCGAGCAGGTCGATGCGGGCCGCGAGCAGGGCCTGGATCGTCGGCGGCACGTCGAGCTGTGACAGGTCCCCAACAACCTCCCAGCGGCCGTCCGCCTGACGCAGCGTGCCGTCGTCGATCAGCATCGACAGCAGCTGCTCCACGAAGAGCGGGTTGCCGGAGGCACCCTGGGCGATCCGGATCTGCACGTCGCCGGGGATCCCGGCGTCACCGAGGAGTCCCTGGACCACCCGGCCCGCATCGGCTTCCGTCAATGGTTCGAGCACGATCCGGCGATTGGTGCCATCCGTCGCCCAGTCGGGATGATCCTCCAGCAGGTCGGGACGGCTGGTGCACAGCAGGAGAACCGATGCGTCGGCGACGACCTCGATCAGGTTGCCGATCAGGTCCAGGAATGTTGGCGACGCCCAGTGAATGTCATCCACCACCAGCACGACCGGTCGAGCGGCTGCAAGCCCCTCCAGGAACCTCCGCGAGGCCCAGAAGATCTCGGCCAACGGGAATGGCTCGCTGGATAGCCCGATCGCCGATGCGAGGCGCGCGGCGACGGCCGGGTCCGGCACGAGCTCGTGCAGCTTGTGGAGAGCCTCGTCCGGCGGGTCGTTCAGATCGACGTGCGAGGCGTCACGCACCGCCTCGCGCAGCGGCCAGAAGGTGATCCCCTCGCCATATGGCAGGCATCGACCATGGATGATGGTCGCCTCGCGGGCGCGCTCTGCGGTGAACTCCGCGATCAGCCGCGACTTGCCGACACCGGCGTCACCGACCACGGTGGTCATGCGGCACGCCCGATCCGCCACCGAGGCGGCGAACATCCCGCGCAGCTCGATCATCTCGGCCTCGCGGCCGACCATCGGTGAGTCGGTCCGCCGCTCGAAGCCCTCGGCGGTCTCCAGCACGTCGCGGAGCCGGTGGGCGGGCACCGGCTCCGCCTTCCCCTTGAGGGTCAGTGGCTCGACCGGGTCGACGAGCACCGCGCTGCGCACGAGGCGGTAGGTGAGGTCACCGAGCAGCACCTCGCCGGGGCCGGCCGCCTGCTCGAGCCGTGCCGCAACGTTGACCGTGTCTCCGGTGACCAGGCGCTGTCCCAGGCTGGCGTCGCCGGCCACCACCTCCCCGGTGTTGACGCCGATGTGGTTGCCCAGCCTGATGCCCCATTCGCGCTCGAACGCGGCATTCAGCTCCGGAAGCGCCTGCTGCATGTCGGCCGCCGCGCGGACCGCGCGGAGCGCATCGTCCTCGTGACGGATCGGCAGACCGAAGACCGCCATCACCGCGTCGCCGATGAACTTCTCGATGGTCGCCCCATGACGATCGAGCACGCGCTGCATCCCCTCGAAGTACCGCGACATGACGTCGCGAAGTGCTTCGGGACGGGGAGGCGACCCATCCAGGGTGGCAGGCTTCGGGTCGGCGAAGACGATGGTGACCGTCTTGCGGCTCTCCCGGAACTTGACGCGCTCGGTGAGCGCAGCCCCGCAGGTTCCGCAGTAGCGGAACTCGGCCGGGTTCTGCTCCCCACAGACGCCGCAGGTGCGCACCCCTTCGTCGGTCGCCGCACCGGACGCATCGGGCTCGGCAACCGCGCTCGACACCGTCAGCAGGCGATGGGCGGCGAACCGCTCCTCCGACCCCTTTGGGAAGACCGGCCCGTACGGCTCGGCCTCGACCTGGTCGGCCACCAGCTGGTACGTCGAATCGGCCAGCAGCACTTCGAGCGGCGGGGAGTTCTGCTCCATGACAGTCGCGATGCGCATCGTCTCGCCGGTCAGGACGTGGGCTCCCGCGGTCGCCTCGCCGACGATCACCTCGCCGCTGGCCACCCCGGTGCGGGTGACCAGGCGCACCCCCCAGGTCTCCTCCAGCTGGTCGTTCAGCGACGCAAGCACGCGCATGCTCTCGGCGGCCGCCTGGACCGCGCGCAGGGCGTCGTCATCACGTCGGGTCGGTATGCCGAAGACGGCCACGATGGCGTCGCCGATGATCTTCTCGATCGTGCCGCCATGCGATTCGGTGACGACCCGCATCTCGTCGAAGTAGCGGGTCAGGACCTCGCGCAGCGATTCGGGGTCCAGCTTCTCTCCGAGGGCCGTGGAGCCCTTGAGGTCGGAGGTGACCACCGTCGCACTGCGCCGGATCTCCTCCGGCGGGCGATCCGCGGCGAGCTGCGTCCCGCAGTGACCGCAGACCCGAAACCGGGGAGCGGATTCCTTGCCGCAGTTCGGGCAGGCAACCATGCTCGCAGTGTACGCAACCCGGACCATGCGAAGGCCCGACGCTACGGTCTGGCAGTCGTACTCATAGGGCTCGCGCGAAGGCTGCGATCTCGTCAAGCGCAGCGTCGAGCATGGGGCTGATGCCGTGGCGGAGGCCCGGGTAGATGACGAGTCTGGCGACCGGCAGTCGTTCCACTGCCCTGCGCAGGAGCTCGATGCGAGCGAACGGATCGCGGTCTCCGGACAGCAGAAGCACCGGACAGGAGACCCGCGGCCAATGCGCCGTTCGCTCGTCCCAGCGCTCTGCGGCTCCAGGCGGGTGGAGCGGATACGAGAGCAGGACGAGGCCCCCGTACCGCTCCTCGGCGGCCAGCAGCGATGCGACCCGTCCCCCGTACGAGTGACCGCCGATGATCGCGTCGAGCGACGGAGGCGCCGCGGCACGGAAGCTTGCCACCGCAGCTTCGGCGCGACCGCGCGGCAGCTGCACGGCGTGCGCGTCGAATCCGCGCGTCCGCAGCCCCTTCACGTGGGGTGCCATGCTCGCCGCGGACCCGGATGCGCCGTGAGCGAGGTGGATCGATAGCATCCTCGCAAGCCTACGCGGACAGCAATCGATACGGGATCTGGGTCCGTTGGACGACCATCGCGTCGCCGGGCAAACTGGGCGCCTACATGTACGCTGACGCAGGGCCACCGGTCGTCTCGCGGCGTGCTGGCGCGTTGGCAGGGATCGTCGCCGGCGGAACGGCACTCGGCCTGACCGAGCTGGTGGCGGGCCTGCTCCCAGGCGCCCCGTCGGTCATCGTGGCCATTGGGTCGCTGGTCATCTCGCTCCAGCCACCCGGGGCGAAGCAGCTCGTCGTGGACCTGGTCGGCACGGCTGACAAGCTGGTGCTCAACGTCGCGGTGGCGCTGGTCGCCCTGCTGGTGACCGGGCTGCTGGGGATTGTGGCGCGCCGCCACGTCGGCCGTGCCAAGGTCGGGTTCGCCGGGATCGCGGTCCTGGGTCTGGCGGCGTCTCTCCGCGACCCGTTGGTCGACCCGCTTCTAGCCACGGTATCGGCGGGGATCGGGGTGGGAACCGCGATCTGGCTGCTTCCGCGGCTCCTGCAGCTGGCCCGGCCTGATGGCGTGGCGGAGATGCCCGATTGGGGTCGGCGCCGGTTCCTGGGCACGTCGGCCGGCCTGGCCGGCCTGGCGGTCGTCGGTGGGGCAGTCGGGAGGCTGCTCCTCAACTCGCGGGCGGAGTCGGTTCCGGTCAGCGCCTCGATCCCCGCGGCGGTGGATCCAGCTCCCACCCTGCCCCACGGAGTCCAGCTTGATGTGCCGGGCATCTCGCCCGTCACCACGCCAAACAGGAGCTTCTATCGGATCGACACCTCTCTGCTCACCCCGCACGTGGATGCGGCGAGCTGGAAGCTGTCGTTCACCGGAATGGTGGACCACCCGTTCGACATCACCTATGCCGAGCTCCTGGCCATGCCCCTGTACGAGCAGTACGTGACCATCGCCTGCGTCAGCAACGAGGTCGGCGGCGACCTGGTCGGCAACGCCCTGTGGCGAGGCGTGCGCCTGCGCGAGCTGCTCGACCGTGCCGGGGTACAGGCCGGCGCGTCGCAGGTCGTGGGTCGATCGGTCGATGGCTGGACGGCGGGCTTCCCGACCTCCTGGTTGGACAAGCCCGGACGCGAGGCGCTGGTGGTGGTGGCCATGAACGGCGACCCGCTGCCCGCGGAGCACGGCTATCCCGCGCGGCTGATCGTGCCGGGCCTGTATGGCTACGTGTCCGCCACCAAGTGGCTGACCGAGATCGAGCTCACCACCCTGCGGGCCTTCGACGCGTACTGGGTGCCGCTCGGATGGGCCAAGGAGGCGCCGATCCTCACGCAATCTCGCATCGACGTTCCCCGCAACGGCGACCAGCTGCTGGCCGGGCAGATTGCCATCGCGGGCGTGGCCTGGGCCCCTGACCGTGGCATCTCACGGGTCGAGGTGCAGGTCGATGATCTTCCCTGGGCCGAAGCGGAACGCTCGATTCCGATCTCTGACGCGACGTGGGTAGAGTGGCTCCATCGCTGGAATGCGACCGCCGGCCAGCACACGATCCAGGTGCGAGCGACCGATGGCACCGGCGAGCTGCAGGCCGCCAACCGGACACGCCCGGCCCCCGACGGGGCTCGCGGGTACCACGCCATCACCGTCACGGTTGGCGGGGGCTAGCAGAGCCGACCCGCGGCAGCGCACAATCCCGCGCATGCCCGCCCCGATCGCGCCGCTCTTCATCGTCAACCCGATCGCCGGCAGCGGGCGCGCACATGGCCTCACGCCGCGGATCGAAGCCTGGCTTGCGGAGCAGGGGATCGACGGGCGTCTGCTGGAGACGCGTGAAGCGGGCCACGCCGAGCGTCTCGCGGCGGCGGCCACGGATCTTGGTCACGACAGGGTCATCGCGGTCGGCGGTGACGGGACGATCCAGGAGGTTCTGAACGGGCTCCTGGCGGCCGGCGTCGGGCCGGATGGCGGCCCGCCGGTGATGGGTGTCATCCCCGCAGGGCGGGGGAATGACCTCGCCCGCGGCGTCTATCTTCCGATCGACCCGATCGCCTGCCTGCCCATCTCGGTCGGTGAGGCCACAGCGCCCTTCGACGTGGGCCAGGCCACCAGCGCCGACGGCGCAATCCGCTATTTCGGTGCGGCCGGCGGCGCTGGCTTCGACGCCGAGGTGGCCTACACCATGGCCGTCAGGCGACGCTTCTGGATGCGCGGCGAGGCAGGGTACTTCCTCGGCACGCTCAACGAGCTGCGCCGATTCCACAACTCCGAGCTGCGGGTCACCCTGCGCGGCGATGGGGATGATCGTCTGGTCAGCCAGCGCTTCCTGTTCATCGCCTTTGCCAATGGCCCGTACTACGGCGGCGGGATGCAGATCTGCCCCGACGCTGCCACTGATGACGGATGGCTCGATGTCTGTCTGGTCGGTGACCTGTCCCGTTTCGAGGCGCTTCGCGAGCTTCCCGGGATCTACAAGGCGCTGCACGTCAAGAACCCGAAGGTCGAGATCGTGCATGCCCGGTCGGTGCTGATCGAGGGGGACAACGGGACGCGAGTGCACCTCGACGGCGAGCCGTTCGGCAACGTCCCGGTCGAGATCTCACTGCGGCCCGGCGCGGTCAGCGTGGCAATCGCGGCATCGGCTACGGTAGCGGCATGAATGACCCGATCCCCGTCCCGTCGGCCAAACGCGGCGATCGACTGGTCGGCGCCGATGGACGCCGGATCGGCGTGGTCGACGCGGTCTTCGCCGATTATCTCCTGGTGCGCACCGGCGGCCTGCTGCCGGTCGACCTGTACGTTCCGCGCTCGGAGATCTCGGTCACCGATGGAGGCAGCCTGAAGGTCGAGGTAGGCCGCGCGGCGGCCTACGCCGCCTGGCACCGTCCGCTCAAGCGGGCCCCCCATGACTAGCTGCTGCTAGCGGCTGCCCTTCGCGAATCGGACGTGCTCGGGCTCGATCACGAAGATCTCTCGGGGCAGGTCGCGCATCGGGTAGGTGCGTCCCATGTATCGACGCGAGAGCCGGTCGATGAAGGCGAGGTCGGTGTCGGGTCGGATCTCCACGACGCGCCCGCTGATCGAGACCCAGCGCCACGGATCGTTCGGGTCGACGACGGAGATGGCGGCACGTGGATCGACCCTCCAGGCATGGCCTTTGGCCGATCCGACTCGTGAGCTCGTCAGCAGGCGGCCGTCGATGGCCTCGATCCACATCACGTGCGTGATGAGCCGTCCGCTGGGCATGGCCAGGGTAACGTGGCCGACCACGTTGGTGGTGACCAGGTCCATGAGCTCGACGGGAAGCGTGGCGACCGTGGCCGGCATTGGGGACTCTCCGAATTTCGCACCTAGTTGACGTGGCAACTATACCGGACCCGACACCCCCGGTCGATCCGATGCTAGGCTGCGCAGCATGGCAACCAGCTTCGACCCCGACCTGCTGCGGAGGCTTCGCAACGTCGAAGAGGTCGAGATCGGGACCCGGGCCGGGCCGGGAGCGCCAGCGCATCGGACCATCATCTGGCTGGTGGTCGACGATCATGGCCGCGTCCTGGTGCGGACCTACCTGGGCCCGGGCTCGCGCTGGTACCGCGAGGCGATCAGCCACCCGGCCTGCGTCCTGCACCTCAACGGCGACGCCGTGCCGGTTACCGCCGTTGCAGCCCAGGACGCGGAGCGAGTGTCAGCCTGCAGCCGCGGCTACCTGGCCAAGTACAGGGGACACCGCGCCACTCCGGCGATGCTCCACGAGACGAACCTGGCCACCACGCTCGAGCTGCTGCCCCGCTAGGCTGTCGCGCCATCGGTGCGCTACCCTACGTCCCATGAACGAGGAAGCACGCGCCGAAGCGTTCTATGCGCATGTCTCGGGCGGCGGCAAGGTCGAGCCCGACGACTGGATGCCTGACGACTACCGCGCCGCGGTGCTCAAGTTCGTGGAGATGCATGCCAACTCGGAGCTGATGGGCGTTCTGCCCGAGCGAGAGTGGATCCTTCGTGCTCCCACCCTGCGGCGCAAGCTGGCGTTGACCAGCAAGGTGCAGGACGAGGTCGGCCACGCGCAGCTGCTGTATCGCGTCGCCGAGGACCTGGGCAAGAGCCGCGAGCAGATGCTCCAGGACCTGCTGGCGGGGAAGACCAAGTTTCACAACGTCTTCCATTACCCGACCCGCAGCTGGGCCGACGTGGGGATCATCGCCTGGCTGGTGGATGCGGCCGCGATCGTCAGCCAGCAGGCGCTGCGCGATTCCTCCTACGCGCCGTATGCGCGGACCATGAAGAAGATCTGCTGGGAGGAATCGGTCCACACCATGCACGGGCGGGATGTGGTGCTGACCATGATGAATGGCACCGATCACCAGCGTGCCCTGGTGCAGGACGCACTGGACCGATGGTGGGGCCCGCTGATGCAGATGCACGGCCCGCCCACCAACCCGGCGACCGACCGCGACCTGATCTGGAAGATCAAGGCCAAGGGCAACGAGCAGCTGCGCCAGGAGTTCCTGTCGATCTACGTGCCTCGCATCCGCGAGCTCGGCCTGGCCATTCCGGACCCGAACCTGGCGTACGACGAGGCTGCCGGGCGCTGGACCTACACGGAGCCCGATTGGGACGAGCTGCGATCCGTCGTCACCGGGCATGGACCCAGGTCGCAGGAGCGCCTCGAGTTTCGCCGGACCGCGCGCGCCAACACGCAGTGGGTGCGCGACGCGATCATCGGGCCGGTTGGCGCGGCGGCCTGAGGCCGTCGTCGGCCCGATGGGCGTCAAGGACAAGGTCTGGGAGGTCTTTCGCCAGGAGGCGGAGGGGGATCCCATGATCCACGGCGGCAGCGTCCGCGCACCCGACGAGGAGCTGGCGACGCACTACGCCCGCGAGTTCTACGGACGCCGCCAGGAGAGCGAGCGACTGTGGATCGTGCCGCGCGAGGCAATCACCGAGCTTGATGATCCTGACCTCCTGAAGCCGCCATTCGACCGGTCCTTCAAGCGCCCGGGTGGCTTTCTGATCAAGCACAAGCTCGAGGCGGCCAGGGAGCGCGCCGGGGTCACCGATGAGCTGACCCGGGAGGAGCTCGGCGAATGAGCGAGCTCGACGCAGCGACCGGCGATGCCCTGGGCGAGCTGCTGCTCGCGATGGCGGACGATGAGTTCGTGCTCGGCTTCTGGGATTCCGAATGGACCGGCATCGCCCCGATCCTCGAGGAGGACGTGGCCATGAGCTCGGTGAGCCAGGACGAGATCGGCCACGCCAAGGCGCTCTACGAGCTGCTTGCCGACCTCACCGGCCAGGATTCCGACTCGATCGCCTTCGGTCGCAGCCCGGACGGCTACCGGCACGCGGCCCTGATGAACCATCCGCGCACGGATTGGGCCTTCACCATCGCGCGTCGCTTCCTGTACGAGACCGCGGACGCGGTGCGGCTTGAGTCGCTCGCGGGCTCCTCGTACGAGCCGCTGGCCAACCTTGCACGCAAGATGCGGCGCGAGGAGACCTATCACCTCCTGCATTTCGACCTGTGGCTGCGCCGCCTGATCGAGGGTGGCCCTGATTCCCGCAACCGGCTCATCGCAGCGCTTCAGCGCCTGTGGGCCGATGCCCAGGGGGTCTTCGCCCCGCTTGCCGGCGAAGCGCAGCTTCTCGCCGCCAGGATCCTTCCCGAGTCCATCGAGGCCCTGCGCCAGCGCTGGCTGGCGCGCATCACCCCGCGATTCGTCGAGCTCGGCCTCCCGGCCATGCCCGCTCCACCGCTCCCGGCACCCGACGCCCGGACCCTCCACGGGGCCGACTTCGGCTGGCTGCATTCCGAGTTCACGATGGTCGCTGCCTCAGAGGCAGGTGCGACGTGGTAGCGACGCGGCACCCACGCGAGACATCGGTCTGGCGAGCCCTGGCAGAGGTCACCGACCCGGAGATCCCGACGATCGGCCTGGTTGACCTGGGGGTGATCGGCGAGATTGCGTTTGAGCTTCGACCAGGTGGTGGCGAGCGCCTGACCGTCGATCTGCTGCCGACCTTCGTCGGCTGTCCGGCGATCGAGGTGATGCGCCAGCGAATCGGGGAGCGGCTCATCGAGCTTGGCGTTGCCGATGAGGTGGTCGTCAATGTCAGCTTCGCAGTGCCGTGGACGTCGGAGCGGATCACGCCGGCCGGGCGCGAGGCGCTGCGCCGTTCAGGATTCGCTCCGCCACCGGAGGCTCGCACCTTCGCCGGAGACGAGCTGCTCGCCGTGCTGCCGGCCGCCACCTGCCCGTACTGCGGCTCGCGCCGCACGACGCTCGAGAATCCGTTCGGGCCGACCCTGTGTCGGGCGATCTACCACTGCGCCGACTGCCGCCAGCCGTTCGAGCAGTTCAAGTCCGTCTAGCGACTACGGCTGACCCTCGGGCGGCGTGCGCGGGCGCTCTCGCGGTTGGTGAGTGACGTCGGACCCGCGAGATGCGGTGGGTTGACCCTGACGCGCTCGCTGGACGGAGGGGCGCAACCAGCGGGCAACGTCTGCCTCCTCCCTCGGCCGTGGCTGCGGCGGATCGGGCGGCTGCGGGATTGGCGTGGACGCTCTTCCTGCTCCTGCCTCGGCATGCGCGGATTGCGGCACAAGCTCCTTCCGCCGTGGCAGGAGCAGGATGAAGAGAGACAGTCCACCCGCCGTGGTTGCCACCCAGGTGACCAGCGGCGCGACCCAACGTCCACCCATGATCCCCCCCAGGCTCTCCGAGCCGAACGCGGGATTGGGCGACGTGTCAGCACCGCTTCCCGCGTCGGCTGGTGCCGTCGACGGCGATGATCCGACCGTTGCTGAACCTGGTGGCGAGGCGGTTGCGATCCCGGAGGCGGAGGGGGAGGCACTCAGGGTGTCCACCGGGCTGGGTATCGGTGTCGCGACTGGGGTCGGTCGTGCCGTCGGAACCGGCGTGGGCGGAGGCGCCGGGAGGCTGACCTGGACCTGGGAGGGCGTGACGTTGGTGAATGTGACGTTCTGCTGGCCAGCTCCGGAGCCGCTGCTGGCTGCGAACGAGTAGGCGTGGTTCCCCGCCGGCAGCTTCACGGCAACGGCATAGGTGACGCCGGCCTGGAGATCGCTGCCGCTGGTCGACAGGTTGAACGTGCCGGCACCGCTGACCTTGACCACGATGGACGTAGGAACACAGGCGGCCGTGTCGCTGTACCAGACGGAGAAGGTGAAGATCGTTGCCGTGGTGCCCGTTCCTGGGGCGACACGACCGCTGGTGAGGGTCGTCACGTGTGACGCCCCGACGCAGCTGGCGGCTTGAGCGACGACG
>Ga0153915_10005549_pt1 | contig 11737 bp, 14 predicted proteins | sample Opewatmetagenome_2_FD_107003 | JGI IMG/M metagenome (GOLD analysis project Ga0153915, IMG submission 107003) | Freshwater wetland microbial communities from Ohio, USA - Open water 3 Core 3 Depth 3 metaG | ecosystem: Environmental > Aquatic > Freshwater > Wetlands | place: USA: Ohio, Lake Erie...
AGGAGAACAATGTCTTGAAAATATATCACAAAATCCGGATGTAGTAATTTTAGATTACCATTTCAATAGTATCGATAAAAATGCTATCAATGGTTTAGAAACGCTCGATAGAATAAAGGCAATGAATCCGTTGATACCTGTTATTATGCTCTCCTCCCAGGACAAAATTGAAGTCGCAGTAAATTGTATGAAACACCAGGCATTTGATTATATTGTTAAAAGTGAAACTGCTTTTATACGATTACAAAAAACCATTACTACCATTTTTCATTATCAGGAAATAGAAAAGGCATTGAGCTGGTATATGGAAAAGATGTAATAAACATATAAAAAAGAAAATTATGACAAGAAGAGAAACAAAAATCCTCTACTATGTAATCGCAGTTGTGGTTGTAATAGTGGCCTTTTTTCTTTTAGGGGGAGGACCCTGGATAAAAGGGATGGGACATAGTAGCGGCTCGATGGGAATGACCAATTTGCGTTGGGGACAGATTCTGATTAGCCTGGGTCTGGGTTTTCTGCTCGGTTGGTTAGCCTCCAGAAAGAAATGGTGATCGACTTTCGGAATTCAGTCATTAATGTTGGCTGATTATTCTCACTGCGTATTCCCAACCTCTTGGCAGGCTGGCATCAGACAGCTTTAATTAAAATAATAATCAGATGAAGACAAACAAAGTGAAAAAAGTGCTGATTGCTCTGGATTATAATCCAACCGCACAAAAAGTAGCCGAATCAGGATTTTCATTGGCTAAAAATATTGGAGCTGAAACTATCTTGCTGCATGTAATAACAGATCCGGTGTATTATTCTTCAACAGAATATTCTCCGATAATGGGGTTTACCGGTCATATAGCCAATGGATCATTGAAATTAGATAGTGTCGATGCCCTGAAAAAAGCATCTCAACAATTTCTTGATAAATCAAAAAATCATCTTGGGGATAAAACCATTCAAACTCTGGTTGAAGAAGGTGATTATGCCGAATCAATTTTAAAGACTTCAAAAGATTTGGATGTGGATATAATTGTTATGGGCACTCACAGCCGGAAATGGCTGGAAAACATAGTCATGGGGAGTGTAACGGAAAAAGTATTAAATCACACTTCTATCCCGCTTTTCATCATTCCAACTAAAAAACACAATCAATTTTAGCCCTTTCTTATCTCCTGGGAACTGATAAATTCAGAGCAAAACTCCGGTTGTCTGCTGCAGGACCATCTGTATAATATTTTGTTTTAACACATTTGTTTACTCTTCTGAGCCTGTTGATGCTTACGGCAGACTAATTAAAGCAGTTGTTCAGGTCGAAAGTTCAGGAGATACGCTTGCATATAATCTGACTGAAGAAGCAACCGGGGCATTTCAAATAAGACCAATGCAAAAGCCATCGCATTGAAAAAACCTCACAAAGATGTGTGAATCATGTAACTTTTTCCTAAAGTTATGTAACACTTATGGGAATTACACGGGCTAACTTTGAGATGAATTAATAAATCAATATTATGCCAATATTAACTATTTTAATCGTATTAATTGTTGCAGGTATTATTCTATATCTTGTCAATAATTACATCCCTATGGATGGTAAAATTAAAAGTATCCTGAACGCTGTGGTAGTTATTGTTGTTGTCGTTTGGCTTCTCAAGATATTTGGGGTTTTCACCTACCTGAAGGATATTATTGTTTAAAGAGAGCATCCAGGAGTCACAAAGAGTGAAAGTTATATGAAATACATACTGAAGTAGATTATTCAGTGACTAACTTTGTTAATACACGCAACCTGTTTAACAAATCCCACTAAACTTGCAAAAAAAGAGACACTTCACGAGAGGTAACATGTGAATTATGTAACTCTTTTCAAAAGTTATGTAACGCTTTTCTGATTATAGTGGTTTAATTTGGTTCTTTCAAAATTTATTAATGCTTAGAAATCTAAAAACAACTTCTATGAAAGGGAATAAAGAATTACTTACAGTGTTGAATTCGCTGCTGGCAGATGAACTCACTGTCATAAACCAATACATGGTACATTCTGAAATGTGCGAAAATTGGGGTTATAACAAACTTCACATGGCAATAAGAAAGAAGTCAATTGATGAAATGCACCATGCTGAGTGGCTAATCGAGCGGATGCTTTTCTTTGATGGTACACCAACAGTATCCAAACTTAATCCAATAAAGATTGGTAAAAATGTATCAGAAATGATCAATAATGATAATACAGCTGAACTTAATGCTGTCAGCGCTTATAATAAAGCAATCAATCTTGCCCGTCAGGTAGATGATCAAGGCACTGTTGAACTGCTGACAAAGATACTTAAAATGGAAGAAGGCCACGTCGATTGGGCAGAAATACAACTTGCACAGATTGCTCAAATGGGCATGGAGAATTATCTTGTTAATCAAGCTGAAAACTTGGCAAGCTGATTCATCATATTATCATAGAAACAATTTCCTGAGACTCTGCTTCCGGACAAACAACAGGAGGATAAACAATGGAAAAATTAGTTGACAAAGCTAAGGCCATATGAAAGCAGGAATTGCAAATTCATACCTCGTTGCTTTTGAGAATAGCGGCCATAGCTTGTTCCTGGAAGAAACTCAGAAGTTTAATGCAGAGCTGATCAAATTTGCAAAAGATAGTTCAAAAGGATTGGAGAATCAAAATTTATAAGATACTAAATATTCATCATGACAATTCAATTCAATACCGACAGTAATGTAACATTAAGCGAAGAACACAGAGCCCCGTTAATCGGCTTAATATCAGAAGAATTAAGCAGATTTAGCCATCAGATAACACGGGTGGAAGTTCATCTTTCCGATGAGAACGGCGACAAGGAGGGATTAAACGATAAACGATGTATGATTGAAGCCCGTCTTGCCGGAATGAAGCCAATTGCTGTCACAAACCATGCAAATACCCATGAACAGGCAGTAGGAGGAGCAGTGGATAAGTTAAAGACTTCTCTTGATACAATACTCGGACGGTTGAGACATCATTAAAATAAATAACCAATAACAATATAAATGAAGAACATTAAACAACTGGGTATCTGGATGGACCATTCAAATGCTTATTTGATGGAATTGACAGATGACATAATTATTACGAATATTGTTGAATCAGAATTTGTACTGCAGGATAATAAATACAATTTGCAGTACCATGAAAAAAGTTTTCATAATAAAGAGCAGCAACAACAATTAAGCTATTATAAAAGACTAAGCGGTTTTATCAGAAAGTATCAGGAGGTGGTTATTTTCGGTCCGACAGATGCCAAGATTGAATTATTAAACCTCTTAAAAAGTGACCATCTTTTTGAAAACATAAAAATTGAGGTAAAACAAACTGATCAGATGACTGAATATCAAAGACATGACTTTGTCAGAGAATATTTTAAATAGATGATGTTCAGATAACATATTAATTCAATTATAAGAAGAAAAAATTGAGCTCCTTTGGAAACGATATCAAGGTGATAGTAAATCACAATGCCCTCAGTTACTACGATGAAGGCCCGAATAAAGCTCCGGTTATCATATTTATCCACGGCTTTCCTTTTAATAAGTCGATGTGGAATTTGCAGGTTGAGGCGTTAAAGGATAAATACCGGGTAATTACTTATGACATCCGCGGGCATGGGAAATCTGATGCCGGGAATGATGTTTTTACCATCGATCTTTTTGTCAATGACCTTATCAATCTTATGGAAACCCTGAAGATTGACAATGCGATATTGTGCGGTTTATCCATGGGCGGATACATTGCATTAAATGCCATGGGAAAATACCAGGAACGGTTTGATGCACTTATATTGTGTGATACTCAATGCATTGCCGATACGCTCGAAGCAAAAGAAAAACGTATTAAGGCAATTGAGAGCATAAGGAAAACCGGAGTGGAAAAGTATGCCGACGAAAGTATAAAAAATCTTTTCGCGTCTGGGTCTTTCATTACAAAGAAGAAAGAAATTTCAGCTGTAAGGGAGATGATATTGAAAACCTCCGAACAATCGCTATGTAATACCTTGCTTGCTTTATCTGGTCGTAATGAAACCTGTAACATACTTTCCCGGATAAAGATACCAGTGCTTATAATGGTTGGGAAGGAAGATAAAATAACACCTCCCGCATCAGCCCTGTTCATGCATGAAAGAATAAAAGATTCAATGCTGAAAATCCTGGAGAATGCAGGACACTTAAGCAACCTGGAGAGTCCCGATGAATTTAATGTCCAGCTTAAGAGGTTTATTGCATCAGTTTACTAGAGAACTATTTTGCTTTTGTGCAGCTTGTAGATATAATAAGTTTTAGAATTAATCTAATCTCCTCTCCCTAAAAACATCTCAGGGATAAATGATCCAAACGAAAAATAAACATGAATTTCCTGGACTATTATAAAATATTGGGGATAGAAAAAACAGCAACACCAGAGGATGTCAAAAGAGCCTACCGGAAATTAGCCAGAAAATACCATCCCGATTTAAATCCGAATAACAAAGATGCAAAAAAGAACTTTCAGGAGATCAATGAAGCAAATGAAGTATTGAGTGATCCTGAAAAGCGTAAAAAATATGATCAGTATGGAAAAGACTGGAAACATGCTGAAGAATTTGAAAAAGAAAGAAAGTATCAGGAACAATCATCAAATAATCAGAGGCAGAGTTATTCAGGGGCACAATCTGAAGGAGATTTTTCCGATTTCTTTGAGTCAATGTTTGGGAGCCCGCCGGGCTCCGGAAGGAGCAGACAAGTCAAATTCAGAGGCGAGGATTATTATGCAGAACTGCATCTCGACCTGATTGATGCTTTTAGAACGCACAAACAGACATTAACGGTAAACAGAAAAAACATAAGAATTACCATCCCGGCCGGAATTGAAAACGGGCAAACAATTAAGATAGCAGGGCATGGCGGAAAAGGAGTAAATGGCGGACCAGATGGTGATTTATATATTACATTTTCAATAGCAAATCACCCAGAAATTAAACGTCTGGGTATTGATTTATACTCGACAGTGTATTTGGATTTATACACGGCTGTGTTGGGAGGTGAAATCACAATTGATACCTTAAGCGGAAAAGTTAAACTGAAAGTGAAACCTGAAACTCAAAATGGAACTAAAGTAAAATTAAAAGGTAAAGGCTTTCCTGTTTATAAAAATGAAGGACATTTTGGAGATCTATATGTAACCTATTCGATTAAAATACCAACTAATTTAAGCGAAAAGCAAAAAGAACTATTTACTGAGTTGTCTGAATCGTAATACTAAAAAATGTCAACGATGCAAACAGAATACCTTATATCTGTTGATGAGTTCTGTGCGAACCATAACATTGAAATATCTTTTATCAGTTCCCTGGAACAAACGGGATTGATAGAAATTACTACAATTAAAAAAACCGGATTTATTAATGCGGAGCAGCTTCAACAATTAGAGAAATTCATTCGTCTATATTACGATCTGGAGATTAACCTGGAAGGCATAGAAACAATCACTCATTTGCTTCAGCGAATGAACTCAATGCACGATGAAATTCTTATGCTCAGGAACAGGCTTCGTCTATATGAATCTGAATTTTAACAATCGCAGTTCTTAGTGTATTGTTATCCATGTAAATAAGTCAGCCTGAGAAAGTCTCGTTCAGGTTCATATGTGAATCATGTAACTCAAAAGGGGAATTGTGTAACAATTCTGTTGATTGACAGCCTATCTTTGCCTGAGAAAGTCAATAATCAGTATTATCTCAGAAATATTTTTATTCACTGCACCATTTAAGCATTGAAAAATATGGAAAATATTTTAGTATTGGAAAAAACCAAAATTTTCACCGACTTTGTTCAGTCACAGTCGGGGGGAAAATTACTTATACCTAAACCATCCAGGATCAATCCTGTAATGGAGAATATTCGTACTGAGGGAGGCGAGGACTACTATCAATATCTTCAATGGTTACAGCTTACGAAAAAGCCAAATTTATTGGCTCTCTCGTCCACTCATCATTATTACTATGAATCCAATGATCTGAAAAGAATTAAAACGCTTGTAAACCTTAAAAAACTGAATAATATTAAGCAGCTTGATGGTTTTTTGCGTACTGTAGTCCGGATTCTGCCTCAGAAAGCCAATTTCATCGGTACCTTTAAAAGTTATAATCAGGATTTAACTCCCTTTTCAGTTTACCAGCCTTCGAAGTTATTTAACAGACTGGTTAATTATATTGATTCCAGAACTGACAGAAGCTTAACAAAAAAGGATGTAGCAAAACTCCTGGAAGAACACAATTTAAAAGTTGTGGATATTACTGACATTAACGGCTTGACATATTTTTGTTCACAGACTGCTTAATTTTAAAACAGTCCCGTGTACAAATAACAGTTTGATGTATAATTTAAAAGTTCGGTGTAGTTTCAAACTACGCCGAACTTCTTATTTTATGCCTTAACTTAAAACCGATATCCGATTGAAATACCGAAGCCTGTGTTCTTGTATGAAGCCTTACTATCAGTAGTCCAACTATATTCGGGATTGATCTTCAATAATCCCAGCTGGGCATTAAGCTGCAAGAAGACTCCCATTGATAATTCATACCCGAAGAAGATATTTGCACCGGCATCAAAAGGTCTGTAATAGGCATTATCAATCAAATCAATAAAATTCGTAACAGTGTTCTTAAATTTAACATCTCTTTCATAAATGATAGGACCAATTACGGATTTCTCTTTGCCACCGATACCAAAAGCAATGTATGGTCCAAAACCAAGGAGAATATATCCTTTCCCTAACTGCGGCCTGTACAAAAGGTTTAAAGGCATTTCAATATAGGAGAGTTTTGTGGTAGTTTCAAAATTTCCTGATGCTTTGGATTGCGGTGAAAAAAAGTCATCTTTTGCACCCTTCATGGAAAAAAGAAGTCCGGGCTGAAAATAAAAGTCAGGTGCCACCGGGATGTTTATATTAACTCCGGCGTGAAACCCTGTCATCAGACCATTCTTGAGTTTATTGCCATTATTATCCTTCCCATTTATATTCTGGAAATTTATACCTCCGAGAATGGCGAAGGAAATTTTTGACTTATCAGAATTTTGTGCAATTGCCAATGGGGCTAACAGCGCTAGGATTATTACGATAGAAAATAGTTTTGTCTTCATATTAAATAATTTATTAGTTTCTGTTTGTTGGTTTACTTAGTTGCTTCTTTTTGAGCTTCAGCTTTCATCTTTTCATTTGCAGCGATCAGAAACTCAACCCTTCGGTTCTGAGTACGACCTTCTGCTGTCGCATTGTCGTATTTTGGCACCGTTTCGCCAAAACCTTTAGTTGTCAGACGGCTGGCTTTAATGTTTTTATCGGACAGATATCCCGATACTGCATCAGCTCTTCTTTCAGATAGCTTCTGGTTATACGCTACACTCCCTTTACTGTCGGTATGTCCCTGCACTTCAATGTTAGTGTCAGGATAATTGTTTAACACCACAACCAGCTTATCAAGGTTAGTTTTAGCTTCAGCCGACAGGTTTGATCTGTCAAAAGCAAACAGAACATTGCTGGTGAATTCCACGACTATCCCTTCACCAACACGTTCAACCTTTGCATCAGGTACAGTCTTCTTTATTTCCTCAGCCTGTTTGTCCATCTGATGGCCGATTATAGCACCTGCTCCCCCTCCTACAGCAGCTCCTATAATTGCACCCAGAGCAGTATTACCCGCAGCCCTGCCAATAACAGCCCCCATTGCGCCACCTGCTGCAGTTCCGACAACAGCTCCTTTCTGCGATTTATTCCATGAAGCGCAACCTGACAGGATCAACACTCCACTTAAAATAATGATCAAACTCATTCCCGGCTTTTTCATAGTAATTGTATTTAATTGAATAACGATTCCTGTAATAGTGATTATTCACTAATATTCAGCGCAAGGTAGGCGCATTTAAACAAAGCGGTGTTACATAACTTTCAGTAAGAGTTACATCATTTACGCATTTTTGGTATGCGATAAGCTATTTTATATATAATACCACATCATTCCCGGTTATTTCAGGAAGGATAATCTGGTCGTGCAGGCTCTTGAATTGACGGCAGGTCTCTTCAGCTCAAATGCGTGAATGATGTAACTCTTTTCCGGTATTGTGTAACGCTTCCCGAAATTAATAGCCCAACCTTTGTATAGCGAATATAATTGAGTTAAGAAAGTGACATATACAAACTAATTTTTATCAGAATGAAAAACATTTTCGTTTTATTAATTGCCGCGTGTCTTCTGGCAGGATGTGCGTTAAATCTGGTAACCGGCCGCAAGCAATTGAGTCTGGTAAAGGAATCAGATTTACGTTTAATGGCAGTAAGCCAATACAAAACATTTTTATCAGAGAATAAGGTACTAAATTCCAATAACAGTAAAGATGCTGCAATGGTTGACCGCGTGGGAGCAAGAATTGCAAATGCAATTACAAAGTACTATGACAGCCAGGGAAAGCAATCGGTGATGCAAGGCTATGCCTGGGAATTTAACACGATTGATGATAATAAGGTTATAAATGCCTGGTGCATGCCTGGTGGAAAGGTGGTTGTTTATACAGGTTTATTGCCTGTTACTCAAAACGAAACAGCACTCGCAATTGTTATGGGACATGAGATTGCCCATTCCATTGCCAAACATGGCAACGAAAGAATGAGTCAGGCAATGGTACAGCAAATGGGAGGTATGGCATTGGAGGTTGCTTTAGCCCAAAGGCCTCAGGAAACGCAGGATCTGTTCATGACAACCTATGGCGTTGGAAGCGAATTGGGAGCTATGTTACCCTGGTCGCGGCAACAGGAAACGGAAGCTGATCAGTATGGCCTGATATTTTCAGCAATGGCCGGTTATGACCCGCGGGAAGCAATTCCTTTCTGGCAAAGAATGTCAACTGCAGGCGGAGCAAGTCCACCTGAATTTCTTAGCACGCATCCTTCTGATGAAACAAGAATGAGAAAGCTTAAACAATTTATGCCGGAAGCCCTGAAATATTATACTGCCAGCAAGTAAGTTCCTGGCACAGTCTGTTTGAATATCCTCCGGCAGGAGATGGTTACCAACAGAATATAAATAGAGCAGGATGATTCTGTTGAATTTAATAATTTTTTACTTATTTTGTACTTATATGTAATTGTATATGACTTAATTCTGTTGTATACAAATAACATATATGTTTCTCAGGAAACATTTATGGCGCCTCAATTACAAATAGATAAATTATCGATGTTTTACGAGGCCAGTAAAATTATTTAATATTAAATGCGAGTGAAGCCCAGGAAACTAAAACCGGCAGTTTCTTTAAAAGAAAAGACTTCCGGGTTACATAAAGATCCGTTTCCGATAGTCGGTATCGGCGCATCGGCCGGCGGACTGGAAGCGCTGGAGCAATTTTTGAGGAATGTACCTGAAAATGGAGGAATGGCGTATGTTGTTATCCAGCATCTGGATCCAACACATAAAGGTATGTTGCCGGAGTTGCTTCAACGAATTACCAAAATGAAAGTTTTCCAGGTAAAGGACCGCATGACTATAAAGCCTAACTCCGTGTATGTGATTCCTCCAAATACCAGCATGTCTATCTTAAAGGGGGTACTGCACCTGTTTGAACCAATTGAATCAAGAGGGATGCGCCTTCCGATTGATTTTTTCTTACGCTCGCTAGCCGACGACCGTCATGAAAGAAGTATCGGTGTAATTCTTTCGGGCATGGGCTCAGACGGCAGCATAGGACTTCGTGCAATAAAAGAAAAAAACGGAATTGTTATGGCACAGGACCCTGCCACGGCAAAATTCGACAGCATGCCCCGCCATGCGATCGATTCCGTGCTAATCGATATTGTCGCTCCAGCCAGCGAGTTGCCTGCAAGGCTGATAGATTTTCTTAAACGTATTCCTGTTGTAGTATCAGATCAGGAAATAGAGATTAAAGACAAAAGCTCTCTGGAAAAAATTATTATTTTGCTTCGAACCTATACTGGTAATGACTTTTCATCATATAAGAAGAATACAGTGTATCGCCGCATTGAAAGACGCATGGGGGTTCACAAAATCGACAAGATATTTTCATATGTGCATTTCTTGCAGGAAAACCCAAAGGAAGTGGATATTCTTTTCAAGGAATTGTTGATTGGCGTAACTACTTTTTTTCGCGATCCCATTGTATGGGAAAAATTGAAAAAGTCGGTTATTCCAGAAATGATTTCCAGCCAGAAAACCAGTTCAATTCTCAGGGCATGGATACCAGGATGTTCAACAGGTGAAGAAGCATATTCGTTAGCAATTGTGTTTAAAGAAGCTATTGAAACGATCAATCCGCATGGAGGTCTTTCATTACAGGTATTTGCTACCGATCTCGACAATGAAGCTATTGAGATGGCCAGAAAAGGCATATTTCCTGCAAATATTGCTGCCGATGTTTCACCAGATCGTCTGAATCGTTTTTTTACTGCAACAGATGACGGTTATCGCATCAATACTGAAATAAGGGAAATGGTAGTGTTTGCACAACACAACATTATCATGCATCCGCCTTTTACCAAGATCGATATACTTTCGTGCCGTAATTTACTTATTTACATGGATACCGAGTTGCAAAAGAAATTGCTCGGACTGTTTTACTATAGTACTAACCCTGAAGGAATTATTCTACTCGGCAGCGCCGAAACGCTTGGTACACAGAAACATCTTTTTACACCTGTGGATTCCAAATTAAAAATTTACAAACGCGCCTTAAGTACCCTTACACCTGAAGTATTCGATTTCCCTTCTTCATTTGCCCGAACCAAACCGGCCTATTCTGAAAAACCTGCACCTGCCGGATCAACTCTCAATATTCAGACTCTTGCTGATCAGCTATTGTTACAGCGTTTTTCACCTGCAGGTGTTCTGGTGAACGAAAATGGCGATATCATATACATTAGCGGACATACGGGAAAATATCTGGAACCGGCCGTTGGTAAAGCAAACCTTAATATTTTTGCTATGCTGCGTGAAGGTCTGCGCGAAGAATTTCCTGCAGCTTTTCGTAAAGCGGTATTGAAAAAAGAAGCTGTGGTTTTACGTAATATCAAAGTCGGTACAAACGGAAATACACAAACTTTAAATGTTAACATTCAGTGGATTGATAAACCGGATCCTTTAAACGGTACGGTAATGATAATTTTTAATGATGTCCAGAATCTTGCTGAAATAAAACTCCCTGCAAAAAAAGGAAAGAAGACACTAATAAACGTCAGGGAATCAGAGCTGGAGAAAGAGCTGAAGCGTTCGCGTGAAGAGATGCAGAATACTCTCGAAGAAATGCAGACTTCGCAGGAAGAACTGAAATCCACCAACGAGGAATTACAATCTACCAATGAAGAACTGCAATCTACAAATGAAGAGCTTACCACTTCAAAAGAAGAAATGCAGAGCCTTAATGAGGAACTTCAGACAGTGAACGCCGAATTACAGTCAAAGGTGGATGATTTTTCGAGGGTGAACAATGATATGAAAAATCTACTCAACAGCACTGAAATTGCTACTTTATTTCTCGACAAAGAATTAAATATTCGTCGCTATACTATTCAGGCCACCAAAATCTTTAAGCTGATAAAAACCGATATAGGACGACCTTTTACCGACCTGGTTTCCGACATTGTATACCCCGAACTCGCCACCGATGCTCTCGAAGTATTAAGGACACTCGTATTTATACAAAAACAAATTCCTACCAA
>Ga0153915_10005550_pt1 | contig 11737 bp, 9 predicted proteins | sample Opewatmetagenome_2_FD_107003 | JGI IMG/M metagenome (GOLD analysis project Ga0153915, IMG submission 107003) | Freshwater wetland microbial communities from Ohio, USA - Open water 3 Core 3 Depth 3 metaG | ecosystem: Environmental > Aquatic > Freshwater > Wetlands | place: USA: Ohio, Lake Erie...
GTAGGAGCTTTGTGGTCTGTTCGGCAGCGTCGCTATTTTCCAGCGATGTTCCAGCGCGCTTCGATCGCCCGGGGGAATGACAGTCTCGATGTACATGTAGTCGACGTATATCTTGTCAACCGTCTCGCCATTGCTTTGGATGGTGTCGAGCACACGGATGTAGACGTTGCCGCTGGTGCCCGCTGGGAGGGTAAAGGAGTAGAAGTATCCCGTGTCGGTTGTGTTCGTGACGGTGACCATATCGGTCCATGGACCACTTGTCGATGTGGCGTACTGGAATTTGAAGTCGTCATTCGGGTTGGAACCGGGCGACTTGTAGCCGTTCAACTTGAACTTGTGGGAGGAACCCACAGGGACGTTGATTGTCCAGTATGCTTGCAAGCAGTATTTGCTGGCTTGGCAGCTCGATTCCACGAGCGTTTCATATACGCTATTATCCGATCTGGTGTCAGTGTAGCTTCCGGAATCGATTGAACCGTAGGTGAATGAAGCTTCCTGGTTCGCTGTGTCATTGCTGTAGGTTGTGGGGAAATATCTCTTTTCTTCTCTGAGCAGCTCGTATGTTGAGTCTGCGTTGTACGTCGACATATAGTCCCCCGAGACAATCGAACCGTAGACGGTAGTCTCTTGAGTGGCCTTCCAATAGTCCGTCTGCTGGGTCGTGGTGAATTTGCCGTTCCCGTCCAGGTTCGGGTACCATGTGACTTGCTTCGTGTTCCCATTTCTCGCCACAGCGATGTCCTTGTCACGATCGCCGTCAAAATCGCCCAGGTCGATTGAGTTGACTTGTCCGCTCCGCGAGATGTCCACGCTTACCTTCGTCCAGGAGCCGTCGTTTTTATAGTACCAGACCTTGCCGCTTGTCGACCCAACGATTATCTCGGGCGCCGTATCCCTGTCGATGCTTCCGGTCGTTATGGCGGTGATCAGATCGTTACCCGTATTCTCCAGGATGAAAGGCGTCCAGACGGTATTGCCACTTGTGTCCAGGTCCCTCCTGAACAGGTACAGCCACGCGGTATTCTGGTCTTGCTTGAGACTTGCAGCGATGTCTAAATCTCCATCTTGGTCGTAATCCAGGTATTTGATCGCCACGCCAGCAATCCACTTGGTCGCATCGGACGGCCCGCTGAGGATTCTGTACTTCGTCCATCTGTCCCAGCTGTTGACATTCTCCAAGTAATAGCCCAGGTCATGAGTCCCCCATCGCGGGTCCATCGTGTCGTCGTTCGCGACCGCGATATCAAGTTGGAACTCGGGAGCGCGAATAGTCAGCTGGCTCTGCAAGGCGAGCGTGTACTCCTCGTCAGCATCTCGGATGCTCATGACCCGCAGCGCATAGTTCTGTGTCCCTGGCACCCATGGATCCTGATTGACGAGGCTCAGGTTCAGAGCGAACCTGTATGATATGCTGCCGTCGTGCTTCTCCACGGCCAAGAGGCCGGCTGTGCACGCGCCAATCACAGGGCAAATGGGTTCGTTGACGTTCTTCCCGCTCAGCGGGGCCTTCCACACCTGTGTCCCGCCCAAGTAGTCTTGGATTACAATGTTCCCCATATAGTAGGTCGTGTCCACGGTCTTCATGGTGACGCGGACGTATACGACGTCGGTGTTGTTGAATGTGTTCGACTTGTGCGTGAACCCGGAATCTTTGAACGTCTCCAGCAGGGGGTACAACCTCATGTTGCCGTTTTCGTCGGTGATGTTTATCGTGTCCGTAGTGTGGAATTTGTTTGGTTGCGGGACGACATCATCCCACAGCATGATTTCCAACGGGTATCTTCCGAAATAGTAGTACGGCGGGTGAGTCGGGCTGGTGAGGAAGTTGATGCCAACCGAGGATACGTTGTTCAGCTCGAACCTGTACGTGAAGACGTTGTAGCCGTTGACGTAATCATAGAAGGTGAAAGCCGCAGTGTTCGACGCCTGCGTATCAGAGGTGGGAATCTTAACAGAACCATACACCACATATTCAGGAGGCAGATTCGAGAACGGATCGTAAATGGAGAACTCATCATGCGCGCCTTTTGAGTTCTTCAGTAGCGCACTTGCGACGACTATCACGACAGTCTCCTTCTCCTTGAATGTCCGCGTCTCATTCGCGGCATAGTCATTGCCGTCCCACTCGGTCGCGTTGAAAATGTTGAATCCCTGCAGACCGTTGTAGTGCAGGTTCGGCGGGGCACCCTCCCTCGGTCTCTTGCCAGGCGTGGTCCCTCCGCCGGCGGGTCCTTGGACGACCGTCAGCGTCATGCGCGACGTTGTCTTGTGCCCCTGCATGTCAGTCGCATTGAATATCACGACTGAGCCGTCCCAGCTCATGTTCACCGGCTTCAACCAGGCACCCGTCAGAGTGAAGATTCCATCGTTCGCAACCCGATCTCCGCCAGTTCCGTTGTCCCTCATCTTCCATGGCTGGTTCCTGAAGTCCGGGAGACCAAAGAACGCCGCGAACGTGACGTAGACGGACTGCTTGTTGAGATCTCCATCCGGATCGATCACATTGGCATAGACATAGAACTGCACATTGGTCGCAGGTGGCTCGCGGATGGATGTCGTGGGATCTTTGTCGGCCCACTTCTCCACGAACAACGGCGGATTGAGGCCCGGCAGGCCCTGAAGCGTGCTTCGCCATAGGAGTATGCTCTTGCCCGTGTCGACGACCATGGCCTCGACCGTGTCATTCTGCGTGATTTTGTGGTTTGTATAGAACCATCTTTCACCGGCATTCCAGATGTTGTCAGCACCGTCAATCAATCCATAGGGCTTATTATTGTCTGCGGGCGCGATATAGTAGGGAGGAAGGGTCACCTTGCCCTGAGTATTGAACTGGTCGATATATTGATCATATTGATTCGGACCTGTTTGAACCTTGAAAGTCAGGTAGACCTTCGTGGTGGAGAAGAATAGGGCCTCGCCGCTGTTATGACGGATCGTAATGTTCACCCCGTTCCAAGCGTTGTTCTTGTAAATCGGCTCCAGCTGTCCCGCGAAGTCCGCCTTGATGTCAGGGGTCGGGGTCGGGATGGTATATACCCAGATCAGCACGGCGGAAAACAGGGCCACCGTCATGCCGAGGATGAGTATCGTCCCGACGACCTCGGAAACACCAACATCGTTCCATTCTTTCCTCTTTATCAACATAACGAATTCCTCCGGAGGGGGTTCGATGCTTTTTTGATGAAGGAGACGATATTTAAGGGTTCTGTGGTAATTACCTTTGGCGCACCGCGCCGGATGGGGAGCGAGCGCACCGGTCGTCTTTTTAACCCAAGCCATGCTACCCGCCGACATTGCAGAAGGAGAGCCATGACGGCGCTGGAAAGCCCCGCCGGGGCGGCCTGACAGCGAAGCATGTCCTAATCGCCTTGATCGTCATCGGTCTCGTCTTGCGAGTTGGGTCCTTCGTCAACAGGGATCCCGAATTCGACGCGAACTATTTTATCACCATGGCACGGAGCCTGCCATTGCACGGGGAGTTCATCATGCCATGGGGCGACCCCTCCGAGTACACAGGGGTCCCAACATACAGCCACCACTATTCCCCGCTCTTTCCCGTGTGGCTGGACCTGTTCTTCACAGCCTTCGGTTCATCGGAGGTAGTCGCGGAGGCTGCTGGATACGTTATGAGCCTTCTGGCGCTGGTGGTTATCATCTGGACCACGAGGAATCTCTACGGGTGGCAACGGGCGCTGGTGGTCGGGGCGATATTCGCTCTCGACTACGAGCTGATAATCGAGTCAGGGAAGCTCTACACCGAGAACATGAGTTTCCTTTTCTTCACACTCACGATGTGGGCGATTCTCAAAGGACTCAAGAACGATAGGTACATCGCGCTCGCCGGCCTGTTTGCCGGCCTCGCTTACCTCTGCCGCTCCGCGCTTGGCTATTTCTTCATAATCGCCGGGGTCGGTGGCTTCCTGTGGCGGTTCTACTACATGCGATGGAGTGTCTTCAAGAACAAATGGTACCTCCTTGCGATCGCCATATTTGGGGGCATAGTGGGCGGATGGAGCCTGAGGAATGTCGCGCGGTTTGGTTGGCCGAACTGGGAGACCAGCCTCACGTTCCAGAGGACTGCCGCGCAGGCGCTCTCGGATCCCCTCCGCTACACAGGGTTGATGCTACTGCTTGCCCCGTTCTTCGTCATGGTGCTGGCCATGTACGCGTTCTACTGGCTTCCCGAGTTGAGGGGTTCTCTCAGGAAGTGGAAGGACGAGGAGATTAGCGGGCTGTGGCTTGCGGTGTTCCTCGTTCCATTCACGCTGTTGTTCATTGCTGGGATGCAGAGCTTCTACGAAACGGAGCGCGGACTGACGCCGTTCCTGCGTGACAGGGTGCGCTATCTGATTTTCGCGTTCCTTCCTTTAGTATGGCTTGCGGTCAGAAGCGTGGATTTCCACTTGGATAAGCCCCTCTCGGCTATTCTGAGAGGTTGGATTGGGTCCATGGCCTCAATCAGATCGAGGATTTCCAATGTCATTCACGGCCGCGGATCGCTCGCTGCCTTGACGATAGTCACGACCTCGGCCGTCATCACCCTATTCGCCGTCGGCGGTTGGCTGGCTGCGTTCCTATTCCCCGCCATCCTTGCCGTGTTCTTCAGGTCCCCCCGTAAAAGGTTGGCCGTATTCCTCGCCGTGCTCCTTTTGTTCTCTGTCGAAGCTGGCACCGCCCAAGTCAAGTTTGCGGCAGCTGATGCCGGGACTCAAATCAACTCACTCGTGGAGATGGACCAGCCCATTGTCGTGGACTGCGTGGGATGGCACGAATTCTACATGCTCGTCCCTTTCGTCACGGATGCGGAGGACCGGCTAGTGCGCTACCAAGCAGGCGACGGAGCGCCCTACATTCTTTCCTACCTGACGAATAGGACGTACGCGGATTACAGCGAGTTCGGGCAATACTACGATGTCAATGTCGGCGGTTGGATAAGCCAGGCGTTCGCCTTCGTCAGGGGTTCCACGACCGAGGTGAAGAGTCTCGCAATCAAAATATGGAAGCACATCTGACCACCCAGTCGCCCAGCCGCCGCCTCACTGCGCGCCGGCATCCCCAAAAGGAAGGCCTAGCGGACGAACTTCTTTCTCAGGAGTTTGAGGCCTATTTGGATTCCCGATCTGAGCGAGCTGAGCTTCGGCGTCCCTCTTCTCTTGGAGTATCGGACCGGAACCTCCCGCATCGCGAGATTGGCTTTGGAGGCCTGAGCGAACAACTCCGCCTCAAGCTCGAAGCCGGTGGAATTCAGACGAAGCGTCTCGATGGCCTTCCGATTGAGCCCCCACATCCCTGTGCAGACATCGGTGGTCTTGCTGCCGTAGAGGATGGATGCAAGGAAGGTCAGGATGCGGTTGCCAAGCATATTAACGTTCGACATGGCCCCTTCCTCAATTCCACCAGCGAACCGGGATCCGATGACGACATCTGCTCCGTTCCGGAGGCGCTCAGCGAAGATTGGAATTGCGGTAGTCGGATATGTCCCATCCGCGTCCATCATCACAATAAAGTCCGAATTGATCAAGCTGAAGCCCATCCGTACGCCGAGACCCTTTCCCCGGCCGGCCTGGACGACCACATCCGCCCCTCTCCCCGCCGCTATCTCCCTGGTCTTGTCGGTGCTGTGTCCATCCACGACCAAGACTCTCACCTCGAAACCGGCAGCCCTGAGAGCAGCGAATGGAACTGAGTCTATCACTTCGCCGATTCCATCCTCCTCATTGAGGGCAGGAAGGAGGATCGTAAGGGTGCTGAGGCGCTTCTCGGTCAAGACGCTCGCTCCTCGAGGCGCGGTTCTGCCTGGAAAGCGTGCGTCACATCCACGCAGCTGACTTAAGCATTGCGAGAGGCCTCACCTGCAGAACTGCAAGAGAAAGGAGAGTAGCCCGATACTTGCGACGCTACGGTTAAATAACTTCCAATGGTTGAATGGACTGTGGACCTCACAGCCTCAGAAAGGATTCTTCTGCATATCGCTCAGTACTGGAGGACGACGGAGGCTGTTTCTGAGCTGACGCAGCAGGGCATAGCCTCGGGTGCACAGGTTCGCCGCAGCCACGTGCCGAGGAACCTAAAGAGGCTGATCTCGGAAGGCCTAGTCGAGGCAACCGAAGGGAGGATTGGCGGGCGGGCCAGGCGGGTAAATTATTACCGGACGACTGAGGCCGGGCTGAGACAAGCTAGAGAGCTGAGGGAGTCTTTGCTTGGAGCGCGAGTGCTTCACTGTGGGAAGGAGGCCACTGTGGCGGACTTGGCGAAGCAGTTCGGCCTGACGCCGCTGGGCGTCGCCATTAGAGTCGACGGGTCGAGTGTCTTTCATCCGCCAGTGATGGCGCTGCAGGTGTTGCCGGGGCTCATCGAACGCGAGGAGGATATGGCCTACCTGAAGAGATGGCTGCGCGAGGGTGGACCGGTCATGGTCGTATACGGCGCCGCCGGCATGGGCAAGACCGCCCTCGGCAGGGCGTTAATTTCTCAGCATAATGGGCCCCACATCTGGGTGGATCTCCGGGACGGCGTGACTCTGAAGGACTTATTGTCGGAGCTTGCGAAACTACTGAGCTTGGAACCGCCGGAGGGACGGAAAGTCGAGACCGTGATCGAACGGATTGGATCCAAGGGGATCCTCGCTGTGCTCGACGGGTATCACCTCGTCTCGGAGGATGTGGTAGATTTCCTCGCGAACACCGTCGAGACGCTGGGGGGAGGCGGGAAGCTGCTGGTCCTCGCTCAGGAGACCACACCCTCATACTGCAGGTTCCATTCTCGGGACGCGGTGAGCAGGGGGCGTGTCTGGGAACTCCACCTCCGCGGCCTTAGCATGGACGGTTGCAGGAAGATGCTCGAGTCGGGGCGTATCGATGATGAAGCGCTCAAGCGCATTTACCTGCTGACAAAAGGCATCCCCCTATATCTCGACCTCATCAGGCGAGGCGACGAGGACGAGCTCCGTAGGAGGTCGCGGTTCACGAACGCGGAGATACGACTGTTGATGTTCTCGAAGGATGTGTCATCGCGCGCTTGAATCCGCTTCACTTGCCGCCCAAAACAATCTCTTTGAGCTCGTCAATCCCTTGGATAGGAGAGGATTCTCTCACCGGAAACGGTGCGACATTGGGCTTCGTGCGGACGAATGCGTAGATTATCTCCGTCACATTGCCCCTGCTATCCTTTACCGCGGAACCCCGGACATCGCAAAGCAATCGTCTGCCATCCTTGGTCAGGAATGAGAGTCGGTGCATTTCGCCCGCGACGTTCTCGCCCCAGAGGATCCTCTGCCCGATGCAGCTGCTGCCGCAGACCCCAACGCCGTTCGTGTCCGTCGCCCGGAGGACGTCTGAGCACTGCCTCCCCACCAGTTCCTCGCGCTTCCAACCGAGCATCTCCTCACCGAGGGTGTTGACATATTTAATCTTGAAATGCGGATTCAGGACAAGAAACGCAGCACCCGTGGCGGCAGCCAGTGCTGCGAGTCTCGCTCTCTCGGTCGCCAGATTCTCTCTAGATGTGGCGGAATCAATCGCTATTGCCGCCATCGTGGCAATGCCGATGACAACATTGATCTCCTTCGACGTGAAATACCGGCTCCCGCTCGAATCGTCCAGAATCATGATACCGAGGACCGATTCCCTACAGACGAGGGGAACGATCAGCATCGCCTTCAACCCGAGGCGCTGTATGATTGCCCCGGGAAGAATCTCCTCCTTGAGCGCGTCACGAATCAAGGCGGGGAGGCGTTGCTTGATTACCTTCTGCGAAAGCTTGGGTATTTCCGCCTCCTTGATGACTAGGCTGGAGATGTACTTGACCTGTTCGATATCGGGACCGAAAGCCTGTTCGCACCTCAACTCGCCCCGCCTCCCATCGAGGGAGAAGACCGCGCACCTGTCCCCCCGGACCAGCTGCGGAACTATCCTGACGACCGTGCCCAGCAGCTCCTGGAGATCGCTGAGGCCACCGACCATCTCGGAAATGCCGAGCATGGCAGCTAGTATCTGAGTCTCGTCCGGTCCAAGTTCCTCTGGCATCGACCTCAAACAATGCCAGCAAACTCGATATTATGGTTTCTGGCTGGTTATCAGTCTCCGCCATCTTAACCGGGCAAAAGACTTCAAGAGGAAGCCGCATACCACCGGCGATGTCGGGCGCCAGGTTGTTCATCGCCCTACTTGGGCTGGTCATTGCGGTGGCGGGCGGCGCCGCGGCCGCCTACTTCGACAAGTACTTGGGCATAGGGATGATTCTCGCCGGCGGATTCCTGCTCACTCTGACCATCACCAAATTTTCAGACACGGACTAGGCCCGACCGCATGCTTTATCCGGCAATCTGGCATCATGCGTCCAGATGTACGCCATCTTCAGCGTGCTCCCGGTAAAGCGCAATATGATAGACGAGCTTCTGAAGGACGACATCGTCAGCCGCCAGAGTATCGTCCTGCGCGAGTGCTCCGCGCTCGGCCTTAAAGACCTGGGGTTACTCATACTCATCGAGGGCGAAGAAAACGCCGTCAAGAGGTCCAAGGAACTCTTCAAGGATCTAGCGAAGGTTCTCGAAGGCGAGCAGTCGGCCGATGCCTACCAACGCTTCAAGAAGGAAAGCGACGAGGTCGGCTCCGGCGTAGGATTCATCTTCGGATGATTGGAGCTGCGATATCCCCCGCAATCGGTGATTCGCTCAGAGCGACTTGATTTTCTCCGCCACGAAGTCTTTAATCTTCGGGTCGTCGGGGATTGTGAGCGACCGCTTGAACCTCTCCGACTTGTCAGGCAGATAGTACCCGCGCGAGACGGAGATGAACTCGTTAGTGCCCTCTGGCGTTATCGCCCTCTTGCGAGCGACCTCCAAGAAGTTGTTGCGCCCAAAGTCTATCTTCTCTGCCTTTACAGTCTCGAACTCCAGCTTATCGTCCCTTCTGTCCCTTCTCTCTTCCATAGGTAATCCTCCCAGTTCAGTGGAGCCCGAGCCAGACCGTCCAGCTCAGGGAAATCGAGAGGATTGCGCCGAGCTATAAAAGTATCCCCTCCGCGCGCACGACCTGACTAGGCGAATCCAGCCTCCATTCCGGTAGGCTGTTATATGTCTCATGGGATTAGAGAAAGGATATGCGCTGCCCTCGCTGCGCAATCGAGTCGCCCGGCCCCTATTGCCCTAACTGCGGCCTGCCAGTCTCGTGGGTTCAGGCGTCCGTGACGTGTCCCAGGTGCGGAACGCGGCACAGCATGTTGAACTGCCCATTCTGCGGGTTCCCTGCGCTCGGCATGCCAATGTCGCCATCGCCGAGGCGCGCTCACGCGGACGCCCTCAGTGTCCTCTGGCAACTAGGCATGATTCTGATGTTCCTTATTTTCGCCATCTGTCTCGTGGCCCTGGTCTACTCATGTTTGGCGCTGGTGTTTCCAGCACTCCAGGCGGGGCACTTGACATCCTGGCCGATGCTGACCATATTCCCCCAGCTGGCGGTGGTGTTCTTCATCGACGGGGCGGTGGCGGTCACCGTCTACTTCATTCTGATATGCATTGCGCTTCTGCTGATTTATTGCTGGTTTGCGCTTTCGGATGGGAAGAACGTCGTTCGTTTGTTCTCTGCCCCGCTGACATCCCTAGTGCCGCGGCTACGTAGCAAGAATCGCTGGACGATGGTCGCCCAACTTTTCCTTGCAGTGCAGTTCTTCCAGTTCGTGTATGTGATGCTGGTGTCCCTGTTCGGTGTTCCGATCACAGGTCCGCCTGGTGAGCCGACGGAGCCGTGGCTGCTGCTGTTCAACCTGGCCGAAGCTCCTGTTTATGAGGAGATTGTGTCGCGCGTGGCTTTAATCGGCCTGCCGATGTTCTTCGGCTCAATAGTAATCCGCACCATGAGGCTCTACGATGGTGGCATGCCCGTCTCATGGGACGAGAAGAAGCGGAGATCCTATTTCCTGGGGTCATTCAAGTACCTCTGGGGTGGAACGGTTGATAGAAGATCATCCAGATCGGTCTTCGCCTCCTCATTCGTTCTGGCAATAGTGTCATCCATCTTCTTCTCTGCCGCACACTCGAACTATGGGGCGTGGAAGTTGCTGCCGACATTCATCGCGGGTCTCGCGTTGGCATACGCCTATCTGCGCGGAGGGCTGTTGGCGTCGATTCTTCTGCACTTCACGGTCAACATGTTCTCCGGTGCGGCGGTGCTCGTGCAGGATGACACATCCCTCTTGGTTCTTATTGCGCTTGTGACTTGGGCCGTAATAGCGGTCGGATCGGGATTCTTCGTCTACTACTGCGCCTACTTCATGAACATTGTGAGCGAGAGGCTCGGCAGGCATGTTCCCCCTGCGCAGATCGGACTCCGGCAACCAAATCCCTCGAAATCACCGTCATTCGCCACAACTTGTCCATTCTGCGGCTGGTCAGAGTCTCTGTACGCCGAAGGCAAGCTCAGATGCGCGAATTGCGGAAGAGAACGCTAGTCCTTCTCCTTGATTCTCAGCGCAATATATTCGGATCGGCTTTCCCAGATAGAAAATCAATGATTGACTCGGGGTTCTCGTCCTCAATCGTGACCTCGATTTGCCCCATCGGCGATGGCGGCGCGAAGTTCACTCTCCCAACGAATGCAGCTTGCTTGTTGAGCGAGAAGCGAATCTCAATCCCGTTCCGAGAGCTTCGAAGCACGTTCCTCGCAGTGTCCCTGATCCTCTGCGTACGGAACATCTCTCGCAGCCTGTCAAGCGAGGCCGCCTCGGCAATAAGAGCGCCTTCCGATTCCATGAAAGTGGCGTCTGGAAAGACATTGAGGACGGCGGCTCTTACCTTCGCCGCGTTCTCAGTTGGTTTGACCGGCACCTCGATGTGGACTCGGGTCACGCAACTCGAATTCACCTTCATGACTTGAAGTCTCTTGTGCGACAACCGGTTGCGCGAAACTTATTAACGTCTGTAAGTCGTTGACCACGGTCGGATGCGGCAAAAGCTTTTGGAGTTATTAGCGAAGAGGGGCACCCTCATCACGCCCGACGCGGCGGATTACCTCCTTCGCCAGACCAATCCAGTAGACCGCCTAGCGCATGTCATCGACGGGATGCAGCAGGTGCCGATGGTCATCACGATTCAACACATCATGGAGGCGGAGAAGCTCGCGATGGATGCTGCCGCAAGGTTGAGGGTTCGCGAGGGGCAGATGGCTCTGGCGCCAAGGACCGAACTCGCGGATGATTCGAGGTTCCTCGGGTCCGCCATGAAGACGATTGCACGTCACGCGGAGCCCGCGACCAATTACGAAGACGATCTCGTCGTCCTCAGGGACATCACCGGGCGCTCGACATGCGAGGGGAATCTCGATGACTTCGCAAAGTACTTCCTGAACCGCTTCAAGGTGCTCTCGGGCATGCTCAGGCAGAGGAAGGATTTGCCTTCCCTCGTGGACATCGCGAAGGCGAAGAAGCTGACGCGAGAGGTCAGCGTGATCGGGATGGTCGCGGATGCGAGGGTCACGAAGAACGGGCACAAGATGGTCGACCTTGAGGATGAGACTGACAGAGTCTCCGTGCTCTTTCCCGCATCGACTCCCCTTGCCCAGGCGCCAGTCGTGACGGATCAAGTCATCGGCGTCATCGGGACGGTCAGCAGCAAAGGCCTCTTCGTGGCGACAAATCTCATCGAGCCGGACATACCGGTGAATCATCACTTCCCCCGGTCGGCGGACAACGTGAGCATCGCCTTTCTTTCCGACACTCATGTCGGCAGCAAGTCCTTCCTGGA